>Ga0316190_10002875_pt1 | contig 12525 bp, 12 predicted proteins | sample Eddworburrow2_MG_FD_204929 | JGI IMG/M metagenome (GOLD analysis project Ga0316190, IMG submission 204929) | Coastal sediment microbial communities from Maine, United States - Eddy worm burrow 2 | ecosystem: Environmental > Aquatic > Marine > Coastal > Sediment | place: USA: Maine | collected... | reverse complement strand
GCACGTGATTCGAAGTTACCATATAGTTCAATATCACCAGATCATAACGTTTCTTGGCCTCCCAAAGCCATTGCAGATACCGGCGACGGTCTTTTGAAAATTTTAACAGGAATTCCCTCTTGTGGCAGCGATGCGTAATGTGCCAAATGTGCCCTGCAATGTAGTGTCTCTTTGCTCTTGGCATGTGTGTCTATAAAAAGGTCCTTTTTGCCACCCAAAATATCGTTATTGGGCCTATATCAGGCATGTTATCAATATTATTACTAATAATTACAATATTATAGCTTGGCCCGACCCCATTGCGTAATTTTTTCTCAATATCAACTATATTCGGGGGATATTGAGAAAAATTGCGCGATATTAACAAAACATTTATTAAATATAATCAATTAACTGATTAAATATCAAGGAGATATTATGGAAAGGCCACAGGAAAAGCTGCTTGATAGAATCAATTACCGCGGCGTGAAGCTTATTGAAAATATCCCTGGCGACCGGGAAGAAGTGAATACCCGAGAGGACCAGAATGTGTGCTATTGTCCTTGACCTTTCCGTTGATTTCCTGTTATTGAAATCCGGTAGCTGTAAATTTCCCTAAAATAAGAGGTTCCAGGTTCAGGGTTTTAGGTTCAAAGGTTACAACGGAGGAAAATAATGGTTCGAACCGAATGATACCTGAATCTTGCATGAAAATTAATGAGAAGTTTGAATAATACTTAAAAACAATAGATTGTGAGGATTTTTACAGTAAAGCAAAATATCTAATTGGTAAACAGGATGGTAGTCAATTTTATCTCATTCATTTTCACCCTTCGGGCGAGCCGGAGGCTTTCATCTGCTTCGTTATTAAGGGCTCGAAGTAAAAAACTACGACTTCGCCCTTAAGTGCCTTGCATATGAAAGCCTCCGATTCGTGCAAAATCCAGCTGATAACCTTGCTTTCTATGGTAAAGGCGGGGTTTTTTATCGAGCGGAATTGAACCAATTCAACCTGCAAATAAAAGGAGGTCGACAATGAAAAAAATTACATGTTTGATTGGCTGCTTTCTGCTGATCCTTGGCGTGGTCAGCGTGAATGCAGAGGTAAAAAATCCGGACACGTTCGTTCTGGCAGACATCGGGTCGGTGGAATCCATCGATCCCGCCAAATGCTATGATACGGCCGGCTCAGGCAAGATCTGGACAATTTATGAAACCCTGGTTTTTTTCGATGGTCCGCATACGGGAAAATATGCGCCAATCCTGGCCACCAAGGTGCCCACTGTGGAAAACGGCGGCATTTCGGCGGATGGCAAGACCTATACCTTCAACATTCGCAAAGGCGTCAAATTCCAGGAAGGTGGTGATTTAACGCCGGAAGATGTGGCCTACTCCCTGAAAAGAGCCATGATTTTAGATCCGGCCGGTGGACCCATGTGGATGCTGCTGGAAGCCTTAACCGGTGAAGGTAATACTCACAAAGACGGCGCCGTTGTACCCGGTATTTTCGAAAAAATCGATAAGGCCGTTGAGGTTAAAGGCGACGATGTCGTGCTTCATCTCCCGAAACCCTATCCCCCGCTATTGGGTATTCTATCTTATTCGGCTTCGGCCATCCTGGATAAGGAATGGGCTATGGCCAACGGTTGCTGGGATGGAAACATCGCCAATGCCGCGAAATTCAATAAACCGGATGAAGGCAAAGAACCCTTGCGCGCCATCGCCAACGGTACCGGCCCTTATAAGCTAAAATTGTGGGAAACCTCAAAACAGATGGTTTTTGAGCGGTTTGATGGCTATTGGGGACCCAAAGGCCAAATCAAAACAGGCATCGTCAAGTACGTCCCCGAACATGCCACCCGCATACTGATGCTAAAGGCCGGCGACGCGGATCGGGTCCATGTGGGCAAAACATTTATCCACGAAGTCGAAACCATGAAAGGGCTCTCGATTGAAAAGGTCCCCCAACTCGCAGTCACCGGCGCGCTATTCTGCCAGAAAATCGATCCCACCGGTAATACCAGCATCGGCAGCGGCAAGTTGGACGGCGAAGGCATTCCTCCGGATTTTTTCTCCGACATCAACGTGCGCAAGGCGTTTATGCATGCCTACGACAGCGACACCTTCGTCAAGGAAGTTTTAAACGGACTTGGATCGTTACCGGGGACGCCTCTTGTAGAGGGCCTGGAATACAAAAAAGATATACCCATGTATGAATTCGATCTGAAAAAAGCGGAAAGCTATTTGAAAAAAGCATGGGACGGTCAGGTGTGGGAAAAAGGCTTCAAGATGGTTATTACCCATAATACCGGCCGCGAGGAGCGGGAAGCCGCCGCTATAATGCTAAAGGAAAATATCGAATCGCTAAACCCTAAATTTCAAATTGAAGTGCGCAATGTGGATTGGAAGGATTATATGCCGGCCATCCGCCAATACCAGATCCCGATCTTTATTATCGGTTGGGGTGCGGACTATCCGGACCCGCATAATTTCATGTATCCGTATATGAGTTCTAACGGCACATACGGCAAATTTATGGGATATCAGAACGCTGAGGTAGACCAACTTCTCAAAGAGGGAATCGAGAATGTCGAACCGGCCAAACGCGCGGCCGCCTATGAAAAGCTTCAGAATATCTGGTATGAAGATGCCCTGGGCATCGCTCTGTTTCAGCCGCTGGAGCTGTGGGTGTACCGTGATTATGTCAAGGGATACGTAATGAATCCCATGTTTTCACCCGCCATCGAATTCTTCGGGCGCCTGTCAAAACAATAACACCCTGATTGAGCGATACTCAATTAGGTGGTACCGGGTATTGGGTATTCGGTATTGGTGTTTCCCGGAATTGAATACTAAATTTTATATCTTCAACAAGTGAATTTTAAAATCGAAATAAATTCCTCTATGCAATTACCTGATACCTAATACCAAATACCTTCCTAATTGAGTTTGACTCAATTGGGATAAATATACATCGATACCATGGAGCGGTCGCTCGCGGCGGCCGCTCCGAAAGTGCTGGCAGGCGATTTTGATAACCTTCATTATCAGAAGATTTATCTTTCTGGCGTTTGTGCTTTTCGGGGTATCGGTCTTGATTTTCGGCATCCTCATGACCTTCAGCCCCGAACGACGTGCCATGGCCTACGTCAAATCTCCCCAGCAAGTCAAAGATCTTCCACACATTGTCGAACAGCATGGCTTAAACGACCCTTTCTACGTCCAATACGGCCGGTGGGTAAAAGAGGTCTCTGCGGGAAACTGGGGGTATTCGGTCGTGGCTGCCAAGCCAGTGTGGGAAGCGTTCTGGTACTATTTTCCCATCACGCTGGAACTCAACCTTTTTACCATACCGATTATCATCTTGCTGGGTATCTGGCTGGGCACGATTTCCGGTATTTACCGGGATACCTGGGTCGACCATTCGACCCGGATTTTCGCTATTATCGGCTGGTCTTTGCCGACATTTCTTTTTGCCTTGATTATCTTAATGATTTTTTACGGGTACCTGGATGTGTTTCCACCCGGATACCTTGATGACCAGCTCACCCTGTGGATCCATGAAAATCCGGATCAGTTCAGGCGCTACACCTATCTGTATACGCTGGACGGCGTATTGAACGGTCGGTTCGACATTGCCTGGGATGCCTTCAAACGGCTGGTCATGCCGGTTTTCACCCAAGTCGTCGTCATTGTCGCCGTTTTGCTCAGGGTGATGCGTTCCAGCATGATCGAAGAAATTTCCAAGGATTATGTGATGACTGCCCGGGCCAAGGGTGCACGCTTAAAAGACATTTATTTCAAACACGCCCGCAAAAATGCGCTCATACCCGTGATTACCGTGGCCGGCTGGCTGGCGGCCTATTCCATGGAGGGGAGTATCGCCGTGGAATATATCTTCAACCGCCAGGGTATCGGCTGGTGGCTGGCCAATGCCGCCATTTCGTTGGATATTCCGGTTCTAATGAGCATTTGTCTCTTTTTCGGGCTTGTTTACGTACTCGTCAATCTGGCCCTCGATATTCTTTACGCTTTTATCGATCCGAGGATAAGGCTGGGTTGATTGAAGATTGAAGAATGACGATTGAAGATTTGAGGAATGCTATCTGATCTTATGTGTACTTTTTGCAAGTATTAATTTGTAACATTATCCGAGCAAAATATTTTATTTGAATTTCAAAAGGTTTTAAATTTTATCGGGAAAATAAGCTGCATTTTGAAATAATCCGACTAAAGGCGGGACGAATCTTGACCCTATACAAATGACTGAGCAAAGCGACTTCCTTAATTCGTCGTTCGTCGTTCGTCACTCGTCATTCGTCTATATACTATTTCCGGTTTCGTTTGCTTCGGATTGATGGATGCTTAGAAAAATTCGTTACACTGGTACCTGACCATGACCCAGCCCCATCCACGCATACGCGAATTCAAATTCACGCTTCGCCGAATTTTCAAGAATCCATCGGCCATCATTGGTTTTTCACTCTTGCTCTGTTTTACCGCTGTCGCCGTTTTCGCTCCGTATATCGCGCCCCCCAAATACAGACACAATCCGTACCAGATGCCCCACAAAGGATATTCCCAAACGCCCAAACCACCCAGCAAAGACAATATATTCGGCACCACGTCCGGGCAATACGACATTTTTTATGGGGCCGTCTGGGGCACCCGCACGGCATTTAAAATAGGCATTTTCGTTATCGGTATCGCCGTGATCATCGGCGTCACACTGGGTATTATTTCCGGGTATTACGGCGGCATTGTCGACGAGATCATCATGCGCATCGTGGATATTATCTTTGCGATACCCCTTCTGGTATTGACGATGGCCATTGTCGTCGCTTTCGGGCGCGGTCTCGACAAAGTCATGATTGCTCTGGCCATAGTCAAGTGGCGAGATTATGTGCGTGTCATGCGATCGGGAATTTTGACTTTGCGGGAACTCGATTACGTCCTGGCTGCCAAGGTGATGGGCGTGTCCAATTTCAAGATCATGCTAAAGCACATTTTGCCAAACGGCATCTATCCGGTGCTGGTCATGGCCTCCATGGACATCGGGTCCATGGTTATCGTGGCAGCCTTTATGAGTTTTATCGGATTGGGAGCTCCCAAAGGGTATGCAGATTGGGGTCAAATGGTGGCTTTAGCCCGCAACTATATCGTCGGTCCCCCCGATGACCCACTCAAATATTGGCATGCCATCGCCATTCCCGGTATTTGTATCATTTTGTTTGTCCTATCCTGGAATTTAATCGGCGACGCCCTGCGCGATGCCTTCGATCCGAAACAAAGGCGAAAATGAGAAGCTGAGAAGATAGGAAAATTAGAAGGTAGGAATGGGGATTGTTTGTAATAAGTTGAACAATTGTCGGGTCGCAGATCCGCCTTGTATGATAAAAATAGAATTTATTGGATAGCCCAAATGCCCAAGCTTCTGGAAACCGTTGATCTCGTTACAAACTTCTACACCTACGAAGGGGTTGTGCAGGCCCTTAACCGGATCAGTCTGACCATTGAACACGGCGTCACCTTTGGCCTGGTGGGAGAATCCGGGTGCGGCAAAAGCGTGCTGGTGCGTTCGTTAATGCGGATCATACAAGAACCGGGCCGCATCGACGGGGGACAGATTCTTTTTTACCCGGAGCGTGATGCCGGCCCGGTCGATCTGGTTCAACAATCCGATGACTACCTGCGCGGGCTGCGGGGCAACCAAATATCGATGATCTTCCAGGAACCGAATGCCGCTTTGAATCCGATCATGAGTATCGGCGATCAGATCGCCGAGAGTTTTCTTATCCATCGCCGCAAGGAATTGGCCCGGGAGGCATCGAGGACAAATTCCGTGATCCCGATACGTTCCAAAAGCCGCTTGCGCAAAGAAGCACTGCGCCGGGTCGTTTCACTGTTGGAACAGCTCGGCATTGCCAATACAAAAGAGATTGTCCACCGCTTTCCCCACGAACTTTCCGGGGGAATGAAACAACGGATCGTTATCGCCATTGCCCTGGCCTGCCGCCCCATGCTGCTGATTGCCGACGAAGCCACTTCCAACCTCGATGTAACCATCCAGGCCCAGATTCTGCAACTATTGCTCGAATTAAAGAAAACGCAAATTTCTTCAGTGTTGTTAATCACCCATGATTTGGGGGTTGTCGCCGAAACCTGCCAGCGAGTGGGCGTTATGTATGCCGGCAACCTATGCGAAGTCGCCGATGTGCAGGAGTTGTTTTCCAACCCACGCCATCCCTATACCCAGGCCCTACTCGCGGCCGTGCCGAAGTTCAACCAGGAAGGCCAATTGAAAAGCATCGGCGGCAATGTGCCCAATTTGGTCACACCACCGCCCGGCTGCCGGTTCCATCCGCGCTGCACCCAGGCAAAACCCGCCTGTCGCGAACGATTTCCGGCGGATACGCATCTGGGCAACAACCATACGGTCGCCTGCTATCTTTACACCGACCAATCCCGAGCGAGCGTCCCATGAGAAACCCAACAAAAATTTTATCCTTAAAGGATCTTAAAAAACATTACCCCATTATGGGCGGCGTGCTGCGACGACAAGTGAATTCGGTCAAAGCCTTAGATGGTATTAATATAGACATTTATCGGGGGGAGTGTTTAGGGCTGGTGGGTGAATCGGGCTGCGGTAAGACCACCACCGGTAAAACCATCATTGGCCTGGAAGACGCCACCCATGGAAAAATCCAATATTTTTCAAATGGGGGAAATGAAAAAAAACCACCGGTGGATATCTCCGGAATGGGAAGGCGCGGGTTAAAAAAATCGGGTATTCGCTCCAAGTTACAGATGGTATTTCAAGACCCGACGACGTCCCTCGACCCCCGCATGCTGATAAAAAATATCATTGCCGAACCCATTTTGGCCCTGCAACGGATCGGTTCCCGTGATTTGGAAGCACGTGTGTTGGAACTGCTCAATCTCGTGGGTCTGACCAAAGATCACTACCTGCGGTATCCGCACGAATTTTCAGGCGGTCAACGCCAGCGAATCGCCGTTGCCCGGGCCATCGCCACCAACCCCGAGTTCCTCGTTCTGGATGAGCCCACATCGGCGCTGGATGTATCCGTCCAGGCCCAAATTCTGAATCTACTCAAACAATTGCAGCAAAAACTTCATTTGACCTACCTTTTTATCACCCATCATCTGTTGGTGGTCAAATACATCAGCAGCCGCCTGGCAGTCATGTACCTGGGAAAAGTGGTGGAAACTGCACCCACCGAAGAACTCTTCCGGCATCCCTTGCATCCGTATACCCATGCCTTGCTTTCAGGCATTCCGGTGCCGGATGTGGCCCACAGCCGCCGGCGAATTGTTCTCAGCGGTGACGTGCCCAGCCCCTTGAATCCCCCCCAAGCCTGCCGGTTTCATACCCGCTGTCCGTTTGTTATCGATGTGTGCCGCAAGATCGAACCGCCCATCGAAGAGGCTGCCAGCGACCATAAAGTGGCCTGTCATCGTCAATCCGAAGTGGCAAAGCTGGTAAGGGAGCAGTTTGGGCAACGGGCATCGTGACACGCAATCATCGGTTCCCGGTTCAGCGCCGCCGCTAGCCTGAAAAGCGACCAGTATGATCGGAAAAGAAACTCAGAAAGCTATCTGAACGGTCTTTTAGTCTTTTAGTAGGTCAGGGTGCGAGCGAAGCGAGTTCCCTGACAAATCCCTTTATCTGGCACCACCCGCAGATTGTCAGGTAACGCCTGCGGCGCAACCTAACCTACAGCCGGTTCATGGTTTCGGCCAGGGACAATCTCATACGAATTGTCATATGAGGCTTCAAAGGTTATGACTGTTTGAAACTTAATACGATATTGATCAAGATCCGGAATACCCGACTTGACCTAGGGGGTGAAAAGGGGTTATTAAAATATGCAGGCGGAATCCTTGTGATAGGAGTTGCTTAGGAGATTTTCAATACAGAACGTTAATCACTGAACGTTGAACCGCCTATCCCAGGTATTAGAGATCGAACTCAATGAAAAGCAGAGGAGATGAAATGAAGATTAAGTTATTTGTTGTCATTAGCGTCCTTGTTACATTTGCTACGGCCGGTGTCGATATGGCCGCCGCCGCCAATCCGAAGGTCGAGATGGAGACAACCAAAGGAAAATTCGTGATCGAGCTTTTTCCGGAAAAGGCACCTGATACCGTGAAAAATTTTTTAAATTACGTGGACACCAAATTTTACGACGGTACGATCTTTCACCGCGTGATTCCGAAATTTATGATTCAAGGCGGCGGTTTTACCGCAGACATGAAACGAAAGCCCGCCGGTGCACCGATAAAAAATGAGGCGGATAACGGGTTGAAAAACGATCGTGGCACCATTGCCATGGCGCGCACCAATGATCCACACACCGCGACCGCGCAGTTTTTTATCAACACCATCAACAATGATTTTCTGAATCACAAAAGCAAAACACAGCAGGGCTGGGGATACGTGGTCTTTGGAAAAGTAGTTGCGGGGATGGATGTGGTCGATGCCATATCTTCGGCAAAGACCGTCATGCGTGGCATGTATCGTGATGTTCCGGCCGAAAACATTGAAATACGCAGTACCGTGGTGTTGAAATAAGACAGGATAAATGCCTGATACCGATTCATACCTGATTCACGGCAATCATCCTTTCGCCCACAATACAGCCCTTTCCTGCTTTATTCGGCAGGATTTTCTGCCTTCAGCCCCTAAAGCTGCCGACCTTGGCCTAAGGCCAAGGGTTTCTATGTTCGACTAAAGAATAAGAACCTGTTTGCCCATCATTGTTCCACTCTCTTGTTTGATGTGCATTGCCTGGATATTCTCAGGTGTTAGACCGGTCAAAGTCTTTTGTCGTGTTGTAACAAGAGTACCTTCATCTAACAGTCCAGCTACAGTCGAAAGTAATTTCCCCTGCTCGGACATATCATCCGTCTCAAACATTGATCTGGTATACATAAATTCCCAGGAAAGGGTGACGCTCTTTAGTTTAAACACTGTGATGTCTAATGAATCCACCGGGTCATCGATGAAAACAATATGGCCTTGAGGACGGATGCATTCAGCCATCACCTTCCAATGCCTTTCCATTTGCGTAGTACAAAAGATGGAGTCTACTGAATCGGCTCCAGTTGCCTTTAGCTCTTCATAGAGGCTATTTCTGTGGTTCAGAATAATGTCAGCACCTAAGCTCTTGCACCATTCAACTGTTTCCGGCCTTGAAGCAGTTGCAAATACTTTCAAACCAGCCCAACGAGCCAATTGTATCGCAACAGATCCAACGCCTCCCGCACCGCCGATTATCAGAATGCTTTTACCGGAATTAGCATTTGCTTCCGGAACGAAAGCCAATCGCTCAAACAACCCTTCCCATGCAGTTATTGAAGTCAAAGGCATTGCCGCTGCATCTTCAGGCGAGAGTTTTTTAGGAGCTAACGCAGCTATCCGCTGATCTACTAAATGATATTCGCTATTGCTCCCTGGTCGGGTTATATCACCCGCATAAAAGACCTTATCCCCCGCTTTAAATCCGGTCACGCCATCGCCGGTTTTTTCGACAATCCCATAGGCATCCCAGCCAAGCACACTATCTTTTTCTGACCGTTGGCGAACCTTTGTATCTACAGGATTCATCCCGATGGCAATGACTTGAACCAGAAGATCCTGTGTTCCCGGCTCAGGTATTGGCTGCTCTTTCAAATTAAAGGCGCCTGCGTCTTGTGCTTCGCTACCACTTTTTGCAACTATAGCTTTCATGTCGCTCTCCATTTAAATTGTGACTTATTTAAGTAATTCAACTTTAATCAAATTTATTTCCAGCGTGGTTATTATATGAACATTTTTTCATAACAGAAAATATCACTTATTTTTCCCCTGGTGCTCTATTATTGAACACCAACCTCTTTACGCAGCAATACTAAATTAAGCGATTGCGCAAATCATGAAATATTGATTCAAATGAGCCTGGGGTTTTCCTCAGGATTTTCTCCACCTGCTTTTGAACAGAATTATATGCAAAGGAATTTTCGAGATCGGACAAACGGTGATAATGTCCTAACCGTCTTCTTACTTCTACCAAATATCCTAAAATTGCAGATACATTTGGTTTTGATGTCAGGCCGGATTGCCTGAGTGACTTAGGGAGTCACAAAGGTCAATCATTCCACCCACAGTGATCGTTGGTTCAATCTCCCACGGGTCAAATATAGCTTTGGGTGACCGTTTGACCCACGCTGCAAGCATTCCGGCAGAAATTGCCCCAATAACATCAAAAGGATTACTTGAAATTAACCATGCCTCGTAACCAATCGATTTGGATTGACGCAAAAAATGTGCATAAACACCTGGATTTGGTTTGTAGCTTTTAACCTCGTCTGTGCTGACGATGCCTTCAAAATAGTCTTCAATATCAGCGTTTTTAAGCAACATCTGAACATCATCTGCGCGACCATTTGAAAATGCAAACATCCGGAATCCCGCAGCGTTCAACCTCGATAAGCCTTCTTCAACATCAGAATGAGGTGGCAAAACTTTATAGCCATCCATAAGGCTCTTTTTTTGGTTCGGCGTGATTTTTATTCCAAATAATAGACATGCATAATCGAGTGCCTGTTCCGTACAGACCGAAAAGTCTTGGTAGTTCTGCATAAGCCCGCGCCTAAATGAGTATTCGAGCTGTTTTTCACGCCAAACCTGAGATAAAGCGCTGGCCTGGCCACCAATGATCCTTTCTAATGCTGTGACAACACCTGAGGTGTCTATCATTGTTCCGTATACATCAAATGCAAGAGAAATTGTCATAAATTCGTTCCTCCTCTAATTAAGGGTGCTCACTGCATGGGCATTTAGGGGCCTCATTTCGGTGCCAGTTCGTAATAGGGACATTTATTCAGCTTTTCGTTATAAATGGTATAATTATGGGTCTGCATGGCTAAAAAGGCTTCATCATGAGAAAAGATCCCTAGATCGTACTGGCAGACGTACTTTGCTGTCAGGTTTTTACGCTGATGGTTGGTGAGGTTCTCAAGCATACGCAACATTTCCACATTCCATTTTTTATCCCTGGTCCAGACCATATCTCCCACCAATCTGAAGCCCTTGAAATTTTCTGAGATTTCGATAATCCGATCAATAAAGGCAATCTGTTCATCGGGTGATTTGCATCCGTCAAAAACTGTCAAAATTTGTTGGGCCTCTAAGATGTCTACCAAGACACCTTGTTCGTGCAATTTAGTTTTCAGCGTATTGCCTTTTTTCTTTGGAACGACCGCTACAACCACTTCGCCCTGATCCAGCCCCTTCTTTACAGAAGCAAGGCTCATTTCCAGTCCTTCTTCCTGATTTTTATAAAAGTGTGCCACATGGGACTCCTCTGGCAACTCCAGGGAGGTGATAGCAGATGGCGCATCTCCAGCTATGTAGGATTTGATGTCCTCTATCCGAAAGCGTCGCTCGTTTTTTTGGCCCACACGCAGGCATTTAAGCTTTCCTGAGTTGGTCCATCGGCGAATTGACATTTCAGACACGTTAAGGTAACTGGCGGCCTCTTTAATTGTAAGTAACCTGGACATAATCATCATCCTTTCAGATAAATTGGTATCAATATATTAACTTTGATATACAATAATGTCAACATAAACTTATAAAATTTTCAAAAAAAACTCGATGAATAATGTAAATACTTGATATTTTATTATAAATAATATTAAATTTTTTATCTCAGGTTATACAAAATGATAATTATTATTCTAAACTATTTATTCTATACATTGATGAACTCTAGCTTTCCTTCGCTGAATCTGGGTATATAGGTTGGCAATAAATTATTTAACATTTTAAATTTATATATAAATATATGTTAATAGCTTTGCTGAACGCATTTCAACAGTTGGTTTTCAATGGCGTATTTCCCAAGCAATCATGCTTTAAATTTATCTATAATATACTTACCTATACATAAATGGACAATAACGGTGAATTCCGTAAATATGGGCTCTGCTGCTTCTCGGACCAAATTAACTAATTGAAAATTAATGAAATAGATGCTAAACGAGGGGTTGTATAGGATCTTAGAACCAACTTTTTGATAGCTTAAAAATGGATTTCGAATTAGGGAAAAAAATCCTTAAGAATATATCCAATGTCGTGGTGGGAAAGGGTGATGCGCTTGAACTCTTACTGGTCGCTCTCCTTGCCGATGGCCATGTCTTACTGGAAGATGTCCCGGGTGTTGGCAAAACTCTGATCACAAAGTGCCTTGCCAAAAGCATCGAGGGATCCTTTAAGCGAATCCAGTTCACCCCCGACCTATTGCCTGCTGATATTACCGGATTCAATGTTTATGACCAGAAAAGCGGACAGTTCAAATTCCAGTCAGGTCCGGTTCTGACAAACATTCTCCTGGCTGATGAGATCAACCGAGCGATCCCCAGAACCCAGTCAAGTCTTCTCGAGAGCATGGAAGAGCGCCAGGTTACCATCGACGGAAAAACATATCCGCTACCGATTCCCTTTTTTGTCATGGCGACCCAGAACCCCATTGAACTCGAGGG
>Ga0316190_10002874_pt1 | contig 12533 bp, 9 predicted proteins | sample Eddworburrow2_MG_FD_204929 | JGI IMG/M metagenome (GOLD analysis project Ga0316190, IMG submission 204929) | Coastal sediment microbial communities from Maine, United States - Eddy worm burrow 2 | ecosystem: Environmental > Aquatic > Marine > Coastal > Sediment | place: USA: Maine | collected... | reverse complement strand
TCCGCGGCACTGCGACGCCTCGACCATAGGGATCGAGCAACACTTTTTTGTGGTCGTAGCGGAGGCCGTCTTCCGGCGCGTACCGTCCCTCAGCCCGATAGGCATACACTTGGCCTGGTCCGATGCCTGGCACGAAGGCATGCCAGTAGTGAAATGTTCGGTGATTTCGCGATCGGTCGAGCCGGAACACCCGGGACGGCCGCGGGTCTTCAGGACCGTCGAACAGAAGCAACTCGAGCGCGTCACAGTGCTTCGAATAGACGCTGAAGTTCACGCCGCCCGGGTGAAGAGTCGCACCCAACGGAAAGCTCTGCCCGGTTTCGATCATCGAAGAAGCCAACGACGGTAGCTTTATATCCAAGAAACGTCCCCGTGAGTTCCGCCGCCAGCGACGGCGCGCCGTCGGATTGAGTTGAAGCCGCACGCGCTAGCCCCTCACCATAGGCTAGAATAGGGCAGGCCGTGCAGTGTCAATTTGATCCCCAGTCCTGATCTTGCGAGTATTGGAGTATGACGTCTGGAGCCGAAGCGGATTGGGTCGGTTTTGGCCCCGACAGAGAAGCGATTGAGCCGCTGACGACCGAGGCATTTGTGCAGCGACTGACTAGACTATCCATCCTGGCTCGCCGACTCAGACAGCTGCGTCGCGCGATGAATGAACAACACCCCGAATATGCAGCAAGACCTTCTGAAATTCCTGCAGATCCTTTCTGAACAAGGCGCAGAATTCATCATTGTTGGCGGGGTTGCGGCATTCCTGCATGGAGGCAATCGGGTCACCTACGATATCGATATCGTGCCGAGACTCGATGCACCGTCATGGCCAACGATCATCGATCAGATATGGAAGGCCGGCGGAAGGCCCCGTATCCCGGAAACGCGTGACGCCATCAAGGACATTGAGAACGTCAAGCGATGGATGAACGAAAAGGGCTTGATGGCACTGACGTTCCGCTCTCCGGAAGGGGGCATTGACCTCGATTTGTTGGTCAAGGAGAGCCACCGCTTTGACGAGCTCAGGGCCAGCTCGACAAAGGTCGAATTTGAGGGTTGCGACTATTACGTCGCGTCGATCGCTGATCTCATCGCGATGAAACGCGAGGCGGGGCGCCCACAGGATCTTCTAGATATCGATCAGCTCGAGGCGATTCAGCGCCGCATTTTGGCCGACTAAGTAGCTTCAGGAAAGGTTTCATGCGCCGGGCGGAATCATTCCGACGAGCCGCTGGATGGTCCAGAAGGTCGCGAGGCCTCCGATGGCGTAGGGGGCGAGCCGCCACGCGCCGCGAGGGAGCGCTACGTGAATGCGTCGAATGCCGGCTAGGGCGAGCGCTACGACGGTCACAAACATGATCTGCCCGGTCTCGACGCCGAGGTTGAACATGAGAAGCGCGAGCGGGACTTCGTCTTGGGGGATGCCGATCTGTGAGAGCGCACCTGCGAAGCCAAGGCCGTGGATGAGGCCGAAGCCGAAGGCCACGACCCAGGGGTAGCGTTCGGTGAGGACGACCTCGCCCTGCCGCTTTCGGATGACTTCCGCGGCGAGGAAGACGATGCTGAGCGCGATCACGGCTTCGGTGGGTGCGGTTGGGAAGTTCACGACGCCGAGGGTGGCCAGGGCGAGGGTGATGCTGTGGGCGACGGTGAATGCGGTGATGGTTTTCACGAGGCGCCAGAAGCCGGTCACGATGAGCATGAGGGCGAGCAGGAACAAGAGGTGATCGTAGCCTTCGAGGATGTGGACGATGCCCATCCGGTAGGTCGCGAGGGCGACTTCCTTCTTGCTTTCACGCGCCGGGATTTCAAACGTCGGGGAGTTCGGGCGCAGGATGGCCGAGTGCGTGCTGCCGTCCAGGAGCTCGATCCGAAGCAGCACGTCGGTCTGCACACCTGAAAGGCCGTCGATGGAAATGATCCGGCCGACGATGGGAGTGCCGTCGCTCTTGTACGTCGCGCGCTGCACCCAGGCGGCCGGGACCCTGCGAACCGTCGGTGGCGCAACGGCCGTCAGATTCTCCGGAAGAATCGGTTCGAGGCCGAGCGCGCGGTCGCCTTTGCCGGGCAGCTTCCAGGTGACCTCGAAGATCCCGGGCCCTGTCTCTCGGATGTCGAGCAGCGCAGGCCGAATCTCGTGTGCACGCGTCGTAGAGGAGGGGACTAAGGCCGCCAGCACGAGACCCAAGCAAGCAACGCGCCCGGTTACCGTCACGGCGAAGACTCCTCTTGCGCGACTGCGTCGCTCGTCGCGTCGTCTTCGATCACGACCGTGTACTTCTCGAGCAGCCTGTCACGGTACTCCGCGTTCAGCTCCTCGCGCCGAGCCGCCTCCCAGTCCTGCGCGACCCGCTCTCGAACGTCTGCGAATGTCGGCTCGGGGAACTCCTGCTTGTCGTGGACGTAGACCAGGTGGACCCCGTATCCGGAAAGGACCGGGCCTTTCCAGGCGCCGACGCTCAGCTCGCTGACACTCTGTGCGAATCCACCACCGAACAGTTTCGAGATGTCGGCTTCGGTTCGCTCTGGGTAGTAGAGCTGCAACATGAACGGGTCGCCGACCTCCCTCGCGCCACCGGTCGGGTCGTTCGCCTGCTTGAGAGCCTCCAAGACTGTCGCTGCGTGGCTCTCGGTCTCGTCGCCCCGCTTGTCCGGGTCGACGAACGCATGGGTGAATGTGATCAGCTCAGGCCGCCGATAGTCCGCGCGATGCGCTTCGAAGTAGGCTTCGAGGTCCCCCTCGGTCGGGGGCGCCACATCGATGAGATCCTGCACCAGGAACTCGAGCTTCTGCGCCAGCCGTCGTCGTACGATGGTGTCGTCCTGGTCGAGCCCCATCGCTAGGGCTTCTCGGTAGAACGCCGTTTCTCGAACGTATTCCTTGGTGAGGCCCGCCAGCTCTGCGGGCGTTGGCGGACGCTTCCATCGCTTTTCAAAGCTCGTTCGCATCCACGCGCGCTCGCCCGCACCGACGATAATGGTCTGAGCGTCCTCACCGGCCTCAGCTGGGTTGAACCATGCATAGCCGGCGTAAATGGCCAGGCCGAGGATCAGGAAATGAAAAAGTGGCTCTTTGACCAGCCGAGATACGCGTCCGCTCACTGTTGGGCTCCTCTGACGATCGACGACGCAGTATCATGAATTTCCAGGCTGAACACCCCCAGGTCAGCAACGCCACGTGGATGCGGTGGCGCGAGATGGCCGGGCTGAAATGATCGGGTTTGCGCATAGACGAGTCCGGGCCGTCGCGATAGAAACAGCTGCGCGCTCGAGCGTGAACCCATGAGATCGAAGGAAGAGCTGCCATGAACTCGTCTCCGCGTACGGTGCTGACCGCAATCGCCTGCCTTGGCCTGATGATCGCATGCCGCTCTGGAGGAACGGACAAGACCGAAAGCACCACGCCGGTCGCTGCCCCAGCCGCTGCGGCGACTCCAGCCCCCGCCGCGGCCCCGGCTCCCAAGCCCAACCCGTTGCGCAACGTGTATTTCGGCGAGCAGCACCTGCACTCGGAAATGTCCCCCGACGCCTACGCCGTCGGAGTACGACAGAAGATGGACGACGCCTACCTCTACGGCATGGGCGAGGAGATCACGCTGTCGACCACGGGCGAGAAGATCAAGAGAGGTACGCCCTATGACTTCGTTGCGCTGACGGACCACGCGGAATATCTGGGCGTGTTCATGCAGCTCCAGGATCCCAACAGCCCACTTGCCAGCAACGCGCTCGCGAAGCTGATCAACAGCTCTGATCCCGCCGACGAAAACAAGGCCGCCTCGGAGGTGATCGCGTCGATCACGACCGCCAATCCTTCGGGACCGTTCCTAGACTTCGTGCATCCGAAGAACATCCGGTCCAACTGGAAGCGCCACGTGGACACGGCGAACAAGTACAACGACCCGGGCAAGTTCACCACGATCATCTCCTTCGAATGGACCTCGATTCCCGACAACCAGAACATGCACCGCAACGTGTTCTTTCGCGGCGACACAGGTCCCGGGGCGCCCTATTCGGCGTTCGATTCGATCAACCCCGAAGATCTGTGGACGTACATGGAAGTCCAGCGAGACCTGGGTCTCGATGTCATCGCGATTCCGCACAACGGCAATGTGTCCAACGGATGGATGTATGCGCCCACGACCTTTCCTGATGGTTATCCCCTCAACGCGCGCTACGCGGAGCGACGAGCACTCAATGAGCCGCTGACGGAGATGATTCAGACCAAGGGGGCCTCGGAAACGCATCCGTCGCTCTCACCCAACGATGAGTTCGCGGATTTTGAGATGTTCCCAAACATGATCGGCAGCCAGAAAGAGAGCAAGGTCAAACACGGCTACATTCGCCAGGCGCTGACCGCCGGTCTGATTCACGAAGAGACGCTCGGCACGAACCCGTTCAAGTTCGGCATCGTAGCCGGCGCAGACGTGCATTCGGGTTACTCTGGAAACGAAGAGTGGAACTGGCACGGGGCGCACGGAGTAACCGACGACACGCCGAAGAAGCGCCTCGATCCCAAGCCGAACGCCAGCGGCGAGTCAGGTGCGATCGTGGGCTCAGCAGGTGCAACCGCCGTGTGGGCCGAAGAGAACACCCGGGCCTCGATTTTTGACGCCATGAAGCGCAAGGAAACCTACGGAACCTCGGGACCCTTGATTCGCCTTCGCTTCTTCGGCGGCTGGGACTACGCCGATGACCTCACCAGCGACGGGGAGTTCGTCAAGAAGGCCTACGACAATGGCGTGCCGATGGGCGGTGACTTGGCCGCGATGCTCGAGGGCACCGAGGGGCCGACATTCGCCGTGCAAGCGCTCAAGGACCCGCAAAGCGGCAACCTCGACCGCATCCAGATCATCAAGGGCTGGGTCGAACGAGGCAAGGCCAGGGAGCGCATCTACGACGTCGCGCTTTCGGATGACCGTACCGTCGGAAAGAAGGGCAAGGTGGCTCCCGTCGGCAACACGGTCGACATCGGCAAGGCGACCTACACCAACGACATCGGCGACACGCAGTTGAGCGTTGTCTGGACCGATCCGGATTTCAATCCCAAGCAGCGCGCGGTTTACTACGTGCGCGTCCTCGAGATCCCAACTCCGCGCTGGTCGACCTATGACGCGGCGAAACTCGGTGTACAGCCCTCAAAGGCCGTTCCCGCAACCATTCAAGAACGCGCCTGGTCTTCACCGATTTGGTACACACCGCCCGCGAAGCCCACGAAGTAGCGGCCGGCGCTCTCCCTCAGGGAGGGAGGGAGAGAGAGAAGATGTCTGTCCGAAAACTCTTTGCGCTGCTCTTGTTGATCCTTGCCGTCGCCTGTCAGAGTAGTGCCAACAGGGCGGAGAGCACGATGCCGGCGCAAGCTGAGACGCCCGTGGGGGATGAGCGACCGACGCCGGAGGAGGCGAGGGCCATCGCCAAGGAAGCTTACATCTTCAACTACCCGCTCGTGATGATGTACCGGACGATGTATTTGCAGGCGATCGACACGACGTCCAAGTCCTACAGCGGCGGCTTCGGCAAATGGCTCCATCTAGGCACTTCCTCGCCAAACGATACCGACATCGTTTCGCCGAACAACGACTCGCCGTACTCCTACGCATGGGTCGACCTGCGCGCAGAGCCCTGGGTCGTGACCCTGCCGAAGATCGAGAAGAACCGCTTCTACACCAGCCAGTGGGATGATCTCTGGGGCTTCGTGCTCGACAACCCTGGATCGGTCGAAGACGGCAATGACGGCGTGACGGTGCTCCTGGCATCGCCCACGTGGAAAGGCAAGCTGCCCAAGGGCGTGAAGCGGGTCATCCAGGGCGATTCCAGTTTCCTCGGCACACTGACCCGCACGCAGTTGATCGACCCCAAGGATCTACCCAGCGTCAAAAAGATCCAGAGCGAATACAAGCTCCAACCACTCAGCACGTACCTCGGCAAGCCAGCGCCCGAGCCCGCCCCTGCGATTGAGTGGATGCCGTGGAAAGACGGCGTCGAGACGACCGACGGATTCTGGGCCTACGTGAATTTCCTATTGCCCCTGACGACGCCGAATCCACAGGACAAGGCGGTTCAGGATCGGATGGCCAAAATTGGTCTCGCTCCGGGCAAGGCGTGGGACTCGTCAGAGCTGGGCGAGGACGTCAGCGCAGCGATCGCGGAGGGGATGAAGGACGCCCTGACGGAATTGAAGAAGGGCTCCACCCATATTACGGACCCCAGCTTGTTCTTCCGTTCCCGCAAGGACCTGAACAAGGACTACTTCAGCCGGGCGCTAGGCGTCATGGTTGGCATCTTCGGCAATGTGAAAAAGGTGTCGGTCTATTTCGCGGTGCCCGAGGACGACCAAGGAGAGCTCTTCGATGGCAGCAAGGGCAACTACACGATCACGTTCACTGCGGATCAGATCCCACCTGCGAAGAACTTCTGGTCCTGGACCATGTACAAGCTCCCGGAACGCTGGCTGGTGGACAATCCGATCAACCGGTACTCGATAGGGAGCCCCACGCAGGGGTTGAAGAAAGCCGCCGACGGCTCCATCACCATCTACTTCCAGGCCAAGTCTCCCGGCAAGGACAAGGAGAGCAACTGGCTGCCAGCGCCTCAGGGACCTTTCTGGCTGGTGCTCCGCACTTACGGCCCAGGTAAATCCATCTTGGACAAAACCTGGAAGATGCCCCCCGTGAAGAAGTTGAAATGAGTCACAAACCAATCGCCAGGTCAGAGAGAGAGAGCATGACGACTCGAAATCTATTTCCACTACTGCTCTTGACGCTCGCCGTTGGCTGTCAGGGTGGGGCGCACGCCAAATCCGGTGACGACCCGTTCTATCTGCCGCAGCCGCACCAGCCCTTCGAGGGGAAGGTCGACACGCGCATTGGCTCGCTGGAGTTCGACAACCAGTACCCGTCCAAGGAGTCCATGGAGAGGATTCTGGACAACATGGATTTTCACGGCGCGACGCAGGCCTATTTGTGGGGAATCCCGATCGCGTCCTTCTCGAACCTCCAGTACTACACGGACAATGTCTTCAAGGTCCGACAGGGAGAGCTGTTGAAGACGGCCACCCTGGAGCAGAAGCTCGGCATTCTCACCGCCAACGCCACCACGCCGTACATTATTGGGACCGTGAACCTCGAAAGCACCGGACCCTTCGTCATCGACGTTCCGGTAGGCAAGACGGCAGGGATGGTCGACGATTTCTGGCAGAGGCCGATTACGGATATTGGCCTGGCTGGACCGGACAAGGGTAAAGGCGCCAAGTACCTGGTCACGCCGCCGGGTTACAAAGGTGCCGAACCGAGTGGCTACAGAGTCATCGAGTCCTCCACGAACAACATCTTCATCGGCGTTCGAATGCTGGAAGCCGATCCGAAGAAAGCGGCTGCGCTGCAGTCGAAGTTTCGAACCTACGCATACAAAGACCGAGCCAATCCACCGAAGAATCTCTATCCGCAGCCCTCCGCCAAGTACTTCTTCGGGCCGCCGCGCGGAATGGCCTTCTGGGAGCGACTCCACGAGATCCTGAACCGCGAGGTCGTGGCGGAGCGAGATCGCTTCTTCATGGCGATGCTGAAGCGCGTCGGGATCGAGAAGGGCAAGCCGTTCAACCCAACTCCGAGGCAGAAGAAGCTCCTCGAACAAGCGGCGTTCGTCGGAGAGGCGATGGCCAAGGCCAACGATCTGGCGAAGCGCTCGACCAAGCCCTACTGGAAGGGTGCGAACTGGAAGATCGCACTCGGCCTTGATCCGACACAGCGCATGGAGAACTACGACCAGCTCGATGAACGTGCGGAATGGATGTATGAGGCCGTCACGACTTCGGCGGGAATGGTCACCACGACGCCGGGGCTCGGCTCGGTGTATCTCGCGTCCTACGCCGACAAGGACGGGAACTGGTTGGACGGTGCCAAGTCCTACAAGTTGCATGTAACCGCCAACCCACCTGCGGAGCAATTCTGGTCGGTCGCGGTCTACAGCTGGGACACTCGCACGCTGATCGACAATGAGCAGAAGCGAGCGGCCCAATCCTCTCGGCAGGATCTCATCAAGAATGCCGACGGCTCGTTCGACCTCTACTACGGCCCCACGGCACCGAAGGGCAAAGAGAAGAACTGGGTCCAAACCATTCCCGGTCAAGGCTGGTGGGTCTATCTGCGCTTCTACGCCCCGACGAAGGCCTACTTCGACAAGAGCTGGCGAATCGGAGATTTCGAGAAGCTCAAGTAGGTCTCGCTCGACGAGCTGGTCAGAAGGTCGAGACCTCTCCCCGTCGCCCTTTCGACAAAGCCTGTAAGATGCCCCGTGCGAAGAGGTTGAAATGAGTAACAAACAAATCGCCTATGTTGGACGACACGCCGCGCTGGTTTCGCTCGCCTTGCTGGTTGCCTGTCAGGGAGGCGACAAGGCCAAAGATGCGTCGGCTCCGGAGGCGCCAGACGCCGCCCCCGCACCTGCAGACGCGCCTCCGAGCGAGCCCCAGGTCGCAGACACGCCCTCAGGGCCGTCACCCGTCGGCGAGCCGGGGCGCGCTTCGGACACACCCAACCCGCTGAAGAACGTCTACTTCGGTGAGCAGCATCTGCACACGGCGAATTCACCGGATGCGTTCGCCATGGGCACCCGGAACACGCCGGACGACGCGTACAACTTTTGCAAAGGCAAGGCGATCAAGAAGTCCACCACGGGCGCGATGGTGCAGAAGCGGACGCCTTACGACTGGTGTGCGGTGACCGACCACGCGTACCTGATGGGGCTGCTCCCACTGACGCTCGACCCCAAGGACCCGCTGTCGAAAACCCCAATCGGCAAGCTGATTGCCACGGGTAATCCGAAGGACATGGACAGCGCCTTCGGCCTCATGATGCAGGCGATTCAGGCGGGCGGCTCGCCCAAGGGCTTCGACAGCCTCGAGCTGCAGAAATCGGCCTGGGATCGTCACAAGGAGATCACCAACAAGCACAACGACCCGGGGAAGTTCACGACCCTGATCGCGTTCGAGTGGACCTCGATCCCCTACGGTCAGAACTTGCATCGCAACGTCTTCTTCCGCGACGACAAGGGGCCCGACGTCACCTTCTCGGCGGTGGATTCGGACAAGGAGGAGGATCTGTGGACCTACCTCGAGACCCAACGCAAGATGGGCCACGAAGTCTTTGCGATTCCCCACAACGGGAACGTCAGCAACAGCATGATGTACAACCCCAATACGTCGAACGGGGTGGCCATCGACAAGGCCTGGGCCGCGCGGAGGGCCCGCAACGAGGTCGCGACGGAGATCATCCAGACCAAGGGGCAATCGGATACCCACCCGGCCCTGTCTCCCTATGATGAGTTCGCCGACTTCGAGCTGTTCCGGCATCTGCTCGGCACAGGCGGGGTCCGCGGCAAAATAGACTTCAGCTACGTGCGTCAGGCGCTGATCAATGGCGTCGGCTTCCAAGAGGCCATTGGCGCCAACCCGTTCAAGTACGGCATCGTGGCCGGCGCCGATGCGCACACTGGCTTCTCCGACAACGAGGAATTCAATTACACCGGGGTCCACGGCGTGAACGACGACACCCCCGAACGTCGCCTCTCCGGAGCAGGCCAGACGGCCGGTGAAGCGGCATTCGTTTTTGGGACGCCGGGCGCAACGGGCGTTTGGGCTCCCGAGAACACCCGAGAAGCGATCTTCGACGCCATCAAAAGCAAGGAGACCTTCGGTACCTCGGGCCCACTCATTCGGCTGCGCTTCTTCGGTGGCTGGAGCTACCCGGACAACCTCGTCAAGGACGACAAGTTCATTGAGAAAGCCTACGCGGGCGGCGTCCCGATGGGCGGAGATTTGCCTGTGAAGCCCAAGGGCGCCAAGGCGCCGACGTTTGCGGTCTGGGCACTGAAAGACCCGGCGAGCGGCAATCTCGACCGCGTGCAGATCATCAAGGGCTGGTACCAGAACGGCTTCGGTCGCGAGGAGGTCTATGACGTGGCGTGGTCGGACGACCGCAAGCCCGCGGGCAAGGACGGCGAAGTAGTTCAGATGGTGACCACCGACGGCTTTCGCGTCTGGACAGTCGAGCGCGAGATCCCGGCTGGCCAGCTGCCGCCGGTCGGGAATACGGTCGACGTCAAGAACGCCACCTACACCAACAGCATCGGCGACAGCCAACTCATGGCGGTCTGGACCGACCCGGACTTCGATGCGTCGCAGCACGCGGTCTACTACGTGCGGGTCATAGAAATCCCTACGCCACGCTGGTCGACCTACGACGCAAAGTCGCTTGGACGCCCGCTTCCTGAGGGCGTTCCAGCGAGCATCCAGGAACGCGCCTGGTCCTCGCCGATCTGGTACACGCCAGCTCCCGCGCTAGTGAAGCAGCAGGATTTCTACCCTGGCTTGCGGCAAGTGCTGCCTGAGTAACGCGTCGCGAGTTCAACGAACGATCCGAAGCTGGGAACGTTGCCCTTTTTCAACGCAGGCCCAAGCGCTTCAAACGCCGTTGCATGTACGGGATCACTTCGTCCTCGAACCAGGGGTTGCGAACGAGCCAACGTTGATTGCGGGGGGAAGGGTGCGGCATCGGGATCAGTCGCGGCGTAAAGGAGCGCCAGTTCGCCACGGTGTCGGTGAGCCTCTTGCTCGCCTTGTCGCCGAGGTACCGCGCCTGCGCATATCGCCCAAACAGCAAGTAGAGCTCGATGTTCGGGAGGGCGCTAAGCAGCGGTTCGTGCCAGAGCGGCGCGCATTCTGGACGAGGCGGGAGATCGGCGCCTTTACTCGTCCCCGGATAGCAAAACCCCATCGGCACCAACGCGAACGAGTTCGGGTCGTAGAACGTGTCGCGCTCGACTCCAAGCCACGTGCGCAAGCGGTCGCCGCTGGGGTCGTCCCAAGGGATACCCGTCTCATGAACCTTTCGACCCGGGGCTTGCCCGATGATGACGACACGAGCCTTGGAGGCAGCTTGGACGACTGGTCGAGGCCCAGCAGGTAGCGATGGCGCGCATACGGTGCACCCGCGAATCTCCGTGAGGAGCGGTCGAAGTGGGACGCGAGCCATCGCAACAACCTACCACGCCAAAGTGCACATTTGTGGCGCGTCACGCTCCCGCTTGAGAGCGCTCGACCGTAACAAAGGATTCGTCCATCACTACTCAGTCCCGTGGACTTGATGATGCTGATGTGGATCGCGCTTTTCGTGCTCGGGTACGGCTTGGTATCGAAGCGCCTCGAACGCACGATGGTCACGCCTCCCATGGTGTTCGTCCTGCTCGGCCTGCTCTTTGGAGGGGGGGGCTTGGCGTCGCTCGGCATGCATGCCGACCAGCGCGTCATTCACGTCCTTGCGGAGCTCACTCTCGTGCTCGTGCTCTTCGGCGACGCCGCGCGAATCGATCTTCGCGTGTTGCGCGACGAGTTCGGGCTGCCGGTGCGGCTCCTTGGCGTCGGCCTTCCTCTGACGATCCTCGCCGGTGCGCTCATCGGAAAGCTGGTACTCCCCAACCTCACTTGGCTCGAAGCAGCGGCGCTCGGCGCCATCCTTGCACCTACCGACGCGGCACTCGGCCAGGCTGTCGTGAGTGCGCCTTCGGTACCACTCCGCATCCGGCAGGCCCTCAACGTAGAGAGTGGACTGAACGACGGCATCGCGTTGCCGGTCGTGCTGATCTTCGCCGCGCTAGCGAGCATGGGAGGAGGCGAGGGCCGCAGTGCCGCGGACTGGGTTCAGTTCGCAGCGCTCCAGGTGACACTTGGACCTCTGGCAGGTGTCACGGTTGCCTGGATCGGCGGCCGGCTGATCACCTGGTCCGACAGCCGCGAATGGATGGACGGCCGGTTTGCGAGGCTGGCGGGTATCTCGCTGGCGCTGTTGTCGTTTGCAAGCGCCGAGCTGATCGGCGGCAACGGCTTCATTGCAGCGTTTGTGGCCGGCATGACCCTCGGCAACAGCCAAAGGGGAAAGTGCGAATACTTGTACAGCTTCCTCGAAGCGGAAGGACAGCTCTTGGCGCTGCTCGTGTTCCTGCTGCTCGGCCTGTCGTTCGCATGGCCGACACTTGCAGAAAGCGACGCCAACATGTGGCTCTACGCGGGGCTGAGCTTGACCGTCGTTCGGATGGTCCCGGTGGCGATATCGATGATTGGAAGCGCATTGCGTCCCCCAAGCGTCCTTTTCCTCGGCTGGTTTGGCCCCCGCGGGCTCGCTTCGTTGTTATTCGCGATTCTGATCCTCGAAGAAGCGGCCCTTCCTCATGGCCAGTTGGTGTTCAACGTCGTCATCCTCACAGTGCTCGGGAGCGTCTTCGCGCACGGGATGAGCGCCGCGCCCGCCGCGACCTGGTATGGCAAGTTGGCCAGCGACGCATCTCGCTGCCCCGCAGAGCACAAAGCCGTCACCGAGCACCCTGTCGTCGAGCCATAGAGCGCTCCGAAGATGGCGACGTCGCTTAGCCGACCTCGACGGTTCCGTCTTCCTTGATGGAGACTGTGTCACCGGATTTGACCGTATCGAGGAACTCGTCCCCGAGCAGGTCGATCGTGATGACGCGGCGGTCATTCCAGACATCATCCA
>Ga0316190_10002871_pt1 | contig 12537 bp, 9 predicted proteins | sample Eddworburrow2_MG_FD_204929 | JGI IMG/M metagenome (GOLD analysis project Ga0316190, IMG submission 204929) | Coastal sediment microbial communities from Maine, United States - Eddy worm burrow 2 | ecosystem: Environmental > Aquatic > Marine > Coastal > Sediment | place: USA: Maine | collected... | reverse complement strand
TCCTGATGGAGCAGGACCATGTGAATACGTAGAAGATCGTGTATTTGAAGATGTTTATGCCCTGCCACTTGTAACATTCTTTGGACTGGATCTACAGGTAGCCATTAATGATCCACCAATTCCATTGACTGGATCTCCAGCTGGTGCCGGAGGCATATTCTCAGGTGATGGTATTATTCCGGGAACCAATATATTTGATCCCTTCCAGGCCGGAGAAGGGTTAACATTAGTAACCTATACCTTTACAAATGTTAATGGTTGTACTAATTTATATTCGCAGAACGTAAATGTGAATCCCTTACCTGACATTGATTTCTTTGGATTAGACGGTATTTCCTGTGAGAATTCTGAACCGCAGGAATTAACTGCCCTTCCTCCCGGAGGTAATTTTATAGGACCAGGAACCTATTTAGATCCGGTAGATGGGAAATGGAAATTCAGCGCTGAAATAGCTATGCCAGGCTATCATACAGTATCTTATGCTTATACAGATCCGGTAACAAGTGTTACTGATACTGTATCCAAACCAGTGATTGTATTACCTGCACCCGTTGCTGATTTTACCTTTGATGCCAATAATCTTTGCGTTGTTGATAACATTCAATTTAATGATGCCTCATATATAGATACTTCTGTAGTTCCGGATAGTATTGTTGGATATGATTGGAATTTCGGAGTAATTGATTCGGATACAACTTTGCAAAATCCAATGTATAAATTCCCAATATCGGATTCCTATTCTGTTACACTCCAGGTAACTTCGGAAGGACTTAGTGGGGTAAGCTGTATAAATGTCATATCAAAAGTAGTACCAGTTGGAGGTATACCAACCGTAGATTTTACGGTTGTTAATATTACTCAGGCACAATCTTCCCGGTTTAATCCTGTAATTACCTTCCCTGTAACAACTCCATATCCTCGAGATATTGCACAATGGAATTGGGATTTTGATGATGGAGGAGCTACTTCCACACTGGAATCACCAGACCATCAGTTTAGCTCAGAAGGTGTTTATTTTGTTAATTTAAACGTGCTGACTGAAAGAGGATGTATTGGGGATACAACTAAACGTGTTTCGATAATATCTTCAATAACGGTAACTAATGATAATCCATATATCAATGACTTTGAAACTCCTTCAAGCTGGGCTATTTACCCGGATCCTGCATTGTTTAATAACAGTTGGGAAGAGGATATTCCGAGCGGATTTGTGGATGATCCTACTGGAAATGCCTGGGTAACAAAAGCCGATTCATCATATTTAGATGATGAAACCTCCTATTTGTATACTCCAGCCTTTGATATTGATTCGTTAGATAGACCCATGCTATCGTTCAAATACCAGACTGACCTGGAATTTAATAGGGATGGTGTCGTTTTACAATATTCACCTGATGGGGGAAATACCTGGATAGCGGTAGGATATAGAACAGATGATCCATTTATTCCTTGGTGGGGACTTGATTGGTATGAAAATGTCAATATCGTAAATTTCCCGGACTCTACAGCTTTTACGAATGCCAATAAAGTAGGTTGGACTGGTGAAAGTCTGGGATGGAAGCATGGAAGAATAGCACTTGATAGTTATAACTTGCCAACTGGCAATCCAATAATGTTCAGGTTTGCATTGGCCAGTGGAGTGAAAGGAACAGAAATGTCCGGATTTGTACTTGATGATTTTGTTATTAAGAAAAGAGAACGGAACGTACTCGTTGAACATTTTGTAAACTTTGATGACGATAGCGCTATTCCAAAAACCAGAGATATTTATGATAACATTATTACTGGTCCACTATCGCAGGATGCTGTTTATGTGGAATTTCATAATAGTTTCAATATTAATGGACCAGGTGACGAATTCAAAAAGAGCAATTTTAAATTAGGAGATAGAGCCGATTCATATGCTGCTGAAGGTGCTCCTACTACTTCTTTTAAATCATTTATCGATGGTGATGCACAGACTGATGGAATTGTATTTGATCCATATACACTTATATATCAATCATTGGTAGAACCATTAGTTGATATTGAAATTGATATTGATAGTGCCGCTTCAGATGATGAACATATGGATATTAAAGTCCTTATTACTCCAAGAATAAATATTGAAGAAAATGTAACTTTATTTACGGTAATGGTTGAGAATAATATTCCTTTTGGTGCCTATGGATACGATGTAAGCGTTCAAAATCTGGCCAGATTAATGTTTAATGATACTCCACCATATGATCAAGGATTGGCAGGCACCAATATTTCTAGCCCATGGAATCTGGGAGATCAGCTGAAAATAGAAGTTTTACCTCCTAGATTTGAGAAAATTTCTGGATTTGATGCCTTTAACACAGATGAATTTTGGATTATAGCTTATGTTCAGAGTAATACTACTAATGAAATATTGCAAACAGAAATAGTCAGGGTGACTAATGAAAAAGATATTTCAGTTGGATTGGAAGAAGACCTTGCCAATGTAGAACTTAAAGAATTAAATATTTATCCACAGCCTGCCCGGGATCATGCCATTGTAGAATTTGGTGATTATATCACCCAGGATTATGATTGGGAAATCATGGATCAGCGAGGTGTCACCATTGGCAGAGGTAGGGTCATGAAAGGACAAAAAGGATTTGAGATCGACACAAGCATATTGCCAGACGGAATTCACATATTACTCATTGGAGATCAGGAAGGATTGAAACTCCATCGTAAGTTGGTAGTGGTGCATTAATTTGAAGTAAGAGGTAAGAAGTAAGAAGTAGGCGTCCCGTCCTGAAACAGAATTAACCGGTTAACCGAATCCCTGATTCACCCATGACAGTAGCTAGCATGAGGATTGTAGATTGTAGATAGAAGATGGAGGATAGAAGATAGAAACAAGAGGATTGAGGATTGATGATTGAAATTTAGCGTTGGATTTCCCCTTTAGGGGTCAGGGGTAGCGTTGGATGAAGCTCGAAGCTCGAAGCTGGAAGCTGGTATCTCGTTTACCCGTTTACCCTTCTACCCGTATACAAATTAATCTCCCTGTCGCGAGTGTTTGGTGTCGGCCTGTGAGTTGGGTCACTTGAGACTTAATTTAATTTCAATGTTAATCCTATGCAAAAGGGATGCCTTGGCATATACCTAATTCAGGAAAAGAAACTCTTTTACCTGTCTACTGATCTACCGATATACTGAAGTAAGAAGTAAGAAGTAAGAAGTAAGAGGTAATAAGCTGACGGCTTTCGCCTAAATCCATTAACAATACTCTTCAAAAACCTCTACCAAATGATCACCGATCACAGACGCAGGATTTCCTTCAATATGATGTCTCTCTACAAAATGTATTAGCTCACCATCTTTAAAGAGCGCGATAGAAGGTGAAGATGGGGGATAGGGTGCGGTAAACTCACGTGCTTTGCTCGTAGCTTCCATATCAACCCCTGCAAAAACAGTTGTTAAATGGTCGGGTTTTTTACTTGCATTTGTGATAGCGATTTTTACACCAGGTCTGGCAGAACCCGCAGCACAACCGCAGACAGAATTAATAACCAGCAAAGTAGTTCCCTTTTGGTCTTCCAATTGTCCAATTACATCTTCAGGTGTTTTTAATTCTACAAACCCTACATCTTTCAAATCTTCCCGCAATGGGGCAACTAAATGTTCCGGATACATATTCTAATTTTTTTAATTTTTATAAAAATCCCAATTCCAATTTTGCAACTTCTGACATCATATCCTGCGTAAATGGCGGATCGAAAGTCAATTCGATGGTCACATCATTTATTTCCGGAATTAACCTTACCTTGCTTTCTACCTCACTGGGGATAGATTCCGCAGCCGGGCATGCAGGTGATGTTAAAGTCATCAATATGAAAACATTATTTATTGGGAAAATGTTTATTTCATATATTAATCCAAGTTCATAAACGTCTACTGGGATCTCAGGATCATAGACAGTCTTAATAGCCTGAACAACTTTTTCCTTTAAATCATTTGTGTTTTCTTCACTCATATCAAGTCCGTTATGATTGACTTTGTAATTTTGTTTTGTAAGCAAGGGCGTATAATTTTATTTGTTTAATCATAGCTGCCAGTCCATTCGATCGTTGGGATCCAATGATCTTACTCATCCCAATTTTATCAATAAAATACAGGTCAGCGTTAATGATGTCTCCAAGTTCCTGATCTGAAAGGACACGTATCAACAAACTGATAAGTCCTTTTGTAATATCAGTATTGCTGTCAGCTTTCAGAACTAGATGTTCACCTTTCAGATCCGCTACCAGCCAAACCTTAGATTGGCAACCTTTTATCAAGTTGGAATCTACTCGATATTTTTCTCCAATAGGATCAAGTTTATTTCCCAATTCCATAATATAGAATATGGTAGATTCCATATCATCATCCAAAAAGGAAAACTCATCAATAATTTCATCCTGGATCAGGTTAATTGAAGGTTTACTCATGAACGCTTAATTTTACTAATTACCTTTAATTTATTTACTAAAATATCAATTTCAGCCTTAGTATTATATATTGATAAGGATACCCTGATTGTACCCTCTATTTCAAACCTATTCATCAATGGTTGGGTACAATGATGTCCTGTTCGGACAGCAATGCCACCTGCATCAAGCATAACACCTACGTCAAAGGGGTGGATCTGATCAATTACAAAAGAAATAACACTGATTTTTTCTTTTGCAGTTCCAATAAACCTGATTCCTTCAATTTCCGACAATCTTTCAGTAGCATAATGAAGCAATTCCATTTCACGCTGAAATAATTCTTCTTTATTAAATCCTTCGATGAATTTAATAGCCTCACTAAATCCAATTACATCAGCTATATTAGGTGTTCCGGCTTCAAACTTAAACGGCAAATCATTATATGTTGTTTTCTCAAAGGTCACTTCTTTGATCATCTCACCACCACCACGATAAGGAATCATTTCATTCAAAAGATCTGACTTCCCATAAAGAACTCCCACACCTGTAGGGCCAAACATTTTATGAGAAGAAAAAGCATAAAGATCACAATCCAGGTCTTGTACATCAATATCTATATGAGCAGCAGCCTGAGCACCATCAATGAGAACTTTCGCCCCATATTTGTGAGCTTCTTTGATGATTTCCTTAATAGGATTGATTGTACCAAGAGTATTGCTGACATGTACGATACTTACTATTCTGGTTCTGCCATTCAGGATTTTTTTATATGCTTCTATTTCCAATTCACCAGAATCATTAACTGGTATTACCTTAAGAACAGCACCCAGTTCATCACATATCATCTGCCAGGGCACAATATTTGAATGGTGCTCCATCTCAGAAATAATTACTTCATCTCCCTTATTTAAATACGTCTTTCCGAGTGAATGGGCAACAAGGTTGATACCGTCAGTGGTACCATAAGTGAATATGATCTCTTCGGAAGATTTCGCAACTATATAATCTCTGACTTTTTTTCTTGTAGCTTCATAAGCTTCAGTTGCCTTTTCAGCAAGTGTATGTACGCCACGATGGATATTGGCATTATAGGAGATATAATAGTCTGAAATAGCATTAATAACAGAAAGTGGTTTCTGCGTGGTAGCTGCATTATCAAAGTAGATTAATGGCTTCCCATTGATCTCCCGTTTTAATATAGGAAACGTTTCTCTGATATTATCAGGATTATATTTACTCTTTTTGTTTATGCTCTGTATACCGGTGGTCATTCTAATCGGAAAATTGATAACCCAGACGACTATTGATTTTATCGCCAATAAATTTTCTTAATATTTGAGATTCAATTTTATCTATGATCTCAAATGCAAAGGCATGTAATAACAAAGCTTTTGCCGTTCTGGCATCAAGGCCTCTTGATCTTAAATAAAAGAGTTGCTCCTCATCAATCTGCCCTGTAGTAGCCCCATGAGAGCATTTTACATCATCTGCCCATATTTCCAATTGAGGTTTGGTGTTTATCGTAGCTGAATCTGAAAGCAAAAGGTTTTTATTGGATTGAAAAGCGTTTGTTTTCTGAGCATTTGGGCGCACAAAGATTTTTCCATTGAATACAGCAATAGAATTGTCATCAATCAGGCCTTTGTACAATTCATTACTGTAACAATTTGCCTTACGATGATCAACCGTAGTATGATTATCGATCAGGTCTTTTCCAACAGGATAATAAAGTCCATATAGATGTGATTCACAATGTTCATCATTCAATAAGATATTCAGATTATTCCTGACATATGCCCCCTTTAAAGAATAAGTATACGTGTTTGTAAGGCTGTTAGATGATTGATAAATATTCGTATTCTGAATATGAATAGCATCATCTCCCAATTCCTGAATTATACAATATTCGAGTTTTGCGTCATCATTTACGAAAATTTCAGATACCTGGTTAGAGAAATAATGATTTTTGGTGTCGGAAAAAAAGATCTCAGATATATTAACCTTACTATTGGTTTCTAAAACAATAATATTTTTTCTGTTTATTATATGATCCTTTACATCCTCAGTAAAGAAATGGTAAAGGTATATGGATCTGGATATTGTATTTTTCTTGATGGTGATACATGTTCCAGTATTTAAAAAAGCACTATTGAAATCAATATAGGAGTCATTATTAATATTCTGATGTTTCTTCTCTAATAGTTCAAGATTGCCGTTAGTTGAAGGACTATCATCTTTTAATTCCGTAATAGAAATAGAATTATCTGGAATGTGAACAGAATGATCTTTTGAGTAAACACCATTGAGGTATACAATATGAATGGCTTCCGGTTCAGCGACCAATTTAGATGAAATATCATAAGATAAATCTACCTTTTCAACCAATTTGAAAGTATAAGACCGCTTAAGTTTTCTGGCTATCTGAAAATATCTATATTCTTCATTTTTTGAGTTCGGAAGACCTGATTTTTTCAACTTCTGGTAAGCCTCTTCTCTTATTCCGGAAAGTAAATTTCCATTAAGCAATCCCGGAACATTCTGATTCTCCTGAGAAATCAAATCAATCAAATCGATATCTGGTGAATGTTGAATCATACTTTAAACTGCAGTTGTATTAAGTTCTTCCTTTATCCAATCATAGCCTTTTTCCTCCAGCTCATAAGCAAGCTCTTTGGTTCCTGATTTTACAATTCGTCCTTCATATAGAACATGGACAAAATCTGGGATTATGTAATCTAACAATCTTTGATAGTGGGTGACAACGATTACCGCATTATCTTTGGTCCGTAATGTATTTACTCCATTTGATACAATCCTCAAGGCATCGATATCCAATCCGGAATCCGTTTCATCAAGAATCGTTAATTTAGGTTCAAGAACTGCCATTTGAAATATTTCATTTCGTTTTTTCTCTCCCCCCGAAAAACCTTCATTCAAAGATCTTTTGAGTAGTGATGGATCTATTTCAACCAATTCCATTTTTGAACGGATATGTTTTAAAAAGGATACCGCATCCATGGGTTCCAGACCTCGATATTCCCGTACCTGGTTTACTGCAGATTTTAGAAAATTAGTGGTGCTGACACCAGGGATTTCAACTGGATACTGAAATGCAAGGAACAATCCTTTTCTTGCCCTTTCTTCCGGGCTTAAATCAAGTAAATCATCTCCTAAAAATTCTGCACTACCTCCGTTGACCTCAAATTCTTCTCTACCGGCAAGCACAGAAGCAAGTGTACTTTTACCAGATCCATTTGGTCCCATGATTGCATGTACTTCACCGGGTTTTACTTCCAGATTAATGCCATTCAGAATTTGATTATCGAAAATAGATGCTTTAAGATCTTTAATTTTGAGCATAGTATTATTATTGTACTTTTATTATTATCCAACACTACCTTCAAGGGTAATGGCGAGTAGCTTTTGAGCTTCAACAGCAAATTCCATTGGAAGTTTATTTAATACCTCCTTCGCATATCCATTAACAATTAGGGCCACAGCAGATTCTGTATCGATCCCTCTTTGATTACAATAAAACAATTGATCTTCTCCAATTTTAGAAGTGGTCGCTTCATGTTCTATTTGTGCAGATTTATTACCCGCTTCAATATAAGGGAAAGTATGTGCCCCGCATTGATCTCCCATGAGCAGAGAATCACACTGGGAAAAATTTCTTGCGTTTTCAGCTCTTTTGTTCACTTTTACCAATCCTCTATAACTATTTTGACTCTTACCTGCTGAAATACCCTTGGATACAATTCTGCTTTTCGTGTTTTTGCCAATATGAATCATCTTGGTTCCAGTGTCAGCCTGTTGGTAATTATTAGTTATAGCAACTGAATAGAACTCTCCAATTGAATTATCACCTTTAAGTATGCAACTGGGGTACTTCCATGTAACTGCGGACCCTGTTTCTACCTGTGTCCAGGATATTTTCGAATTATTACCATAGCAGATCCCACGTTTGGTTACGAAATTGTAGATGCCACCTACTCCTTCTTTATTACCAGGATACCAGTTCTGTACTGTAGAATATTTTACTTCGGCGTCTTTTGCAGCAAAGATCTCAACCACTGCCGCATGCAACTGATTTTCATCTCGCATTGGAGCAGTACATCCTTCCAGGTAACTAACATAAGAACCTTCATCTGCAACTATTAAAGTTCGCTCAAACTGTCCCGTGTTTGCAGCATTAATTCGAAAATAGGTTGATAACTCCATTGGGCACCGAACTCCTTTGGGTATATAGCAGAAAGATCCATCACTGAAGACAGCAGAATTTAAAGCGGCAAAATAATTGTCGCTCATAGGAACAACTGAGCCCAGATACTTTTTAATAAGGTCTGGATGGTCCTTTACAGCTTCACTAAAAGAGCTGAATATAATGCCCAGTTCAAATAGTTTATCTTTGAAGGTAGTTGCAACCGAGACACTATCTATTACAGCGTCAACTGCTACACCGGTCAATCGTTTTTGTTCTTGTAATGAAATGCCAAGCTTATCGAAAGTTTCTAAAAGTTCAGGATCTACATCATCGAGACTTTCAGGTGTGACTTTCTGTGTTGGGGCAGAATAATAAATTATATCCTGATAATTAATTATCGGGTAAGATACATTTCCCCATTCTGGCTCTTCAAGCTTCAACCAATGCCTATAGGCCTTTAATCTCCATTCAAGTAACCATTCAGGTTCTTCCTTTTTCTTGGATATAAAGCGTACAATATCCTCACTTAGGCCTTTCGGCGCAGAATCAGCATCAAAATCAGATACAAATCCGTATTTGTATTCAGATTGTGTTAATTCTTCAAGAATATTATCCTTCTCAACCATTCTGTATTTTATTTAGACTCATTATAAACAAGTACAAACATACAACAAATACAGGATAATTTTGTTCATGAAATAAAAAAAGAAGCTGCTGTGCAGGCAATAAAAAAGGCAATCATTTAGATTGCCTTAGTATGAGTTTTTTACTATTCCCCGAATTGAATGTGTCTATTTAAACTTTCTTCGAGTGAAATAATGGTTTCTGTCCGCTCAATACCTTCCACCTTTTGAATTTTATCATGTAATACATCCTTTAAATGGTTGGTGTCTCTGCAATGTAACTTAACAAATATATTATAATTGCCAGTAGTATAGTGGACTTTTACAATCTCAGAAATATTATGTAATTTCTTAATTACCGAATCATATAGAGAACTCTTCTCCAGGTAAATCCCGAGGAAGGCAGTTATGTCAAATCCCATTTTCGAATAATCCATTTTGAGAGTAGTACCGCTTACAATTCCCATTTCCTCAAGTTTTCTCATTCTAACATGGACTGTGCCTCCTGAAACGAAAACTTTTTTTGCAACTTCTGTATAAGGCATTTTAGCATCCTCCGTCAGTAAAGCCAGGATTTTAAGATCCACATTATCAATCTCGTAATTTTTGCTCATCTCTTATTTTCGGTATTATGATTTTCTTAAATTAGCTGGCGCAAATATACATTTGATATAAATTTTTAGCAATAAAATAAATATTTATTAATTAAATAATAAAATCTTTACTTTTGATTAAGTCTTAAATTATAGGAATAGCTATTTAAAATCAACCATTCCATCCAATCTTCTTTATTAGTATATATTATTTATGGGATTCGTAAAATAGGATTGCTTTTTTTAAATCATAATTTTATTATATTTAATAATTCTTAAATATTTTGGAATTTTATTAAAGACCAAAAGGCAGAATTGGTTTTTATAAACAATAATATATAAGGTATGCAAGCTTACCCATGGTTAAAATTTTATCCTAAAGGCGTCCCCCAGGAAATTGATCCGGATCGATACTCAAGCCTCGTAAATATGTTTGATGAAAGTTTTCAAAAATTTGAAAATCTTGTTGCTTACGAAAATATAGGATCAAAAATCACCTATAAACAGTTGGATAAACTTTCAATGAACTTCGCTTGTTTTTTACAGAACAAGTTAAAGTTAGAGAAAGGAGATCGAATAGCTTTACAGATGCCAAATTTGATGCAATATCCTATAGCCTTAATTGGTGCGCTTCGTGTCGGACTGGTTGTAGTAAATACAAATCCCTTATATACACCCCGGGAAATGGAGCACCAGTTTAAAGATTCCGGAGTTAAGGCTATTGTGATTCTGGAAAACTTTGCCTTAAACCTTCAAAAAATAATTGAGAACACATCAATTGAGCACGTTATAATTGCTAAAATAGGTGATGTATTAGGAGGATTAAAAGGAAGTATTGTTAACCTGGTTATAAAACATGTAAAGAAAATGGTGCCCAGGTATAATATTCCAGGCGCAATTAAATTTACTGAATCTATAAAATTCAAGTCTTCCTGGTCTTTTATCGATCCCAAAATTAATTCAGAAGACATCGCATTTTTGCAATATACTGGCGGGACTACTGGTATTTCAAAAGGAGCCATGCTTACACATAGGAATATGATTGCCAATATGGAACAAATTCATAAAGTTATCTTGCCTAAGGTAGTTGAAAGGGACGAAATTGTAATTACGGCATTGCCTTTTTACCATGTATTTGCCCTGGTTATTAATTGTCTTGCTATGTTGAAAATTGGAGCAAGAAACGTATTAATTACGAATCCTCGTGATATTCCAGCATTTATAAAAGAATTAAAAAAATATCCTTTTACCTTATTTACGGGTGTAAATACTCTTTTCAATGCTTTATTGAATCAGGAAGATTTCAGAAAACTGGATTTTTCTAAATTCAACTTATCAGCAGCAGGTGGCATGGCTGTTCAAAATACAGTTGCAGAGAGGTGGAAAGAAGTTACGGGTATTCCAATAGTAGAAGGGTATGGCCTTACAGAAACATCTCCAGTATTGTCCCTCAATCCTGTTGATGGAACTGAACGAATGGGTACCATTGGTCTTCCTGTACCCAGTACTAATTTGAAAATATTCGATGAAGAAGGTAATGAGGTGCTTGTAGGAGAAAGGGGAGAAATATGTGCAAAAGGTCCCCAGGTAATGCCCGGATATTGGAAAAATGAAGATGAAACAGCTAAGGTATTTATGAATGGTTGGTTTAAAACCGGAGATATTGGCCAAATGGATGAGGATGGATTCTTCAAAATTGTAGACCGTAAAAAAGAGATGATTCTTGTATCCGGTTTTAATGTTTATCCTAATGAAGTAGAGGATGTTATTGCCAGCCACCCTAAAGTCTTAGAAGTAGGTGTAATCGGTGTAGAAGATAAAAAATCTACCGAAGCCGTAAAATGTTTTATTGTAAAAAAGGATGATAGTTTAACTGAAGATGAAATAAAGAGCTATTGTAAAGAGAACCTTACAGCGTACAAACGACCTAAGCATGTTACTTTCAAAACTGAATTGCCAAAATCCAACGTAGGTAAAATATTAAGAAGGTTGTTAAAAGAAGCAGATATAGAGGAATCTCAATAAGTTTTCTATTGGTAAGATACTATCAATGAAAAATTTATTTCAGCCGAATAAGTTTTCAGGATAGAGCTCCTGAATATTTTGTTTTTAATTTTCTAATTCAGTGGTTTATATCGAATTCTCTTTGGTGGGATATTGCCCAATCTTTTTAATTTATTCTCTTCATATTCAGAAAAATTTCCCTCAAACCAGAATACCTTCGAATCACCTTCAAATGCCAAAATATGTGTCGCAATTCGATCCAGAAACCATCTGTCGTGTGAAATAACAACTGCACAACCTCCAAAATTTTCCAGGGCATCTTCAAGTGAGCGCAAGGTATTTATATCAAGATCATTTGTCGGTTCATCAAGTAATAACAAATTGGCACCCTTTTTCAATGTTAATGCCAGATGAACTCTATTCCTTTCTCCTCCGGAAATATCTGAAACCTTTTTTTCCTGCTCGGCTCCTGAAAAATTGAATCTACTGACATATGCTCTGGAATTGATTTTTTTATCACCCAGGATCAGCCATTCTTCACCATTGGAAATGGTTTCCCAAACCGTTTTATTTTTATCAAGAAATTCATGTTCCTGATCAACATAAGAAATTTCAACCGTAGAACCAATTTCAAATTCTCCGGAATCCGGTGATTCTATTTGAGTTATCAATTTAAATAACGTAGA
>Ga0316190_10002869_pt1 | contig 12541 bp, 13 predicted proteins | sample Eddworburrow2_MG_FD_204929 | JGI IMG/M metagenome (GOLD analysis project Ga0316190, IMG submission 204929) | Coastal sediment microbial communities from Maine, United States - Eddy worm burrow 2 | ecosystem: Environmental > Aquatic > Marine > Coastal > Sediment | place: USA: Maine | collected... | reverse complement strand
AAGGTTTCAAGCCGCACGTAGTGTTTTACTGATCCATTTCGGACTCAACCCCAACATCAATGCCCGTGAAGAAACTCAGGGCCTTGTCTGGCTAGCAGTCATTGACGAGGCAGAAAACAGAACAGAACAGGCATATAAATCGATGCACAGAGCCTATGGCAAACATCCAGCTGTGATTGAAAGTAATTCAATGATTTACAGCGCTTATATCCGCTTGCTTAATGTGTATTCCAATCGCGAAGAATTGCTTTCACATATCGATCATTTCATCAAAGAGCATATTGCCTCACCTGAGGCCCCGGATATTCGCCTATTACAAGCCAACGCACTAACGGCTCAGGGAAAGATAAAAGAAGCAGAAATGGTTTACGGCATCCTTGCTGACCACCATGCCAACTTTGCTATCGGAAAAAAGGCCCTGATGCGCAAATTGATGCTCAAAATCAAAGACACGCAGGATGAGGCGACATTGAGCCAGGCATTGACCACACTTTCAAACTTGGCCTCAACCCACCAGCTCACCGAAATAGAGGCCGAGGCGCAGTTGTATCAGGCAGAGTTGCTGGTTCGTTTGAGCCATGCTGATGCAAAATATTTAGACCGTGCTATCTACTTTTATGCCCTTGTGGCTGCCTCAGAAAACCCCAGCTTTGTTGACTCGGCACTCAAGGAAGGTCCCATACTACTGGGCGAACGCCTGCATACTTTACTTGAACAGGAACAGTGGTTGCAGGCGGTGTTGCTGTGGAAACGCTACCCGCAGCTTCGTCCGGCGAAAGCAGATAAGCTGTCTTTCGGTATTGCACAAGCCTATATCCAACTCATGGATTACTCCCAAGCTGAGCAAATCCTGGATGGATTGTATAAAAAGGCCAAGGACACGGTCTGGGGTCAACGTATCATGCTTGAATTGGCCCGCATCTGGACGGAACGCGAGGATGCCGACAGCGTCACAAGAATCATGCGCTGGCTTACCAGCCAGGAACACACCCTCTACCGGCAAGACATGCTACTTATCGTGGCCACAGCCCAGAACGAACAGGGAAAGGCCTCAGCTGCCCGGCAAACCCTTACAGGCGTAGTTCCTGAAGACCTGACACCTGAACTGCGACGCACATACTGGCACACACGCGCCAAAATCAATCAAGCATTGCAACGATGGCATACTGCTGCCGAGTCCTGGAGACGATTGGCTGAATTGAGCCAGGGCAGTGAAAAATGGGCTCATGTATATGCTCAGGCAAACGCGGAAATCCAAAGCAAGGATTTCCTGAAAGCTGAAAATATTCTGCTGCTCATCCCCGAAGCAGAGCGAAATGGTGCCTGGCATTACTCGCTGGCTCTTTGTGCGCGAAATACGGGCCGATGGAAGAAGGCAGAAGAGCATCTTATTCCACTAAGCATGGGAGATGCGGCCGACAATTACACCATGCGCGCGCGTCTGATGCTGGCTGAAAAGAGTTCGGAACAGTTCATAAGGAAACAGCAATGAATCGGGTATGGCTCTTAGGTTTTCCTGAAGACAACGCTGCAGCCCTATGCGTTCAACTCGGGCGAATTGCGCCCGGCATGCCTGTTGAGTCACGGCAAGAGTTCGATCCCGAATCGCTTGAGGTGGATTCTGAAAGTCTTGTATTCCTTTTCGACTCCAATGTAGCTATCGGCCAGACCATGCGTCTGTTCCAGCATGTGCCAGCAAGCAACCTTGTCATCCTCGCCCAATATGCGGAGGCCGAACATGCTTCACAACTTATGCAAGCCGGAGCGATGGACTACCGGGTATTGCCTTGCCCCGATGAAGTCCTCGAAATTTATCTTCGCAAGGCGGAGCATCAGGCTCAGCTGTCCACACAGGCCAGCGAACAACGTCATGGCAGTGATGAATTTGTAACCCAGGATATCGAAACAAGACGCCTTCTGGATAAGGTGGCACTGATTGCGCCTAGTAATGCATCCGTGCTAATCCTTGGCGAATCAGGCACAGGCAAAGAGCGCCTTGCTCACTTCATCCGTCAATGTTCTAACAGGAAAGACAATGCATTTGTCGCCATCAACTGTGCAGCCATACCTGAAGGCGTGCTCGAGGCTGAACTGTTCGGTCATGAAAAAGGAGCATTCACGGGGGCAACGCACTCAAGACCGGGTAAATTTGAACTGGCCCATGAAGGCACGCTATTGCTCGATGAGATTACTGAAATGCCAATGCATCTTCAGGCAACATTGCTGCGTGTGTTGCAGGAGGGCGAAGTAGACCGGATAGGTGGAAAAAACCCCGTAAAAATAGACGTGCGCATCATCGCCACGAGTAATCGCAACATGGCAGATGCTGTGCATGAAGGTAAATTTCGTCAGGATCTCTACTACCGTTTGAACGTTGTTTCGGTGCAGCTTCCACCTTTGCGTTCTCGTCCTGAGGATATTAAGCCCTTGGCCATTCATTTTCTTGACCGTTTCTCTGAAATGTACGGAAAGCCCTCCCCCAGCATCGATGACGCATGCCTGTCTCAACTACGACAGCACGACTGGCCGGGCAACGCCCGTGAATTGGAGAATTGTATGCACCGTGCTTTCCTGATGTGCGTGGACAACACGCTGCAAGATGAGCATCTGGGGCTGGAAAGTGAAATGAGCCAGCGTAGCGAAGATCACTCCTCAATCCAGGCTGGTCTGAGTATCCGGGATATGGAACAGGCTCTGATCAAACAAACCATCAAACATGTGAATGGAAACCGCACCGAAGCAGCAAAATTACTCGGCATCAGCATTCGCACATTACGCAATAAATTGCATGACATGGGATCTGGCACGTCTTTTGCTGAAAGTCATGTAGCCCAACAAACCGCAGTAGCCAACACAGGGGGAATCGGATGAGTGGATTATTTACTACAGGACTTCAGTCGCTGGAAGCCGCCCTCACAGCGCGCGAACGACTGCAATCCACGCATGCTGCGAACATCGCCAATGCAGACACCCCCCACTACCGCGCAGATAGCCGAACATTTACAGATTTCTTCCAGGCAGAGAAAAGCAGGCAGGCTGACTCTGCCAGCCAGAACAGTTCATTCACCTCAAGCAATTACAGCCTTCTCGAAGGGCGCGATAAAGCCCACGGCAGTCAGCGCCTGGATGGCAATACTGTAGATCCTCAAAAAGAGATGGCGAACATGGCCGAAAATCAGCTGATGCATGAACTTACCATGCGCATGATCAAGGGAAAGATGAGTGGTTTGGCTAACGCCATCAAGGAAGGTCGTTAATGTCTGACTCACTTTTTTCCTCTATGCACATTAGTGCTTCCGGGATGTCTGCTCAACGCTCCCGCATGGACATCGTATCAGAGAATATTGCCAATGCTGAATCGACACGCACCGAGGAGGGGGGCCCTTATCGCCGCCGCCAGGTTGTATTCCAAAGCGTTGCGCCCGAAAAACGTTTTACGGAGATCTTTTCCTCTTCCCTTGGCAGTAAACAAGCCCAGACCGTAAAAGTGGCTGACGTCATTCAGGATCGCCGCCCGTTTCAGGAGGTGCATGACCCATCGCACCCTGATGCCGACGCCAATGGCATGGTCAAACTACCCAATGTGAACGCCGTGGAAGAGATGGTGAATCTAAACTCGGCAGCACGCAGTTTTGAGGCAAACGTCACGGCCTTGGAAGCATCCAAACGCATGTTTCTGAAATCACTGGAACTGCTGCGTTGATACATTATATGGAACAACAACACATCAATCGAAACATCATGAATCTGTATGTTAAACAAGGGGTTAGATATGAACGTTGATTCAATAGGTAGTATTGGCCAGCAAATCTCGCCCAAGCTACCCACAACCCAAAAGCCGGGTAATTTTTCTTCACTGATCCAGCAATATGTACAGCAGACCAATATGGATACCAAGGCTGCCAACGAAGCGGCAGTGGATCTCTCCCTTGGTAAAACCAGCAATGTATCTGAAACCCTGCTGGCTGTTCAAAAGGCAGACCTGTCTTTTCAACTTATGATGAGTGTGCGCAACAAACTCGTGGATGCCTACCGTGAAGTTATGCGCATGCAGGTTTGAGGAGTAATGCATGTCGAATGAAATCACACCTGCGCAAAGTCAGTCGATGCAACCCTCGGTCGCAGGCTCAGACGCATCCATGGGGTCATCCCAGCCCTTCCCTAGCAATACAGGCAGTGTCCAGGGTGTCCTGTTAAATAACCGGCGTCCACTGCTGCTGGCTGCAAGTGTCCTGATGCTACTGGGCTTTATCGGGCTTGTTATGCAGTCGGCCGATTCACCGTACAGGCCTGTATTCAGCGGCATCAGTGAACAGGAAGCATCATCGGTGGTGGAAACCCTCCAGAAGGAACATATCCCCTACCGCCTGGAAGCCGGAGGCACCGTCCTCGTTCCTGCAGATCAGGTCTATTCAGCGCGCCTGAAACTTGCAGGCCAGGGAGTCACGCCCGGAAATGGTGTCGGTTTCGAGCTGTTTGATAAGAGCACGCCATTCGGTATCAGTAGTTTTGCCCAGAACGTAAATTTGCAGCGCGCAATGCAAGGGGAGCTAGCCAGAACCATTGAGGTATTGCCTCAAGTGGCCGCAGCCCGGGTTCATCTGGTTTTGACCAAAGAGTCAGCATTCATTGAACGCAAACACCAAGCCTCTGCTTCGATCATGCTGCAGCTTGCCGGAGGGCAACATATCCCCAAGCGAACCATTCTTGCCATCCAGAATCTGGTATCTGCGAGCGTACCTGATCTCGAACGCGATGCTGTTACCGTTGTCGACTCCGCAGGCAACCTGCTTTCTTCCAACGCAGAACAGAACGGCATGAATGCAGGCCAATCGCAGCAGGAATTTCAGACGCGACTTGAACGCAGGATGGAAGACCGCCTGACCGGCATGCTGGAGCAACTGGTTGGTGCCGGGCAAGCAGTCGTAAGAGTGACTGCTGAAATCGACCGCGAAAATGTTGAGCAAAACAATCAGCGCTTCAATCCGGATGAAGCGGTCTTGCGCAATCAGAGGATCGTTAGCGAGAACCGACGTGCATCCGACAGGCCCGCTGGAGGCGTACCAGGTACAGCATCGAACGTTCCAGGTGAAGGTGATGGCGCGGAGTCAGGTACACAACAGCCGACAGAAGAAGCCAGACGAAGCGAAAACACCAGCAATTATGAAATCAGCTCAAGCACTGAGAAACGCACGATTCCTTTTGGCAGCATCAATCGATTGTCGATAGCGGCGATTGTTGGAGGCTCATTTAAGGAGGAAAATGGTGAGTCTGTATTTATTCCCAGAAGCCAGCAGGAGCTAAGTTCCATTCGCAACCTGCTAGAGGGAGCCATGGGCTACGATGAAGACCGCGGAGACACATTGGAAGTCCAGAGCATGCCATTGGCCGATATCTCCAGCCATGGAGATGCACAAGCTCTGGAAGCAGCGGAACAAAAATCCTTTTATCTGGAGATAGCTCGCTATGGCGTCGCGGGACTGGCTTTGCTGTTGCTTGCCTGGTTCGTGCTTCGCCCTATGGCCAAACGAATCACCACCGAGCAGACAAACATAAAGCAGCCTGCACAAAGAAATGCTCAGACATCCAATCCGGCTTTGCAGGATTTGTCTGGTCTGCAGGATTTATCGGATATGCCTGCTCTGCCGAAAGCCACCAGTCAGGAGCATATCCAAGCACAAAAAGCAGCTAAAGAGCTGGTCGCCGGGGATCCAAACCTCACCGCAAGAATCCTGCTTCAGTGGACGCAGCAATCATGAGCGGGCAACAGCTACAAGGTGCGGATAAAGCGGCAATCTTTCTACTTTCCCTGGGGCCCGAACTGTCTGCACCCATTATGAAGCAAATGGATGACGAGGCTTTGATTGAAATTGCCAAACGCATGCCCAAGCTCAATGATATAAAACCTGAAACACTTGCTGATATTTGCAAGGAATATGCTGAATCTCACCATTCCGGAAATCCATTTTTTGCTTCCAGCAGTGACATCAAAGACATGCTCAATGGTGTAGTGGATGGCGCCCGGCTGGAGCGTATTATGGAAAGCCTGGAAGATGGAACCCCAGTCCGGGTGCCGGTGTGGAACAAGCTATCACGTATGTCGGCCAAGGCTGTTTTTGCTTTAATCAGAACCGAAAACCCCCAGACCATTGCCATTATCCTTGGGCAGCTTGATCCTGATCTGGCCAGTAATTTGATTGAGATGTTTCCTGAGGAAATGCAAACCTCGGTGGTGGTACGCATGTCAAAAATCGAAAGTGTGCCGACTGACCTGGTACATGATATCGAGGATGCTCTGGAGAAACAGCTTACCGGCATGGGAAGCTCCGGCCTTACCTTCGATGGCATGGTGCGCGTCGTTGATATGCTGAAAACACTCGACGGAAAGGTTTCCAAAAACATTCTGGAACACCTCAGGGAAAAAGATCCCGAATTATTTGAACAGGTGGACAGTCAGCTTCTGGTTTTTGAAGACTTCACTGCCCTGTCCGAAAAGGATATTCAGAGCGTGCTGAAGCATGTTTCATCCGAGGACCTGGTCCGGGCATTGAAAGGCGCTTCAGATGAACTTCGCGAGCATTTCTTTTCGAATATGTCCGAACGTGCGGCCGACATCATGCGTGAAGACATGGAGGTCATGGGCCCCCTTAAGGTATCGGATGTCGAGACATGCCAGCGTGCTCTTCTAGAAGTGGCTCGAAAGCTGGATGAAGAAGGGGTCATCAGTCTGGGAGCTCAAGAGGAGATGGTTATCTAGTATGATGGCAAAACATTCTCTCAAACCTTTATCACTAAAAAGCCTTTCTAATACAGAGCTGGGTGTACCGTTCCCTTACGGCGAACTGTCCACACCCAAACCACAGGTCAAAGAAACCGATCGTCTTAGCCAACTTGAGCAAATGCTCTCAGAGAAACAGGACCGCTCCGTAGAGATAGAACGGGATGCATATGACAAGGCCTACGCGGCTGGAGAAAAAACCGGTTTAACCCTGGGGAGTAAGCGGGCAGAACAGATTCTAGCCCAGATGCAACAGGTGTTAGATGCTTCCGAGTCACAACTCAAAGATATCCGCAGTACCATGTGCGAAGCCATTGTCGATATAAGCGGGGCTATTTCCGAATGGCTTGTTGGCGAAATGATTGATCAGGATCATGCCCGTCTACTGGAAATGGCAAAAAAAACTGCACATGCATTACCGGAAATGGGCAGCCTGACGATGGCTGTACATCCTGATGACTATACACGCTTTGAGAAACTGCTTGCCGAGTCAGAAACTTCATCACCACTAATCGCTGATGCCAACGTCACACCATCCACCATCCGTATATTCAGCAAGACTCAGGATGCGCTGATCGATCCGCGCACATCCATTGCCGAAGGCGTTGCCTATATTAAAGCCGAGCTACTTTCCGATGACCCCATTAAAAACGCCTAAAATTTGCAAGCATGATGCCCGGGAACGGGTGTTATCCCATCTTGCAAGGCGATCGGCTTATCCGGTACGCGGACGGGTACAGAAGGTGATGGGCCCCCTGCTTGAAGCAAGCGGTATGCATACCGAGGTCGGGCGAGCCTGTCATGTGCAAACATCCAACAATTCGCAACTGGAAGCCGAGGTTGTCGGTTTCCGTGACGGCTACAGCCTGATCATGCCGGCCGGACCGACAAGGGGTATCGCACCTGGCAGTGTAGTCCGCTCACTGTACGGTCCGCCTTCCATCAATGTTTCCGAGGCCCTGCTAGGTCGGGTTATAAACGCCTGCGGTCAGCCTTTGGATGGAAAGGAAGCTCCGCATATCAAGGAATCCTTCCCTATTCATCGTCAACCACCCAACCCCATGACACGCCATCTTATTGACACCCCCATGCAACTGGGCATTCGCGTTATCGACACCTGTCTCACCATGGGCTGGGGACAGCGCATGGGACTGTTTGCCGGAGCCGGAGTGGGTAAGAGCACATTACTTGGCATGCTCGCAAGGGACACAGACGCTGACATTATTGTCATCGCACTGGTCGGTGAGCGAGGCCGCGAGCTACGCGAGTTTCTCGATCAGGCCCTGGGTGCAGAAGCCCTTTCGCGTTGCGTTGTCGTCGTGGCCACCTCAGATGAGCCTCCCCTGCTCAGGGTTCGTGCCGCCCTGGCTGCCACAACCGTCGCCGAGGTCTTTCGTGACAAGGGAAAGAAGGTTCTCTTTTTGATGGACAGCCTCACTCGCTTTCTGCAAGCGCAGCGCGAAATAGGCTTAATGCTAGGTGAGCCTCCAACCAGTAAAGGTTACACACCATCCTGCTTCTCGATGCTTGCCGAGCTGGTCGAGCGAGCAGGGCCAGGCAGCGATAATTGCGGAGATATCAGTGCCATCTACACCGTTCTTGTTGAAGGTGATGATCTTGCTGACCCTGTTGCCGATGCTGCTTTGGCAGTGCTTGATGGCCATGTTGTACTGGACAGGCGTCTTGCCGAGCGTGGCCATTTCCCTGCCATCAATATGTTGAGAAGTGTCAGCCGCTTAGCAAACCGGCTTATCCCGGACAATGTTCAAAAAGCGGCACGTTCCTTGCGTGAGGATCTTTCACTATATGAACGAATGGAGGACATGGTGAACATGGGTGCTTATGAGCAGGGTAGCAATCCTAATCTGGACCGGGTCATTGAACGCTTGCCGGCCATTCATGCATTCCAGCGCCAGGAAGTAAGCGATGCCACGCCGCTGGAAGATTCCCAGAATGCTCTACTAGGCTTGATGGGCCATGAGTAACACGCTCCCGCCCCACTCCATTCTATCCAAGCTTGAGGAGAACAAGTGCAACAAGCTGCAGGCTGACCTGGCCATCCTGACGAGCAGACATGAACAACTCATGGCTGAATTGAAAATAGCAGAAGATCGATTGAAAGAAATCGGCAACCGACGTCATAACCTGCTCAAACGCAACATCGTGGCATCGGAGCTAACCGCATTGGCAGCGGCGCATCGAGAAGAGCAGGCCCGAAAGGAGTATCTCTCCACACAGTTGAACGAATTGTCTATTGTAGAGAAACTGCTTAAGGCTGAGGTCTTTGCCTGCATGACCAAGCTCAATGCCTACGGAGCACTGCGCGATAAGGAAGTAAAACGCCAGGACCGATCTTCCTTGCGTGCCGAACAACAGATGGTGGATGATCTAATGGCATCCCGCTGCATCAAGGGGTATTGAAAATGAAGCGTCAATATATTCCCGTATTACTCATACTCCTGAGTCTATCCGCGGTAAGCAACATCGGCCTGGATTGGTGGCCGAACAATTGGTACATGCCAGCCTCGGCCCAACAGCTTTCCACACCCATGGCGCAAGCCATGGAGCAGCAAACCAATGACATGCAGGCTGAGAACAACGAAGCTGAAAATTCACAACCGGGCGGGTCAAGCCTGATTGGCATGGCTGAGGCCTCTGCTTTTCCTGGTAAACCGTCAGATAATCTCAACCATGAAGAGATTGAAGTGCTGCGCAATCTACGCAGCATCAAAGAGGGCTTGGACTCACGTGCCAAAACACTTGATGAACGACAGCAGTCGATTGAAGAGGCTGAAACAGGCATCGCAAAACGGGTCGATGAGTTGGAAAGCATTCTGGCAAAGATTCAGGAGCGCCTGCAGCAGGAAGAAAGCATCAGAGGCAAAAAAATCAAGATGTTGACCGCCGTATATGCAAGCATGAAAGCGGAAAAAGCTGCTCCGGTTATTTCCAGAATGGAACTTTCCACTGTCGTAAAAATGTTTTCGCGTATGGATGAAAAGAAAGTAGGGAAAATCCTCTCATTCCTACCTCCGGAACAAGCGGTTAAAATCACCCAGGCATTGACCAAACAAATCAGTTCTCTGGATTAATCAGTCTCACATCAATACTAATGTTGGCTGCTCTGATGCCGATATATTCTCTTATTGGATACTAATTAGGAGAACCGGAGCCATGGCATTTATAAATTGGGATAACAGCTTTAGTGTCGGCGTTGACGATATTGATAAGCAGCATCAAAAACTGATCGAACTGATCAATGATTTGCATGATGCGATGATGTGCGGAAAAAATGATGCTGTGCTGGAGTCCGTATTAGCCAGCGTTGCTGATTATACTGACTATCATTTCAGCTTCGAAGAGAACCTCATGGACGAGACTGGTTACCCGGATTCTGCAGAACATAAAGCCGCGCACCAAGAGATAAAGACCAAGTTGCAGGGCCTGCAGGCAGATTTTCCTCATCATAAAGCAGGCGCAAACATGCGTGTGATGGAATTTCTTCAGAACTGGCTCATCGGACACGTTATTACAGCGGAACAGGATGTGGCCATGGGCGCATACATCGCTTCGAAAATAGACTCCAGACTCCAGGTTGCCAGCTAGAGATATTTAGTCGAAAGGCCGACGCGGCATCTTTCACCGCCCGTCCAACATTTCGAGAAAACGCTTTAAACCCATTAAATATATACCAATTTTTTAATTGGCACGACCCTTGCTAGTAACCTCATAAGGCGGAGGTGACTATGCAAACTAACTTGAGGACAACAATCGGGCAGCGCTTGATATTCACACCAAGGCTTGCCCAGAGTCTTAAGATACTGGCCATGAATACACTCGAGTTAGACGAACACATTTGCGAATGTCTGGATTCCAACCCCATGCTTGAAAATGAAGTGCAGTCAAACAATGAACTTGATGAAGCCGTTGCCAAACAGGCAGAAAAGTCTGTTGAAAACGACTGGCGCGAAAGAGGTGACGATCGTTGGGAAACGATGAATACAGCCAACACCTTTGAGGGATCCAATCCGCTGGAGAACCGACTCAAGGCTGAAAAGAATATCGAGCAAACCCTGCATGAACAGATCGACTGTCAGCCCATGTCTGAAAACAAACGCCTTATTGCGCATGCCATTATCGATTCCCTGGATGATGATGGTTACTTCCAGGCAGACAGCGCATCCGATCTGGTAAACAGCTTGAAGGTCAGCAGCGATGAAATATACGATGTGTTGGAAAACATTATCCATCAACTTGAACCCAGGGGTTTGGGCGCAAGGGATATTAAAGAATGCCTGCTGCTGCAGTTGAATGAAGACACAGATACAGAGAAATTGGCCCGCCGTTTACTACAGGATTATTCCGAGCACCTTTTCGATAGCGATCATGAACTGGCAGATATTGCAGCTTGCAGCATCGAAGATGTGGAGGCTGCGCGAGCCAGAATGCGCAGGCTCGACCCCTTCCCCGGCCACTATCTTCGCGATGACGACATTATTTACATCCAGCCGGAAGTGATTTTCCGTCGTCAACCTGATCGTAGCCTGAGTATAGAGATTCCTGATTATTCGTGGCGAGGTGTTCGGCTCAACAAACAATGGGAAGGCCATACCTGGCAGGGAGAAGACAAGAATTTTATGAATAACGCATCCAGAGAGGCCACCTGGCTGCTGGATGCATTGGCGCAACGCCGCAAAACCCTGGATAAGGTTGCCAACTGCTTGGCCAAGCACCAGCGACGCTTTCTGGAATTCGGCCCCATTGGCCTTAAGCCCCTCACCTTACAAGAAGTGGCGACTGAGGTTGGCCTGCATGAATCAACCATCTCCCGTGTCACCAATGGCAAATATGCCCAAACGCCACTGGGCCTGATCGAAATGAAGAAGTTCTTCTCCGCAGGCCTGCCTGTGCGTGGGGGTGGTACGATTGCCGTGTACAAGGTTCAGCAACGCATCAAGGCATTGATCAAATCCGAACCTTCAGGCCGACCGATCGCTGATCAGACTATTTCGGAAGTCTTGCAGGCCGAGGGGATTCAAATCGCCCGCCGTACGGTCGCGAAATATCGCGAACAGCTCGGCTTCGCACCAACCCATCAGCGCAAACGTGCTGCCCCGCCGGTAAAACCTCGCGCCTATGCGCCAGTAGCGGTTGCAGCCTGAGGGAAAACAAACCCGCACGCACCGACCTTCCCCTGGCTTGCCCACAAGCAGCCGGAGATGAGCTGCCGACCGGCGCACTTCGGCCATAAGCGGTCATTCAGAAATTACTGTTGTTTAATAAATTATTAGTGAAAGCGGTGATAAGTTGGGATTACTCATCGAGCTTATTTTCGAGAGTAACGGTAATCCCTTTTGATTTAAACCAAGCAATAGCTTCATCCATGCTCCGTACAACATGGGAATCAAAACCATCTCTCTGTGCTTGAGCGCTCCACTGCCTAGAAGCTCCAAACAGCACATCCGTTGGAGCTACGGTGCAGCCAAATTGCTTATTGCCCTTTATGAATTGTTTATCCATTGCTGCAAGGGTTGCCATATCGTTACTTGAAACGTCAAAGTCTTCGACATCAGAAAGGTCAGCCAACTGAAATAGAAGACCTTCATCGTATTTATATGAATATACATCTTTGTTTGCTGAAATCAGGTCTTCTCCAGTAACAATACCGCTGTGCCAGATAATCACTCCATTGGATTTAAATTCTAACTCGATAGACATACTACCTCTTCTTATCAGTAAATTTAGATTCTATGAAGATGACGA
>Ga0316190_10002868_pt1 | contig 12544 bp, 14 predicted proteins | sample Eddworburrow2_MG_FD_204929 | JGI IMG/M metagenome (GOLD analysis project Ga0316190, IMG submission 204929) | Coastal sediment microbial communities from Maine, United States - Eddy worm burrow 2 | ecosystem: Environmental > Aquatic > Marine > Coastal > Sediment | place: USA: Maine | collected... | reverse complement strand
ACCGACGCTGATGAGCAGTACCACCAGGACCAGGGCCAGCTTGGCGTAGAGGGTTCGGAACATGGTCAGCCTTTCCAGAAAGAACTTTTGCCACAGAGACGCAGAGGACACAGAGATAACATTCTCATGTTACGGCGCTGGATGGAGCCTGGCTTATGCATTTCACATTCTCGCTTTCCCAGAAACCACGGGAGGGGAAAATAATTCTCTGTGTCCTCTGTGTCTCTGTGGCTAATCTGTGGCTAATTCGATTCAGCAAATTTATAACCCACGCCCCATACGGTAAGGATGTATTTTGGCTTGGCGGGGTCCTGTTCGATCTTGGCCCGCAGGCGGTTGATGTGGGAGTTGACGGTGTGTTCGTAGCCTTCATGGTTGTAGCCCCAGACCTGATCCAGCAACTGCAGCCGGCTGTAGACCCGGCCGGGATGGCTGGCGAAGTGCAGGAGCAGGTCGAACTCTTTGGCGGTGAGATTCACCTCCTTGCCGGCGAGGCGTACCTGGCGTTTGTCCGGATCGATATGGAGTTCACCCCAGACCAGGGGCTGGCCCGCCGTCTGTGCCTCCGGCTTTTGGCCCATGGCCTCCGACCGGCGAAACAGGGCCTTGATGCGGGCCTGCAGCTCCGGGATACTGAAGGGCTTGGTGAGATAGTCATCGGCCCCGATCTCCAGCCCCAGCACCCGGTCCAGTTCACTGGCCTTGGCGGTGAGCATGAGAATGGGGACATATTGGGCACCGGCTCGCAGCTGTTGGCAGACCGCCAGGCCGTCTATGCCGGGCAGCATCAGATCCAAGACCACCAGATCATAGCTACCCTCGTTAAAGCACTTCACTCCCTCCAGGCCATCGGCAGCGATATCCGCCTCACACTGGATGTCCTTGAGGTGCAGCTGCACCAGCCGGGCGATATCTGGGTCATCTTCAATGATCAGGGCTTTGTGCATCATGTCACCATCGGCCAAGGGGAACGGGTTCAGCTTACTGGATAGCATAGGTGTGGGGCCACCCCCTTTCAGCAGGGGATGGCCTGACCTCCAGCTACATCTTATGCTCGGTCATGGGCTTATCCATCATGCCCTTGTCCGATTCCATGGACTCTTTTTCCATGGCCTCTTCCCTCATCATCCCCTCTTTGGATTCCATGGCCTCAGCCATCGGCTCCTTCATGGAATCATCCATTGACTCCTTCATGGTATCCATGGAGGACTCCATCTTGGTTTCCTGCATGGAGGAATCCATGCTGTCGGACTTCATGGTGTCGGCGTTGCAGGCACTGATCCCCAGAACCCCCAGCATCAACATAGAAAACATCATAGTCATAGAGCGTTTGGCAATCATGGCAATATCTCCTCTTAGTTAACCGTTACAGTCAGCTTGGCTACAGGATTCACCCAATGGTGAACCCGGCTGTCCAGGTCGCTAGGGCCACCGACGGGATCGGTGTCACCCAGGGTTCCCCGATGGATATGGACGGTGGTGTTGTGATCAGGCCCAGCCGCCCCAGTGGCACCCGAGCCTCCGTTACCGCCCGGGTCGGCAGGTACACCCGCCACACCTGAAGCCCCGGCGCCATTGATGATTTCGTCATTGGCCTCGGTGCCGGCGTCATAGCCATTGAGGTAGTAGGTGTAGCTGCCGGCCTTGGTGGGTACAGACAGGGCATCCAGACCCACAAAGCCATCGTTGGTGGGCAACAGCATGCCCACGATGGAGAGACCGGTATGAGGCAGGTCATTCAGCTCCAGATCGGCACTGGTGGTGGCACCGGGGGCCAACAGGCCACCAGCAGGATTGGCCACGTAGTCTCCCCCGACCGTCTCCACCTCCAGGATCAGGCCGGAGATGTCACCACCCTCGGCCATGGCCTGCAGGCTGGGCGAGGCTGTGGTTCCCACCTGGAACAGGTGAGTGTCCGCACCATGGGCGGCAACCAGCAGGGGGGTGAAATAGACCCCATTGGTCAGATTGGTGAGTTCCACATTCACATCACGGGCCAGGCCCGGCGTGGAAACGATTAGGCCGCTTGAGATAAGGGCCAGGGCAATGGTCTTTTTCATATCTTCCTCCTCATTCCTTTTTTGACAGGTGGAACGGCTTGTTCCACAGTGGCTATTTAAGAATCAGGAGTTCCCATGGGAATCACGGAAATATCACGAATTGTTAACACCGCATCCTTGGAGACAGGCCGGGGTTGCCAATGAGAATCCTGTTGGCAGTTATGGTGTTGTTGCTGGCATGCCTGCCGACCCTTGCGACAACAGACTGGGAGGAGGTCAAGAACAAGGAAGGAATCCGTGTTTTCACCAAGGAGACTGCAGACAGCCCCATCCTCATTGCCAAGGGTATCTGCATTATCGAGGCCGGCACCGAGGCCGTATTGACGGTACTGGACGACAACAGCAGCCACCCCAGGTGGGTCCCTTTTCTGCTGGAGTCCAAAAGGCTGCAGGCCCTCTCCCGTACCGAACGCCTGGAGTACAACCTGTTCCGCGCCCCCTGGCCCGCCTCCAATCGGGATTTTGTCTACCGTGCCAAGGCCACACCGGACCAGGACAACAAGGTAATCATTTTCAGTATGCGATCAGAGTCCACGCCCTTGATGCCTGAGCAGGAGGGGGCGGTACGCGGCCTGCTACTGGAGAGCACCTTCACCCTGACGGCACTGTCACCCACCCAAACCCAAGTGGAACTGCGCTTCCACGCCGATCCCAACGGCTGGATTCCCAACTGGATTACCAACATCATCCAGCGCACCTGGCCCTACTTTGTACTCCAGGGCCTGCAATCAGAGGTCATGAACAGCCAATAGATCGCCCCTAGAAGCCGACTAAAACGCTTTTGAATTCCCCCACAAAACAAAGACTAAAGACTCCATATAAGTAAACGATAAAGTAAGAGGAGCCCTATTTTTCCCGATCGAACATATTGATGCCCACAAACCCCGACAGCACATCGCTGCAGAACGAAAATGAGGAGTCGCGGCTTAGACATTATGTCTTGCTGCTCAGCCTCTTTTGGAGCATTGCTATCGCAACGCTATTGGGCTGGGGTCTCTATGAAAACCAGCAAGACATGCAGGCTATCGCCCTTGCCCAGGCACGTACCCATTTCAATCGGGACCTGGCATTTCGCTCCTGGGTCGCCTCCAACGGCGGCATCTATGTCCCACAGACGGAAAACCTGCGGCCCAACCCCTATCTTAAGGACATAGCTGAGCGGGACCTCACCACCCCCTCAGGCATCCAGCTGACATTGATCAACCCGGACTACATGGTACGCCAGGTCAATCAGGCCTACCCTGAGCTGCACGGCGCCCCAACCCGCATCAGCAGCCTCAACCCCATGCGCCTGACCAATGCCCCCGATGAGTGGGAGCAGAGCGCTCTACAGGCATTTAGGCGGGGCAGCACCGAGGTGGCGGAATTCACGGAATTCAATGACCAGCCGTTCTTGCGGTTGATGCGGCCTCTGCGGGCCGAGGAGGCCTGTCAAAAGTGCCATAAAGGCCAAACCCCGGAGCCCGACAGTATTCAGGGCGGAATGCAGATCGTCCTCCCCCTGGACACCCTCACAGCCATCACAAAAAAGGAGTCCATCACCATTGGGATAGGACACGGCATTCTGTGGCTGTTGGGGCTTTTTGGCATTCGCTCCGGACAGCGGCGGCTGCAGGAGGGAATCATAAAGCGCCGCCAGGCAGAAGAGATCATCCGGCACCAGGCCCACCACGACATCCTTACCAATCTGCCTAACCGGCGCCTGTTCCTGGAGCGCCTGCACCAAACGCTTGCCCAAGCCCGGCGTCACGGACACCTGGGATCGGTATTTTTTCTGGATCTCGATAACTTCAAACCGGTGAATGACTCACTCGGCCACGCTGTTGGGGACGAGTTATTACGAGAGGTGGCCAGCCGGCTGCATCACAGCATTCGCGAGGAAGATAGCGCAGGCCGGCTGGGCGGCGATGAATTTGTGATTCTGCTGGTGGAACTAGACAACAATCCGGACCAGGCAACCCACCAGGCCCAGATCGTAGCGGAGAAAATCCAATTGGCCCTATCCCTCCCCTACAGCATTCAAGGCCATGATATCCATATCACCGCCAGCATCGGCGTCAGCCTCTTCCCCAGGGAGGGAGAGAACATTGATGCGATCCTCAAGCACGCGGATACCGCCATGTATCACGCCAAGGCGGCGGGGCGAAATGCGGTACGCCTCTACCAGCCCGAGATGCAGGAGATTAAGGTCAGCCGCTAGGCCTTACCTCAGTATGCAGTGCTTAGCGTAATCCGCTGCTTCATTGCTAGACCAATCACCCTTCGGCTTTTCACCCATCTTCTTACACCAGGCCTCACTTCCCACCTCCGGCGCACAACCCGCCGCAGAAAAAATCAGCACCAGCATAAGAGCAATCATTTTTTTCACTTGGGATCTCCCCTGATAAATTAAGCATCGAAATGCCCATATAAGTTTAAGTTGCATGACTCGCCAACAGCATAACAATCCATGGCAACCCCGCCATACAACAACCCTGCTTTATCTTAACCAGTATAGATAAGACTTAAAATCTCTAAATAGAAAAATCCATCGTTCTTGCCGAGATAACCCGCCCCGTTTGCATTCATAATCAGCTACGATAAAGGGCAAATCAAAGTTGGGCATGGCTTTCATCACCATAGTGAAAAACCACATATTCCTAAACAAATATCTGGATACCAGTTGGCAGGACAGCCCCCCCTAAGAAAAGGCGGGGCACATGCCCCTGATCGAGTGGGATGAAGAAAAATATGGCGTGGATATCGATGCCATAGATCGGCTACACAAAAAACTGGTTGAACAGCTGAATGAACTCAATGAGGCACTCGTTGGAACAGAGTCCGACCTCCTGCCGGAAGAAGCCGTCAATGAGGTCCAGAAACACACGGCACTATTGTTCGAAGAAGAAGAAGAGCGGCTGATGAAGGAGATAGACTACCCCAGATATGAAGCACACATTCAGGATCACGCCCACTTTTCCAGCACACTGCAACAGATGGCAGAAGAGTTAAGCGAGGGGCATTTCCTGTTACGCACCAAGCTCATGCAAGGCCTGAAGGCGTGGCTGGAGAGGCACATCGCAGAGGCCGACCAGGATTACAGCGATTTTTTTTACCAGGACGACAACGCACTACTGCTACGAGATCCCAATAACTGATCCCTGCCTATCCTTTTCTCCCACAGGCAACCCCACACCTGATAGCAGCTATAGTCTTAGCTACCCATCACCCCTCCATGGCCATAGGGGAAAAAGCCGGCGATAATCCCGAATCATGAGCCAGGCCAAACTGATACTTTCCCAAAGCCCCGCCCCATCCGTACCGATGCGCTTTTTTTTCAGCGCCCCCCTGTTCGGCATGGCTGCGGCAGCATTGTTGCTTTGGCAAGGTGACGCCACCTTCAACCATCGCTGGTCACCTGGGTTGTTGGCTATCACCCACCTGCTGGTGCTTGGCTATCTCGCCATGGTGATGCAGGGCGCATTGATACAGGTTGTTTCTGTGGTGACTGGCGGGCAGCCACCCAAGATCAAGCTTCTCAGCTCCCTGATACATGTCACAACAACAGCAGGCACCCTCTTGCTTGCCGCCGGACTCCTCACCGGTGGCAGCACCTTGCTACAGGGTGCCATTGCATTGCTTGGATTCAGCTTCACCCTTTTCATCGGCACCATTGCCGTGGGATTACTAAAGAGCTCCACCCGCCGCGATGCCGGCGTTGGCATTGGGCTCTCACTGGCTTGCCTTGCGGTGACTGTCGGATTAGGCATCTGGCTGGGTCTGGGGCACAGTACGGAGAAGATCACCTTGGCTCGCCACCTGACAGACGCCCACCTAGCCTGGGGCCTGATCGGCTGGAGCGGCATCTTGCTGATTATGGTGGCCTATGAGGCAGTACCCATGTTTCAGCTGACACCAGTCTATCCCGACTGGCTGAGGCGCTACCTGATATGGGTACTCTTTGCCGGGCTGCTCACCTGGTCATACGGCACCTTGGTAAAGGTCGGCCTCCTCACCCTCATCGGCGGCATCCTGTCGGCGCTGAGTCTGACAGCCTTTGCCCTGGCAACCCTTTGGCTGCAGCGCCAACGCAAGAAAAAACAGTCGGATGCCACAGTCCGGTTCTGGCACCTGGCCATGGCCAGCCTGCTGCTAGCCATCCTTCTCTGGGGGGCGGCAACCGCCATCCCCGGACTGGGCAGCGCCCCCGCCTACCCCTTGTTGTTGGGCATCTTGGTGATCTACGGGCTTTTTGTATCTGCAATCAACGGCATGCTGTATAAGATCCTGCCCTTTCTTAGCTGGCTGCATCTCAGCATCAAGGTGACAGAACACAAACTGAGCCGACGCCTGATTCCCAACATCAAGAAAATCATCCCGGATGAAAAGGCGCGCATCCAATTCTGGGCACATCTCAGCACCCTGGCACTGATGTTGGCCAGCTGCTGGCAGCCAGGCTGGTTTGTTGTGCCACTGGCCATCGCCATGATGCTATCCAATGCAGCGTTATGGCTTAATTTATTGGGGGCGTTGCGAGTGTATAGACAAACCGCTACGGCCATAGGACAGGCCGCTACAGCAGCAAAAGAGGGGGGCTGCTAAGCCAGAGATACGAACGTAAACAGAAGAACCCCGCTAAGGCGGGGTTCTTCTTTACTAAAACTGCTGCTACAGCTTACTCAGGCAGGACGTTGCTGGCCTGCGGTCCCTTGGGACCATCCTGAACGTCATAGCTTACCTTCTGACCTTCAGCCAGTGTCTTGAAACCATCACCCTGGATAGCGCTAAAATGCACGAAGACATCCTTGCCGCCATCGTCTTGGGAGATAAAACCGAAACCCTTGGATTCGTTAAACCACTTAACAGTACCTGTCGCCATTACTCGTTACCTTAATAAAACAAACAAAATTATCGTGTTAGCTGCGACTCATAACAAGGAGGTCAGACGATAACCAGGCCGAGAGAACGACCGGAATACCTATATTATGAGGGGCAGTTCAGGCTCGACTATACCTCCTTCTTTCTGGGACTGCCACAATAAATCCCACCCTTTTCTGCACAAAATCCGCAAATTTGACCCACGACAGACGATTCCCACAGACATCCCTTAGAAAAAGACCCTCATTTGTGGTAAGGTACTCTCCAAGTTTGTCAGGGCAGCGCCTTCTTGCGATGCTCAGAGTACCTGCAAGGCACACAGATATTTCCAGGCTGGTACCCTCAAACCAGTCGCGGTGTGTTTCCTTATAAGCTCTCCCGCATTATCGATTTATGGACCCAAGGCTACACACCTTGGCAATCCCACCCAGGAGTTTTCCAGAGAATGTCTTTTTCTTCATTCGGCCTTTCAGCCGAACTATTACGTGCTATATCGGATCAGGGCTATAGCCAGCCTACTCCGGTACAGGTCAAGGCCATACCGACAATCACCAAAGGAAATGATGTGATTGCCGGCGCCCAGACCGGCACCGGCAAGACCGCCGCCTTTACCCTGCCAATCCTGCAGAACCTAAGCAGCGAGCAGCAGGGCGGCAAGCGCCGCATCCGCACCTTGATATTGACACCAACCCGCGAGCTAGCTGGTCAGGTTGCAGAGAGTGTGCGCACCTATGGTAAATATCTGCCCCTGCGCTCCACCGTGGTTTATGGCGGCGTCGGCATCAACCCCCAGATCAATGCCCTGCGCAAAGGCATCGATATTCTGATCGCCACCCCGGGGCGACTACTCGACCATGTAGAGCGCGGCACCGTCGATCTCTCCGCCATCCAGGTGTTAGTACTGGACGAGGCCGATCGCATGCTGGATATGGGCTTTATTCACGATATCGAGCGCATCCTCAAAAAGTTGCCACAGCAACGCCAAACCCTGCTCTTTTCCGCCACCTATCCCGATGGCATCAAAAAGCTTTCGCAGAAGTATTTGAATAATCCAGAGATGATTGAGGTGGCCCGACGCAGTACCGCCGCCGAGGCCGTCGATCAATCCGCCATCAAGGTCGACCGGGATCGCAAGCGTGAGCTGTTGAGCTACCTTATCGGATCACAGAACTGGGGCCAGGTCCTGGTATTCACCCGCACCAAACGGGGTGCAGACCGGCTGGCAAGGCAGATTGAGAAGGACGGCATCAACGCCACCGCCATCCACGGCGACAAGAGCCAGGGCGCACGCACCCGCGCATTGGCAGACTTCAAACAAAACAAGGTTCGCGTATTGGTAGCAACCGATGTAGCCGCTCGCGGCCTGGATATCGATCAGTTGCCCCACGTCATCAACTTCGAACTGCCCGATAATGCCGAGGATTATGTACACCGTATCGGGCGTACCGGTCGAGGCGGCAACAGTGGCACGGCAATCTCCCTGGTAAGCGCCGAAGAGCATGGACAATGGACAGCCATCGAACGGCTGTTAAAATCCAAGGTTGAATCAACGGTGATTGAGGGTTTTGAACCACAATTCAAGAATACGCCAAAACCAGCACCAGCCAAGCAACACACAAAACCAAGGAAAACTTATTCACAACAGCGTCCCGCCGATGCGGGTCGAGCCGGAAAAAACACGCGGGGCAGGCGAGCCCAAACACAACGCGCTTCCGTCTAACTCTTCAGGAGCATGCAATGAAAACAATTTTCGTAGGTAATTTACCCCCGGACGCCAGCGATAGCGAAGTAACAGCGCTGTTCTCAGAATACGGAACAGTACGCAGCATCAAACTGGTACATGACATCTTCACCAATAAGTGCCGGGGGTTTGGCACCATTGATATGGAAGGCCACGAGGCCAGGGCCGCCATTGCCGGCCTGGATGGCACCATGTTCAAAGACCGCTCCATCAAGGTTAAGGAAGAGGTCCCACGGGCCAAGCGAGGAAAAGGCAGCGGACGCCGCTAACTCAAGCTGGTCGGCCTCAAAATAGCAAGCTTCAAGACTTCACGGGGGTCTGGGTTACCCAGATCCCCGTGGGTTTCTTTCTCTCCCTTTCCCGCATCCCCTTTTTTACGACTAGCCGACATTTGAGCTAATATGGTAATGGTTTAGCATTGGCACTATCCTCACCACGCGGCCCACACAATGAATCGAAAAGAGCATTGGGAACAGGTCTACAGTAACAAATCACCCCTTGAGGTAAGCTGGTACCAGGCCGAACCCACCCTCTCGCTGCAACTCATTGCTCATACCGGCCTGCCACGGGATGCCGCCATCATTGACATCGGAGGCGGCACATCAATGCTGGTTGACCGCCTCAGCGTGCGCGGTTACCACAACCTTTCCGTACTCGATATCTCTGGCAAGGCCCTGGCCCATGCACAAACACGACTAGGGGATAAGGCGCAGGCTATTGAATGGTTTGAAGCCGATGTCACCCGCTTTAAGCCACCACACCCAATCGACCTCTGGCATGACCGGGCAGTATTCCACTTCCTTACCGATGCCTCAGACCGCCATCACTATGTGGCAGCCATGAGGAATGCCCTCAAGACCGGCGGCCACCTCATCATCGCCACCTTTGCCATCGGCGGCCCTCAAAAATGCAGCGGACTAGACATCGCCCAATACGATGCCGAAAAATTATCTGCCAAATTAGGCGAGGCCTTTCAGCTGATTGAAGAGGCACAGGAAGTTCATATCACCCCCGCCAAGGCAGAACAGCAATTTTCTTATTTTCGATTTATTAAGACGGCTGACTAACGTAGCAAGTACTTCAAGCGCCAGTCAAATACGGGGCAATTTTTTCACGGGCAGGACGGGGGACAGTGATGCGCCGAAACAAGCGGGAACACAGAAGTCGGGAAAAAGATGGTGCCCAGGAATCGTCAGGAACGATTTTAAATGAGCGAAGCGAACCCAAAGGGGTGAGCCGGAACCGTTTGTCCAGTGGACAAAGGAAGTCCAGCGAACGCCCGGCCATGGAAGGGCGGGCAGGAGGTACTTTAGAGCACAGAGGTCGCGCCAAGGATGGCATGCAGCGCCAATAAAACTTACGCGTCATCTAACTGCAGCAGTTCGATTCAAATAAATACGAAAGATGCTCTAATGAAAGCGGCAACGGGGACGCCGAGAAGAATATGGTGCCCAGGGACAGAATCGAACTGCCGACACGGGGATTTTCAGTCCCCTGCTCTACCGACTGAGCTACCTGGGCAAAAAGAAGCGCGTATTAAACCGGCCTAGCGCCGCCGCGTCAAGGGGCAGCGCCATATCAGCCAACATTACTCGCCGGAAGCCTCGGCATCACCGAAGAAAAACTGCTCCATCTGTTCTTCGATAAACTTGCGGGATTGGGGATCGAGGGGGTTTACCCGGTATTCATTGATCAACATGGTCTGCTGTTTCATCCACAGCTGCCAGCCCTCCTTGGAGACATTATCGAAGATGCGCTGCCCCAGTTCACCCGGATAGGGGGCACGGTCGAGGCCCTCTGCCTCAGCATTCAATTTCACACAATGAACAGTTCGGCTCATTGATTTCTCCTCAGTCGTTCAGCTGTAATTCGGCAATCAAGCGCGAGACCGGTGCGGCCAGGCCTCGGGCATCCGGTTGGTTCAGGTTATACCAGACTCGCCCGGCCTCATCCATGATCCTATCCCCCTGCTGGACCTGGATTTCCACCGGCGTGATATCCAGGTGGAAGTGGGAGAAGGTATGCCGCCGTAATGCCAAGGTGCGAACCACCTCCCCCTGCAGGCCTAGCACCTCATTGCACCAAAGCTCCGGCACAACCTCAATCGCACACTCGGGAAAGCTCCACAGCCCACCCCAGATACCGACGGGGGGGCGCTGCTCCAACAGGATGGCCCCCTCACTCTTTTTCAGGATCAGCATCTGCACGGCACGTACGGGCAGGGCTTTGCGGGGCTTGCTTGCCGGATAGGCGGTCTCCATACCCTGAGCATGGGCTTGGCAGGTTTTAACCAGAGGGCATTTAACACAGATAGGTTTGCCCCGGGTGCAAATCAATGACCCCAGGTCCATTATGGCTTGATTGTATTCCCTTACCCGCTGGCTCGGCGTGTGCTGCTGCGCCAGCTCCCAGAGCCGTCTCTGCACCGCCACCTTACCCGGCCAACCCTCAACGGCAAAGCAGCGGCACAGCACCCGCTTAACATTGCCATCCAGGATGGCATGGGGCTGGCCCAGCGCCAATGACAGGATGGCACCGGCGGTGGAACGACCAATACCGGGCAGGGCCTGCACCTGCTCAAACGTATTCGGAAAATCGCCCCCATACACATCCCGGATCTGCCGGGCAGCATGGTGCAGATTCCTGGCACGGGCGTAGTAGCCCAGGCCAGACCAGTGGTGCAGCACCTCATCCAACGAGGCATCCGCCAGCGCCCCCACATCCGGGAAGCATTCCATAAAGCGCTGATAGTAGGGGATGACGGTAGCCACCTGGGTCTGCTGCAGCATGATCTCGGAGATCCAGACCCGGTAGGCTGTTGGATTCTGCTGCCAGGGCAAGTCCTTGCGGCCATGCTGATCGAACCAATTGAGTATTAGGTTAGAAAAAGTCACCTGGCTCATTTCTCCACTCCCGCCAATCGCTCCAGGCTGGTCACGATGGTCATCGCCTCCTGACGCAGCACACGCTTGACCGCCCAGGGACCAACCAAGGGTGGCACAGCGAATGCGAGGCGCAAATCTGCCCTAAATTGCAGGCGGACAGCCCCCTGTTGCTCCTCTAACCACCAATGCAGCTTACCTGATTCAAAATCACTGCCTTTGGCTTCTATCTCTGCCTGCAAATCACCGAAGGCCGCTTGATGCATGATCTGGACCTGAACAATGTTCCCACAAAAGATAAAAACACAGAGGCGGCTTTGAGTGCGTACCCGATGACGGTCAGGGGCCAGCTCCGCAAGCACCTCACTCACCTCAACCGCCGGTGAAAGCGCTTTGAGCCCCGGGTAGTCCGTCAGTAGCCGCCACACCTCCAGCATAGGCGCCTCAAGCACCGCCTCCATGGCCACATGATAGTCATGTCCCTCCTGCTCAACCTCAAGGGAGAGGACTTCCGCCCCCCATGCCGGTGACGACAGGTACAGAGAACACAGAAAAAAGTGAACCGGCAACGCTCGCCAAAAAGACCGTTTAAACATTGTTGAAAAGACTACCCCAGCCTATTTTCCATACAAACCCACATCGAATGTGCAAAAATACCTTATACCTTAATCAATTAGTATGCGTACGATGAAAAGACACACCAGCATAGCCGTGCTGACGACCGCTTTGTTAGGCCTGCTATCCACACTGAGCCATGCCGCCAGTTTCACCCTGCCACCCGACGGACAGGATGTGGTGGGTGAGGTATTGACGGTGCAGGCCCGTTATGAAGACACCCTGTTAGACATCGCGCGCAATCATGACCTGGGCTACCGGGAGATCGCTGCCGCCAATCCGGGCGTTGATCCCTGGATTCCCGGTGAAGGCACACCGGTCACCCTGCCCACCCACTACATCCTGCCGCCTGGGCCACGGGAAGGCATTATCATCAACCTGGCGGAGTT
>Ga0316190_10002865_pt1 | contig 12546 bp, 10 predicted proteins | sample Eddworburrow2_MG_FD_204929 | JGI IMG/M metagenome (GOLD analysis project Ga0316190, IMG submission 204929) | Coastal sediment microbial communities from Maine, United States - Eddy worm burrow 2 | ecosystem: Environmental > Aquatic > Marine > Coastal > Sediment | place: USA: Maine | collected... | reverse complement strand
CCTGCCGATCGGCATCGTGCAGCTGAATGGCAATGGGACAATCGAAAGCATGAATGCAGCATTCCTCGAGCTTGCACCAAAGGCCAAGCGGCGAGGGTCCCTGTCGACGCTGGTGCGTGAAGAAGAACGCGAAAAACTGAAGGCCCTTATTGCTGATGCTGCAGCCGGCAAGACCGAAGCAAAACCGTCTGACTTTCATTTTCTGGGCAAGGAGGAGGCCTCCGGCCAGGTGTACTGCGTGGCGGACGAAACCGGCGGCAAGGGGGCCGTCATGGTGTTTGCCATGGACACCACGAAACACTCATCACTCGAGACTCAACTGGCGCAGAGCCAGAAAATGCAGGCCGTGGGTCAGCTTGCAGGTGGTGTTGCTCACGATTTCAACAATGTGCTGACCGCGATCATCGGCTTTTCCGATCTGCTGCTGGCCCGGCACCGGCCCACCGATCCGTCCTTTGCCGACATCATGAACATCAAGCAGAATGCCAACAGGGCTGCAAACCTGGTGCGCCAGTTGCTGGCGTTCTCGCGTCGCCAGACCTTGCGACCGGAAGTCCTGTCGCTGACTGATGTGTTGTCGGATCTCGGCAACCTGCTCGGACGCCTGCTGGGTGAGACTGTTGAACTGAAGATCGTGCACGGCCGCGATCTTGATCGCATCAAGGTCGATATCAACCAGTTTGAGCAGGTCGTGATCAATCTGTGTGTCAATGCGCGCGATGCCATGCCCGATGGCGGAACGCTGACACTGAAATCCAGCAATGTCTCTGCGGATCAATCCCGGTTGGTCAAGCCAGCCCAGATGCCGCCGGGCGACTATGTCCTGCTGGAAGTCACAGACACCGGCACCGGTATGCCGCAGGAGGTTCTGGACAAGATCTACGAGCCGTTCTTTTCCACCAAGGAAGTCGGCAAGGGAACCGGGCTCGGGCTGTCGACGGTGTATGGCATCATCAAGCAGACCGGCGGGTTTATCTTCTGCGAAAGCGAGATGGGCAAGGGAACGACATTCAAGGTCTACCTGCCGCAGTACATCGAGACGCAGGAGGAAGTATCCGCACGCGTTGCGGAGGCTGCCACCGGCGAGCCGAAGAGCGTGGACCTGACCGGTACCGGCACCATCTTGCTGGTTGAGGATGAAGATGCCGTGCGCTCGTTTGCCAAACGCGCACTGGAGTCGCGCGGATATACCGTGCTTGAAGCCGATTCCGGCGAAGCCGGGCTTGAAGTGCTGGAAGAGTATGGCGCGGAGCCGGATCTTATCGTGTCGGATGTGGTGATGCCGGAAATGGACGGGCCGAGCATGCTGCGCGAACTGCGCAAGCGTGGGGTCAAGACCCGGATCGTCTTCATCTCGGGCTATGCCGAAGACGCGTTTGAGAAGAACCTTGAAGGCCAGACGGATTTTGCCTTCCTGCCCAAGCCGTTTACCCTCAAGCAGCTCGCCGAAGCCGTCAAGGAAGCAATAGGCTGACTGCGGTCGCGCGGGCATGAGAGCCAAGCGGAGCAAAAGGCGAGTTGCTGATGGCGGCAAAAGTGCGGAACCGGCGTAAACGGGAAAACAGGTTCCAAACCCAGCCAGAAAAGTCCCGTCAGGAACATTCAACTAAAATGCGGAAGCCGCCAAAACAGCGGTGTTTCAACGGTATCTCCGTTTAGCCGTCACCAGGCGTTCGAAACGATTCCGTAAACCCGGTGAAATGCGCCGGATGATCGTTGTGAGCCCATATCGCTCAATTGTGGACACCGTTGTCAGTACAGCATAACATTTCGGAAATGAGCTTGCCGGAAACCCATTTTGCTGACAGTCACGGGCTTAGCATTGCCTATCAGGCTATGGGAGATGGCGAACATGATTTGATCATTGCTCCCGGGATGATTTCGCACGTTGAGTTGCTGCACGACTTCCCCGGTTACACAAGGTATCTTCGGCGGCTTTCTGATTTTGCCCGCGTTATAACCTTTGATAAGCGCGGTCAGGGCCTGTCTGATGCAATGGAAGGCACTCCAACGCTCGAAGAGAGAATGGATGACCTTCTCGCTGTCATGGATCATGCAGGTAGCAAGCGGGCGAGTATCCTCGGATTTTCAGAAGGTGGAGCGCTCGCATTTCTGGTAGCCGCAACGCATCCGTCGCGTATCAGTCACGTCATAGCATTTGGGGCTTATGGAAAGTCGTGCTCGTCTTCCACTTACCCGCACATGCACAGCATTGAAACGCGTCGTACCAATCTTTCGAAATGGGTTGACGACTGGGGACGTGGTGGCGGTGCCGCCTTGTCGGTGTTGGCTCCAGAACACGCCGGCGAAGAAGCAATGTGCAAGATGTTTGGCCGCATTGAGCGCTATGCAAGCACTCCAAATGCGATGCATAGCTACTTCGAAGTGAATTTTGGAATTGATGTACTGGATATACTACCAGTTGTCAGAACACCCACCCTGGTATTGCATCGGGAAGATGATCTGCAAGTGCCTGCGGCTGCTGGGCGTCACTTGGCAGACGCACTGCCGAGTGCGCGCTATGTGGATTGTGGTGCCGGCGGTCACCTGTTCTGGACAGGAGACACGGAGCAATCATTGTTGGAAATTCAACAATTCCTTATTGGCACAGCGCCGTGCGAAACCGATGACAACCGGGTGCTAGCCACAATTCTGTTCACCGATATTGTTGACTCCACGCAAACCGCACAACGTCTTGGTGATGGCGTGTGGGGAGACCTGCTGAACCGGCATGATGAAATCGCTTCAGAGATACTCGCACTCAATAGAGGACGCCTGGTGAAGAGTACCGGTGATGGAGTTCTTGCTACCTTCGACGGGCCTGGTCGCGCCCTCGAAAGCGCGCAACAACTCATCGAACGGTTAGCGATGATTGGTATCAGCATCCGTGTTGGAGTTCATACCGGTGAGATTGAGCAGCGAGGCGATGATATCGGCGGGTTAAACGTTCACATTACTGCCCGGATACAGAATCTTGCCGGCGCTGGCGAAATTCTAGCCAGCCGCACGGTTGCTGATCTTATGGTTGGGAATGCAGATGTTCGCTTCGTCTCTCAAGGGCGGGAATCATTAAAGGGCATTCCCGGCGATTGGGAAATATTTCGGGCCCAGAGATAAGGCGTCTGCCCCCTGATTAATTGCATTTACTTATTCTCTCACCATTCTTCAGGAATGGGATAAGGGGTCAACCCCTGCCGTTCGGGCGAAAAACCGAATCGCTGGTAATAAGCCGGGTCGCCGAGAACGAAGACCTGCTTGATCCGCCTCTGCTCCGACCGTTCCAACCCGGCGCGGACAAGTGAGTTGCCCAAACCCTGCCGCTGAAGCAATGGTATCACGCCAAGAGGTGCAAGAAACGCTCCGGTTCGATCGCACTCTTCAGTCCCTCAAATGGTGTAGAGATCATGCGCAACCAATTTTCCCCCATCAAAAGCTGCCAGAGACAGGATCTCCGGCTCTTCCTCGAGAAGGGCCGACACGACAGGTCTCAGTTCTTCCTGAGGGAAGGCCTGCGGGTAGAGTGCCAGAACCTGCGCAAGTTCTCCCAATGTGGTTTCGCGGATCACTAGCTTGTTCGTCACGTTCTGCCTCCTGTCAGTCGCGACCAAGAGCCGGATTGAAAAACACCTGGAACGCAATTGCAAAAATGAGTCTGTTTGAGGTCCTCAGCGATCGTTATGCCTTTCCGGTCATCGTTATGCCTTTCCGGTCAATGGGTCCTGATCCTGGAACATCTCCCGCCAGGCGTCGTGACCGGCGGCCTGTAGTGCCTCGATCCCGGCCAGCCTGCCCGGGCGATCATCGACAGTATCCGGTTTGAAGGGGGTGGTGCGAAACGCTGATACCATGGCAGCGTCAAAGCTGTGCTCGCGGGCACCGGCAATGCACAGTGCCAGGTACCAGTCAAAGGGGATCAGGGCAGGGTCGTGGCGTGTCGGCTTGTAGGTTGCGGTTGAAACGGGTTCGCCACTACCGAGCATTTTTACCGCAAACTTGTCGTCGCGCGAGTAGCCATGCCCCAATCCTTCAAACCGGTCCAGTATCGGCATTTCTTCTGTAGCCAGTTCGTAGACCACGCCCGGGTGACAGGCTCCCTCACGTTGTACCAGGCCTGCCTTGCCGGAATCGTCGGCGCCCGGTTTGGTGAAACTCACCAGCCAGCCTTCGGTCATTGCCGTGCCAACAACACGCGCCGACGGGCAGCGCGCGACAAGCCGTGTGGACAACAGGTTGGAACCGTAAGCGAAGTACAGACTGGTATGCATCAATGGGGCCTTGCCGGTGTTTCGTGGATAATGCCATGCTGCCTGCAATATGGTTTTTGAACAACAGGGAATGCGCAAATGATAGTGGAAACTCTACAGGGGCTTGCCTTGCAACTGGACGCCGGCACGACCACGTCGCGGGATCTGACGGAAGCCTGCCTGGCGCGCATCGAGGACGAAGCCGGAGAAGGCGCGCGGGTTTTCCTGTCAACCGATGCCGAAGGCGCGATTGCGACCGCTGACTTCATGGATGCACGGCGCAGGGTGGGCCGTGCACCATCGCCTTATGCCGGTATTCCGATATCGCTGAAGGACCTGTTCGATGTGGCAGGCGAGGTTACCGCGGCCGGGTCGACGATTCTGCGCAGCAGTGAACCGGTCACCGCCGATGCCACTTGCGTGTCGCGACTGCGCGCGGCGGGGTTTGTGTTCATGGGGCGCACCAACATGACCGAGTTTGCCTATTCCGGCGTGGGGGTGAACCCGCATTACGGTACGCCTAAGTCCGTCTGGGACCGGGCGCAGGGGCGCATTCCGGGCGGCTCTTCGTCAGGTGCTGCGGTGTCGGTGGCAGACGGTATGGCCTATATGGGGCTGGGAACCGACACTGGTGGGTCGTGCCGCGTGCCGGCAGCTTTTAACGGCATCACCGGATACAAGTCATCGACAGGCCGGGTTCCAAGAGACGGCGTGTTTCCGCTGTCAGATACGCTGGACACTGTCGGGCCGCTGGCCAATTCGGTGCAATGCTGCTCGATCATTGACGCCATGATGGCCGGAGACCGGACCGGCAACGTGCTTGCCCGCGACCCCGCAACCTTGCGCTTCGGCATTCTGCAGCATGTGGCGATGGATACCATGGACCCGGAAGTGGCTACCGCGTTCGATGCTGCCATCAAGACGCTCGGCAAGGCCGGCGTGGTGTTTTCAGAGGTGGCGTTTCCCGATCTGACCGAGTTGCCGGCTCTCAATGCCAAGGGCGGGATTTCGGCAGCCGAAGCGATGAATGTGCATGCCGAGATGCTGGAACGCCATGGTGATGAATATCACCAGATGGTTCGCACCCGCATCCTGTCCGGTCTCAATGTCACCGGGCCTGAACTGGTGGAACACTACCGGCGACGCAAGGAGATGATCTCGAAATTCGAGCGGCTTTGTTCCGGCCTTGACGGCTTCATCCTGCCGACGGTGCCGATATTGCCGCCGCTGATTTCCGAAGTGGAAAAGGATGACCGCTATGGCCCGCTGAACTTCCTGTGCCTGCGCAATACGTTCCTCGGCAATTTTCTCGACAGCTGTGCGATTTCCGTCCCCATGACGGCGCGCGGCGAAGCGCCGGCCGGTGCCATGCTCATGCGCCGGCATGGCCAGGATACGGAATTGTTCAATGCGGCGGCCAGTGTTGAAACCATCCTGCAGAAAGCCCTGTCATGAAAACTGAACCGATCAAGCTGATTGACCTGCGCACGGTGTGCATCAAGGCCCTGAAGGCGGCGGGGTGCGATGATGCAAACGCCGATGCGATTTCCGGCACCGTGTGTGCGGCCGAGCGCGATCATTGCCACAGCCACGGCATCCTGCGAATGCCGGGATATCTGAAGTCTTTCGCCAATGGCAAGGCCAACCCCGTAGCCAGGCCGACATGGTCAAAGACGGCACCGGGGGTTATTCGCGGCGATGGCGACAACGGCTTTGCACCGCTGTCGCTGAACCTGATGGCTGAGGAAATCGGGGCATTGGCAAAACAGCAGGGCGTGGCCTGTCTGGCGCTGACCAACATGCATCATTTTGCAGCCCTGTGGCCCGAGATGGAACTGATGACGCAGCAGCACCTGGTGGCGATGACCATGACCTCGGCGTTTCCGATTGTACCGCCGCCGGGTGGCACCAGGCCCCTGTTCGGCACCAACCCGATTGCCTTCGGATGGCCGCGGGACAATGGCGAGGCGGTGATTTTTGACATGGCCACGGCTGCCCGGGCACATGGTGAGATACTGATCGCTGCGCGCGAGGGCAAGCAATTGCCGCCCGGCACGATCATCGACAAGCATGGCAATCCATCGACCAATCCGGCGGATGTTCACGGCGGGGCGATTCTCGCCTTCGGCGGTGCCAAGGGTGCGCTGGTATCGATGATGGTTGAGCTGATGGCAGGGGCACTGATGGGCGAACCCTTCAGCTTTGAAACGGCCAAGAAGGTTGAGCCCGACGGACTTGCCAATCGTGGCGGACAACTGATCATCGCCATTGATCCGGCCCGTTTCGGTGACGCCAGCGGCTGGGCCAGCCATGCCGAGGCCCTGTTTGCCGAAATGATCAAACAGGACGGTGTGCGCATGCCCAGCCAGCGCCGCTATGAGGCGCGCCGCATGAGTGAGGCTTCCGGTACTGTTGAAGTTGCGTCCGATTTGCTGGAGCAGATCAGGACAGCCGCCGGGTAACGCGGTTGCCGGTGCGTCGGGAAGTCTGTCCGGGACCCTGCGGTCCTGACAATTCCGGCAACCGGGGAAAGAATCCGATTGACCGGCTTACCGGTTGAACCTAGGTTCCAAAGTGTTCTGGGTTCTCTGGATGCAAGGAAGCAAAACCTTGTTTTCAGGGCTAAGAGGGAATGTGGAAGGGTCGCTTACTGACCCCTGCCACAGCTGCCCCCGCAACTGTGAACGTCGAGGCTGTCTGCAAGAGGCCACTGGGAAGATTTTCCCGGGAAGGTTGGACAGCCGTTGAAGCGTGAGCCAGGAGACCTGCCTAGAGCCGTCCACCTCATCCTGATGCGGGGAAGCATCGGGAGCTGTTGCATTTCTGCAGTGGTGGTTTCGATCCATCACCGCTTGCGGGGCAGCAGGAAGTGGCACAAGCTCACTCCCAAATCCCCAAGGGCAAAGTCAGGACTACAGCTCCCGGCCAAGGCCGGATCAGGGGATCAAATGAATCCAAACTTGAAATCCGTATTGTTGCGGGCGGTATCGCCCGTTGTCTTGCTTGCCGCCGTTTCGACGGCGCAGGCTGAAAGCATCGATATCGGCGAAATCGTCGTTACGCCAAACCGGACCAAATCCGACAAGGCCAAGGTGGGCTCGGTTGTCGAGACCATCAGCAAGCAGGACATCGATGCCCAGCGCTTGCCGACCGTGCAGGACTTCCTGGTACAGGAACCCGGTGTAAGTGTTTCAACGCAAGGTGGTGTTGGTCAGGAAACCACGCTGGTGGTTCGCGGTGCCGACAAGAAATACGTCAAGACACTGTGGAACGGCATCGACATCTCAGACACGTCAGCGCCGCAGGTGCAGGTCTCGCCGGAACATTTGCTGACCGGTGGTGTCACCAGCGTGGAGATTCTCAAGGGCTCGCAATCGACGCTGTATGGCGCCGACGCCGTGGCTGGCGTGATCGGCATTTCCACGCTGGGCAATTTTGAGGAAGGCATCCGCTACATCGTGTCGGGCGAGGCGGGATCGCATGGCACATTTCGCGGTTCACTAGCAGCGCAAGGGGCCACGGCAGACGGCAGCCGGTTTGCTGCCAGCGTATCGGGCCTGACCACGGACGGTATCTCTGCCGCCGATCGCCGCAACGGCAACCCTGAACGCGACGGTTATGACAATGTCACGGTGTCAATTGCCGGTGAAAAGGTGCTGGACCAGTACCTGACGGCATTCGGGTCGTTATTGTATATCGACAGCCGCAGCGAGTTTGATGACGGTGGCGTGACCCCGTCCGACAATCCCGACAATACAGCAGACCGCAGGCAACTTGCCGGGCGGGTCGGCATTACTGCGACGTCGCTTGACGGGCGTTTGAAGAACACTGCGTCGGTACAGATCAATGACATCACGCGCAGGTCTTTCACCACGACTTTCGGCCCGTTCACATTTGCACCGAGCAGTCTGCGCCAGAAAGGCGACTGGCTCAGCGAGTATCAGCTGAACGACCAGATTACCTTGCAGGCAGGCGCCGACTATGAACGCCAGTCATACGATGACGGGTTTTCCAGCAATGAAATCTGGATCGCCGGTGGCTGGGGCCAGATCATCTATACACCGCTGGAAAACCTGACGCTGACCGGTGCGGTCCGTCATGACGAGCACGATGACTTCGGTGGCTTTACAACATGGCGCACAACCGCGGCTTATCTTTTTGCCGACACAGGTACCAAGGTACGCGGCTCGGTTGGCACAGGTTTTCGTGCGCCCAGTCCGTTCGAGCTTGGCTATGACCCGTTTGGTCCGCTGGGACCCAACACGGACCTGACCCCGGAAGAGAGTTTTTCCTGGGACGTGGGCGTGGATCAGACATTGCTTGATGGTGCCCTGACGGCGAGCCTCACCTATTTCGAGCTCGATACCGATAACCTGATCGATTATGACTTTGGCACGGACTCCTATTTCCAGACCACGGGAACGACCAGGCGCAACGGTGTTGAAGCCCAGGTCAAGTATGCTGTCGCCGATTGGGTGGACGTGACGGCTGCCTATACCTTCACCCGGGCACACAACCCGGATGGCACAAGACGCGCGCGTGTGCCCAGGCACGATATTGTACTGGGGCTGTTCACCCGCCCGGCTGAAAACTGGACCACGTCAACCATCGTGCGCATCGTCGAGGATACGGAGGACACTGTCAGCGGAACGCTGGTGCCGCTGGACGATTATGTTCTGGTCAACGCCAAGGTCGGCTACTCTCCAATGGAGGGCATGGAGATTTATGTGCGCGGCGAAAACCTGCTGGATGAGAAGTACCAGGTCGTGAAGGGCTACGGCACACCGGGTGCGTCGGTCTATGGCGGGTTTGTGTCCCAGTTCTGATGAAGCACTTCGGCAAACGGGTCTGGACAGGGGTGGTGGCGGCAGCAGGATTGCTTGCCGGCACCGCCGGTGCACTGTCCGGCCCGTCTGTCGCCTCGCTGAATGTCTGTACCGACCAGCTTGTCATGTTGCTGGCTGCGCCGGGGCAGTTGAAATCGATTTCCAATCTTTCACGCGATCCCACCTTGTCGCCGCTTTACGAGCAGGCAAAACAACACCCGATCAACAAGGGAGTCGCTGAAGAGATCCTGCTCGTGAAACCCGACCTGGTGGTGACCGGCACGTTTTCGCTGCACAACACGACCAGCCTGCTGCGCCGGCTGAATTTCAGGGTCGAGGAATTCAAATACTCACAATCGGTTGAAACCATAGCGGCAGATATCAGGCGAATGGGCCGGCTGCTGGAGCGCACCGGCACGGCTGAAGCCATGGCGTCGCGGTTTGAACATCAACTTGCCGGGCTGGAACCGCTGGCTTGCTCGCGCAAACCGGTGGCGATTGCCTATGGGGTGCGCGGCGTTGCAATGGGCAAGGGCACGCTTGCACACTCCGCGATAGAGGCAGCAGGGTTTACCAACATGGCAGCCGAGCTTGGCTATGAAGGGGTCACGGCCTTTCCACTGGAGTTGCTGGTGCAGGACCCGCCGGACCTGATCATCTTGCCAAAGCCGACGCCGGGAGCACCGGCACTGGCGGATGAAATCCTGGCGCATCCGGTGCTCGCCAGGCTGAAGGCAACGGTGACAGGCGGCTTTTCCAGTCCTGCGGCGTTGAGTTGCGGCGGACCGTTCACCATGGACGCCATACAGGAACTGCGCGCGTTGGCACCGCTGCTGACACCTTGCAGGAAGGCACCCGGGTCATGAGCAGGCCAGTCCTGATATCGCTGCTTACCGTGCTGGGCCTGGCAGGTTTCGTGTTGTCGCTGCTGATCGGTCCGGCCCGGATTGGCCCCGTCGACAGCATCGAGGCGCTGGTCGCAGGCGGCAATGAGGCTGCCATGATCATCATGCGCGAGATCCGGCTGCCGCGCGCCTTGCTGGGCGTGCTGATCGGGTTCAGTCTTGGTGTAGCAGGTGCCGCACTGCAGGGCCTGCTGAGAAACCCGCTGGCCGAACCGGGTATCATCGGCATTTCCGCGTCCGCATCGCTGGGCGCGGTGTTGTTGTTCTATACCGGCCTGGCAGGTGCGTCGTTCCTGGCACTGCCGGCAGGTGCGCTGATCGGTGCTGCAATCTGTGTGCTGGTGTTGCTGGCGATCTCGGCCATGCAGGCCTCCACCATAACGCTCATTCTGGCCGGCATCGCGCTGGGCTCGCTGGCCGGCGCGTTGACCTCGCTGGTCTTGAACCTGTCGCCCAACCCCTATGCCAGTTACGAGATCATCTTCTGGCTGCTGGGCTCGTTGAAAGACCGCACGATGGATCACGTCTGGCTGGTCATACCGCTGATGATCGCGGGTTGGGCTGCATTGTGGGCAAGCTCGCGAACACTGGATGCACTGTCATTGGGAGAAGAAGGCGCATCGGGCCTGGGGGCAAACATTCCGCGTGCCCGCGTGCTGGTCGTGTGCGGTGTGGCATTGTGTGTCGGCGCCGCGACGGCTGTCAGTGGCGCAATCGGCTTTGTCGGGCTGATTGTCCCGCACCTGGTCCGCCCACTGACCAATCGGTTGCCCGGCCAGTTGCTGCTACCGGCGGGGCTTGCCGGCGCGGCCCTGCTGACCCTTGCAGACATTGTCGCGCGCACCGTTATCCCCGAGCGTGAACTCAATGTCGGCGTGGTCACCGCCCTCATCGGCGCACCGTTCTTCTTGTGGCTGGTGATCCGCTCGCGCAAGGAATTGTTCTGATGCAACTCACAGCCGGCAACATATCGGTTTCGCTGGCCGGACGGCAGGTGCTGCACGGTGTGGATATTGTCCTCGAACCGGGCCAGGTCACCGGTCTGCTGGGGCCGAATGGTGCAGGCAAGTCCACCTTGATGCGGGCATTGGCGGGGCAGGTGGCTCATCAAGGGCGTATTGAAATTGACGGCCAGCCAATCATCGCGATGAATGAAGCCGACAGGGCGAAGATGATTACATGGTTGCCGCAGGCAAGAGTGTTGAGCTGGCCGATAAGCGTGCGCGCTGTTGTCGAACTTGGCCGCTTGCCCTGGCATGGCTGGCGCCGGGCCTTGTCGCAGGTTGATCGGGAGAAGTGCGCGGCAGCCATGGAGTTGCTTGATGTAACCGGCCTTGCCGACCGGCCGGCAACCGACCTGTCCGGCGGTGAGCAGGCACGGGTGCTGATGGCGCGCGCCGTGGCGCAGGACACACCTGTTCTGCTGGCAGATGAACCTGCCTCGGGTCTTGATCCGGCGCACCAGATTTCCATGATGGCGGCGTTGCGGCAACTGGCCGGGCAGGGCCGCACGGTACTGGTGTCGCTGCATGACCTGTCGCTGGCAGCGCGCTGGTGTGATCGCCTTGTGCTGATGAAACACGGCTTGATCGCGGCTGATGGGCCGCCGGATGAAGTAATGACGAACACAACACTGCGTGATGTCTATGGCATCAGTGCGCGGATTGGCCACGACGCGTGCGGCCTCTGGCTTGCGCCATTGGGGCTGACTGGAGGGGAGAGCGATAATGAATGAGCTGACCGGTAACCTTGCAACGGCCCTGGATGCACTGCTCGACAAGGGCGGGCCCACGATGATTGCGCTGGGCTTGTTGTCCGTGGCGGTTGTCGCAGTGTTCCTGATCCGGGTTCTGGCTTTGGTGTTTCCCGGTTCCGGCGGCATTGTGAGCGTTTTGTCCGCGGCCGCCCGCAAGGCTGTTGACGACGGATCCGATGCAGCGCGCCAGCGTCTTGAAGTGCTGGCCACACTTCACGCGGCAGCACTTCGGTCCGGCTTCCGGTTTATCGACCTGGCTGCAACCGCGGCACCGCTGCTGGGGCTGCTTGGCACGGTACTCGGCATGATCGAGGCATTCCGGCAACTGGAAGCAGCCGGCAGCCGGGTGGAACCGGCACAGCTTGCCGGCGGTATCTGGGAGGCGCTGCTGACCACGGCAGCCGGCATGGTTGTCGCCCTGGTGGCGCTGGTCTGCCTGTCAATCCTGGAAAGCCTTGCCGAGCGTCAAAGCGCCAGGGCAGAGCGCGCGGTCAACGATATCATTGCAGGAGCATAGACCATTGAAAATGCTCCGGATATCCCCGTCATCAGCGCGCCGAAGGCCGCCGGATCTGACGCCGGTGATGGACGTGGTGTTTATTCTGGTGGTGTTCTTCATGGTGGTGTCGACATTTTCGCAGACACTGGTGAAACCCCTGAAAGTTACGGTGCCGGGTGCTGCAGCAGCGCTACCGTCTCCGGTTGAACCGCGAGTGCTTGTGCTGGATGCAGCAGGTAGTGCGCTGGACGGGGAAACTGTCACGGACCTGGCTGCGGCCCTTGCCGGAGATACTTCGAAGCCGTTGAGCATTGTT
>Ga0316190_10002864_pt1 | contig 12546 bp, 32 predicted proteins | sample Eddworburrow2_MG_FD_204929 | JGI IMG/M metagenome (GOLD analysis project Ga0316190, IMG submission 204929) | Coastal sediment microbial communities from Maine, United States - Eddy worm burrow 2 | ecosystem: Environmental > Aquatic > Marine > Coastal > Sediment | place: USA: Maine | collected... | reverse complement strand
ACCTATGAGTACGGTATTATTAGTACTAGCGTTAGCCTTTGCCTATGTTGTCATAGGCTTTTCCTTCTACACTTTCGTAGTTTGGTACCGTGTCCGTATTTGGGGCACAGTTCTAGGTGTGTGGAATGATTCAAGCGTTCGTATTCTATCTGTTCTGTGGCCGCTTGGAATGATAGTTGTTCCAAGCATCGAAGCGTTGAACGGGTTAGGAGGGGTAGCGGACCTGATCAATGAGAATATTTTGTCACGAGAAAAGAAAAGGAAGAAGCGATGAAGGTTACATGTCCTACATGTAGGAAGAGCATGGTGAAGAGATACAATCGCAGAACTGGTAATAGTTTCTACGGTTGTAGTAACTACCCGAAGTGTAAATCTACGCGTACCGCCCGTTCTGCCTCAGATCAAGGATACATTGACATCGGTGAAAGTATGCCAGGGTATGAATCCTTGGAGGACTGGGGAAACCCTAAGTGAAAGTTATTGACTGTCCCCGGTGTGTCGGAGTTATGCTTAAACGCCGGGGAAAAAGAATAAGGGGACGTTTTACGGTTGTAGTAACTTCCCGCGGTGTGCCTATACCATTAGAACACACGAGTTGGAGGAGCAGTCTCGGGTGAAGAAGAACACTTCGAGTACCCTTCGAGATTATGAACTTATGAAAGCATGGGCTAACGGACAATGACTGGGCAAGAAATTAACCACAAAGTAAACAAGGTGGTAGCAGACCGTAAGGCTGCTGGTCTATGGACCGAGTGTGACGAACTCGGACATGATCTTGAGGAACCAACAGAGGATAACATTAACGACCTTCTGTGTAGCCGATGTAATGTAGACTTTATTTCTCTCGTCGATGTACTTACGTCGGAAGAGCTTAAAATTATAAACACATTGCCAGTGTTTGGTGAGCTTAGTGGTTAAGATTCCTTTCGGCAAGAAGACAATAGAGTTTCCTTACAGCCCTAGCAAGCTGTTCGATAAACTAGAAGCCGAAGCAGCCAACAATAAGCTGCTTCATCCGAACTTCAAGTCGTACACTATTCATGCATCAGTAGGCACGGGTGGGGGGACCTTCGAAAGAATTCAACTGGTAGTAGACAATAAGGTAGTCCTTACTCTGGAGCGGGATAAGATTACCAAAGAAGTTTCTGTAAAGCTGTACAGCTCAGGGAAGTGGGAGAGTACGCTATGAAGTACCTAGTCCTTGCTTTCGTCCTTCTGATGGGTTGTACCGCACAGCAGCGTAACTGGCGGGACAATACATACTTTGATGTGTCGGCAGGGGGAGGCATTGAAGTGCAAGCCACCACTACTTCCATCGGGGTGAATTACCCACTGTTAGGTAAGCTATGGTTTACTGCAGGGGTGTGGAAAGACTTAAGCGGAGAACATGGTCCCTACTGGGGGCTTAGCTATTCCTGGGCCCCCTTCACCAAGAAAGTACCTAATAAATGAAGCGAATGCATTGTATTAGATATGGAGAGGCGGTAGCTATAGATATGTTTGTTACAATGATTAATCCTAAGAACCAAGGAACCAAGTTTAAGTGGGAAAATTTTCCCGATATGGTTAATAGGATAGCTACTACTAGCCTCTTTTCTTCCATGAGAGAAGGAACCCCTACAGATAAAGAGAAAAAGCTTTGCGGGGATACTGCTAAAAAATGGGCTGAGCGTGCCATTAAAAAAGCAGGGCTAAACAGCAACGAATGAGTACTCCAAGTCTTTGGGAGAAGTGTCCTGAGTGTCAAGGCCCTTGGATATGGCACTTTTGGGGTATGGAGCAAGGGGCACACGAGGCCCGAGACTGTAAGATGCCTCTTGCATGGTGGGTGAAAGAAGGCTTAGAAGAAGTGCGGGCGAGAGATAGCAACCGCCCAACAAGGGCCATACCCCGCGAAGTTGTAATAAGCACACCTCAGGTTCCCTTGCCTGCAATGAGAGTAGTTAATTTACCCAAGAAGCGTTGGTGGAGTAGCAAATGAAAGTATGGAATGACGACGGAAAAACCCTTACCAATGAGTACCTTGAAGCTCGGCTGATGTCGATGATCGATGTTCAAAAGCAGGTACGCAGGTTTAATGCTGCTACCCTGGGCATGACTGGGGTCGGAGGTAAAGGCCCCGCCGGAGCACTAGAGGAACTGGCAGCAGCTCAGCTAGTGCTCGAAGACTACAAACAACTACGGGACTTGAAGGAGTCTTCTAAACCAGAATAGGAAGTGCTATGTCAATCCCCTCAATTAAGTTAGTCCGGGAGTTAACTGCCAAGGCAAAGAAAGAAATTTCAAAACAGAATAAGAAGAAGGCCAGGCAGGATACCGTTCGTCTCGTGGAAAGAATGATTAGAACAATGAATATCGCCCTTTCGCGGGGGGAGTATGAGGCTAAAATCCTGGTTAGCCTTTCCAAAGGTGCGCGAGGAAATTCTCTTAAAAAAGCGGCAGATTTATTCATAGCCAAGGGATACACCGCCAAGTTTGGCCTCTCAGGTGGGGACACTAGCTTCCTGAAAGTAATTTGGCGTTGAAAGAAAAACTATGCACTGGGTAATCCAAGACAACATGTACAACGAGGAAGGCTTTCACAAGCTTATATCCGCCCTTGAGCGGCTTAATCTTCCTCATACTGTACACAAGGTGGTTCCTTTCATTCGGCGCTTAGTGCCCGATGTAGACCCGTCTGGTGCAGTAGTGGTTATGGGCTCCTACACGATGTCTCACATCGCTGCTGATAAATGCTGGAGGCCTGGCTCTTTCATGAGCGGGCTGCTTGACTACAAGATACAGCTTCGCCACTGGGGCGACCACATGCTCAACAGTGACGCTGAGTTTAGCCGCTTCGATTCGGTGGCGGCTCAGCTAACTCCTTTCTTCATCAGGCCTGTACAGGATAACAAATTCTTTTGCGGGATGGTGACAGACTTCCCTGCTTACATAGAGTGGCGGGATAACGTCCTTGACCTATGGGAGGGACCGGTAACTGATGCTCTGTGTGTTAGTACCCCTGTAATGGTCTGTAAGCCTAAGAAAATATACCGAGAGACCAGGGTATGGATTGTTGAAGGCAAGGCTGTAACTGCCTCTAACTACAAGGTAGGCACACGGGTAACTACAGCAGGCCCAGTGGACCCGTATGTTCTCCACTTTGCTGAAAAAAGAGCTCAAGAGTGGTCACCTGTCGGGGCTTACTGCATGGATATTGCTGACACCCCGGAAGGTATTAAGATTATTGAGTGCGGTAACCTCAGTGCATGCGGCTTCTATGATGCTGACATGACTAAACTTGTAATGGCCCTGGAAAAATCCTTTGGAGCGTAACATGGTAGACAACTACATAAAACTACTGTACAAAATAACAAAGCAAACTGTTAAAATAACGCACATTGTTACTGCCCCAGGCAACCCTCCTTCGTTTACCGTGACTATTGCCGCCGGGCCTACCCAGTATGGTTCCAGCTGTTCTACGCTAGATGCAGCCCTAGAAAATCTATTAGAGCGGGTAACTGCTCACTACAAAGAAAGAGCAGATGCCAGCGCTAAGGAGTATAAGAGGATTAGAGAGCTGGTATATGGACGGGCTGTGTGACTAGGTGCCGCGGGTGGTTTAAGCTTGATGACTGCCGTTGGGGTAAAGTTGAGGGTAATTATCGACTAGAAGTAGCCCCTCACTTTGAGTACGGGTGGTGGTACCTTTATGATGGAGATGCCCTAGTTAAACGAGGAGAGGTTACAGGGCCCTCTGAGTTCCCACATTCTTCTGCAGCACAGCGTGATATCATCATAAGAAAAACTAAGAAGATGGCAGATAGGGCGCTGCGGCACGAGAAGAATCGAGCAATGCGTAAAAAGTGGAGTCCCTTTATTTAAGGGTGGTGGTGTAACGGGTAGTATGAAGGAGGATATAGAGCATTGATGGTAAAAAAGGCCCCCAGTAAATTCCAAGTAGTTGTTAAGGCTCGTAAACTTAGCATCTTTAATGGAATTGTGGACCGGGGAAGAACCCACTTTCTCAGGGAACCGATTATACAGCGCAAGGACGGGGTGTTTTCCTTGGAGGACGGGAACTTTCTCTTTCTGAGCAGCGACCCCCGGCAGGCAATGGCAACATCTCGCCATACCAGCTGGCTGGTGTACAAACCCACTAACAAATGGCTGGCTGTATGCGTAGACGGACGAACCTTACTACTCGTATAAGCTTAGGTCTGCTAGTCCTATTCAATCTGATAGATGCCTACTTAACGCATAAGTATGTAGATTCAATAGTAATAGGCGAGGCTAATCCGCTTATGGCCCACCTTCTCAATCAAGGGGCCTTCCTGTTCTTTTTGATTAAGGGTGGGGTTATCTCATTCTGTGGGCTGGTTCTTTGCGCGCTTGATACAAAAGTCTCACGTATAGCCCTGTATTCGTTGACTGTTCTTTACGCCGCCTTAATGGGTTGGTGGATATATCTACTGAACTCTTTCTAGGGAGACCCTTTCGGGGGTTCTCCCTTTCTTTTTAGGAATACAATATGGACGTTCCTCGCAAATTAGAAGACTACACCAGAGAGGCCTTCACCGAGAAGTGGCCCGAGTGGTTCACCAAGGTTACGTGTGGTTTCCACTGTCCACTCGGGTGGGGCCCCCTTCTTTGGGATGCATGTCTTAGCTTAGATAGGTTGATTGAGCGAAGCTCTAGAGACCGCAGCTGTCTCGTGGTCGACCAAGTAAAAATTAAGTTCGGGGGCCTGCGCTTCTACATTACTCCGCAATTCAGGAAGGACGAAGACCCCAATCTTTTCGATAGTTTGTACAAGGTAGAATACAACGCTGAAGGGGCAAGCTATTCCATCTGTAACAAGTGTGGTACTACAGTAGGCATGCATATACCTACTAAATCGGGCAAGTGCGTGCCTTGTGAAAGCGCACCGACAGAGTGGGCGTTTATCAAGGATGAGCACCTTTAGATAGGTATTACATAGGCTTATCCTGTAACATACAGACTATGCGGAGATTGGCGGGGGCGTATAGCGGTGCAGTCAAGTCCCCCTAAGTGCTTTGGAAGGGCAGAAAATAAGGTCAGGAACAAAATGAAATTTCTTCGAGAATACTGGAGGGTGGGGATATTACTCGCGTGGTTTGTGATAGGTATAGTGCTGCTTACCAGTTGTGCTCCTAAAGTAGCTAAACCTCCCGGTAATGCGGCAGAGAGTGCCTACACAGGCTATGATAGTGTTGTTATGGCCACTCTGGAAACTACTTCGGGGGAGGAAACCGTACTGATTCGGACTAAGACCTACTCTACCTGTAAATGGCTGAGAGACTATCTCAAAAAGTACGGTAAGTACGCACACATAGTGGCAATAGAAGAATGTCGGGAACTGAAGTGAGCTTAAAAGAGGAGCAGGCCTTCTTAATACGGTTGAAGAGTGCTACGTCCGTGCCTGTTACTGCTCACGTTGATGATGCTACTGCCCTTCCAGGCGGGAGAAATAGGTACTCTCTTGCACAGAATGCCTTCTACACCACTGAAGATTACATTCAGTACGACCATATGTCAAAGCGGTTCTACGTTAGAAACCATCAACGGATTTTTGAAAGCAGGGCAGTTGCGGCAGTGAACAGCAATTACGGTGCTTTTGTCTACCGGGTGTTGTACAGAAATGATAACGAAGTCGGTTACTTTAATAAACTCACTCAGACATTTCTTTTAGACGCAGGGGCAATAGGGTACTGCTGGGCAAAAAGGGTATGAGTCTGGAAAAAGAAAAAGCCTTTTTGGTAAAACTGGGAAAATCTACGATTGTTCCTTGTAGTAACCTACTTTCGCGGAGGCTCGGCTATCCGAGCGGAGACCTTTACTATTACCCACTGGCGGAGACGGAATACTATATTGCCACTAACTTTGCTACGTACCATAAGAACAGTAAAAAGTTCTTTGTTCGAGGGGGCGCTCGTATCTATAGAAAATGGGAAGAGGCAGACAGTAAGGGCCGAAGCGAAGGCGTGTCGTACGCAGTACTTAGACTGATACCACGTCCCCGGCAAAAAGCTGTTTGGAACTCGATAACAAAAGAGTTTCGGTTAAATTGTGCAGAACACGGATTTACCTGGTTAAGAATGTAACATGAAAAAACTGATAAATTTACTGACTCTCATTTTCCTTTTTAGCTCCGCTTGTGGGCTAGAAGTAGAAAATACCGAACAAGAAACCCACGCCTGGGGACAGTATCACTGGGCTAGCTGGAATACCGATATTTCCATCTCAGATGACTTTAACAGCCCTATCTGGAGGCCATATTTCGATAAAACCCTACAAGACTGGAATAACCTTAGTACTCCATTAAACCTTACAGAGTATTTCGGAGATAATCCTGAAATATCGGTTGTTGTTCGCCCTGGAAATGGGTGGTTAGGCCTCGCTGAAATTCAGTTAGGGGGCCTGGGTCATATTGTGGCAGGAAGGGTCTCTCTTAGCCCCAAACTGCTTTCTACGGAAGATGGCTACAACAGCAATGCTGCCCAACATGTATTTTGCCAAGAAGTAGGCCATATTCTTGGACTACACCATACAACCGAGATTAGTTGTATGGATGATTGTTCCTGGGCATTCGGGGAAGGGTGGTTACAATGCATTAACGACCACGCAAGGGCTGTTCCTAATAGCCATGACGAAGAGCAGCTAAATATGGCCTATGACCATATTGACGCCCGCGCTCCTATGGTAGATGAAACTCGTGAAGCGTTCGATTGTAGTGGCAATTTGGCCCACCCTAGCTGTATCACTAAAGGGTGGACCACCGTACATGAGTTTAAGGTCGTGCAATGAAAGTAAAAGCCCTTGGTAACTGTCACCCGGACTGTCGTTACTGTGCGATGGATTTCTGGAAGTGGCTTAAGGGCAGAATGAACCAAATGGACCGACCTCGCAGGGGGGAAGAACAGTCCTTTTCAGAGGCCGCTGCTACTAGCATTAAACCGGAAAAATGACCTACGACGCAAATAACTTAAAGCCTTGTTACGTCTGCGCGGCTAAACTTACAGGATGGCTAACTGAGGATGACGTTCCTGTTTGTCGGGGGTGTCAAAAGCTTCATTTTGGTAAGGATCCGGAAAAACAGCAAAAAGCCGCCGAGAGAGTAGCCCTAATAAAAGAGCGTAATAAAAAGAAGGACGAAGATAAAGAAGCAAGTGTACCAAGTGAAAGACAAAGTACACAAGAAGAGGATAATGGGTACGATGACTGGGATGAGGACACGGCCGAATGGTTTATAGGCGGTATTCCCGGTTACTCACCTTATGACCCAGGGGATCAAGATGTCGACTGAAAAAGGCAAGGTTAAGTGGTTTAATCGTCATTTCGGTTACGGTTTTATTGTCGGAAAAGACGGAGACGATGTTTTCGTGCATTATACCGTTATTTCACAAGACCAGAGTGGGGCTAAGCGGCTAAAACCGGGAGAAGTGGTGTATTACACCGTTAAAACCTCGGATGAAGGTCAACGAGCAACACGTGTTTACCGCTAAAAAGACTCCTTCTTAAAGAGGCTATCCCAGCACACCTCTGTTAGAATAGACAGTTTGCTTACCAGCAGTGTATCGTCAGGTCGGATGGCCTGTTCCGGGGAAACAATTGAAATAAAAAAAGCAGTAATAGGAATTCCTCTTTTTGTTCCCTATGTAGATATAGAAGGGCCAGATGAACAGACTTTTTACTGTCAAACAAGTACCATGGGCACGTCAAAGGCGGTTAGGAATCAGTACCCTGCTTATTTAGCGAACCCGCAAAACATAACCAACTGGTTTAAATACCCAGAACACATTATGACACTTTTGCTAGACCGCAGTACTATCATGCTTAGTGACCCAATAAACACCCAGCTTTACCGTGTGTATAACTACGGTGATGCGCTTGTTAAGTGGAACCAGCTTTGCAAAGAAGTTCATTATGGACTATAAAAAGCTTGCTCTTAATACGCTTGTTCCAACAGGTTTAGTAGGTAGAACGAACGGGGCAAGAGGTAGAGGCCATGACCGCCCCAGTGTCCCAGACACTGCCAGACAGGTAATTTATTCCTGGGGACAAGAATATTATGAGCACTCGGACGGAGAGACGAGCCTAGTAATTTATTCCGACTATACAGTATCTCGAATTAAAGGAGCAAAAGCCGAAGTTTACTTTTATCTAGATGACGTACCGGGACTAGAAGTTCTCTGGCGCGGCGATGGTATGATGGGTAAATTACACAATGCCCCTGCTTACATACCAGTGTACTCCTTAGAAATGTGAACAATATGAAACAAGTTTTTAGTTCGTTAGAGGCCGCGGAAGCCGCAGTATCTTCCCAGCACAAGAAAATCATTGTAGATCAGGGAAAAGAGGTTAACAGTGCTGTATATGAGTTTTTAACCGATTTAGCCGAGTCATACGACGATACCGTTGTTTTAATTGGGGCCATTACTGCCGTTAAGCAGGCTTGTATTGACCGTGGCTTAAATTTCGATGAATTTATGAAATTCGTTGGAGCCCCGGCCTTCGGCGACGAAGATTTTACAAAGGTATTGAAGGCTGACTAAATGAGCATGAAAAAGGACTTCCTAAAATCTCTCGTTTCTCCCTTACTAGATGAAGTCGGACGTAATGTCGGAAAACAGATAGTGAAAGTCTTCTTTGGAGACCAAGAAAAAAAGGACAAAGAGGAAAAAGGCAAGAAGGAAAAATCCGAATGAAGATCGAAGTTATCTTGTTTAGAGCGGGTATACCTGATGCTGACGGTAAAATCCACACAGCAACCGAACTACATGCACTTGCAGCGACAGATCCAAAAAACTTCCGCATCGACGAAGAGGGTAACCTCCGCCGTTTGTGTAGTGACGAAGAAACAGCCGAAATCGAAGCAAAATTAGCTGGCTCTGGCTACGAGTCTACAATTACTAACGAAGCCATCAACAAATTCGCTGAAGTCTTAAAAACACGAGAAGAGCGAGGATTGCCCTCACGACGGCCGGTAGACGGCGAAAATTCGTGGTTTCCCGTAACCCTTTCGGGCGATGACGGAGAAGACAACTAATGTCCCCCACCGAAAAGCAAGTTCGGGCGATGTTAGGGGAGGAAAGGCGGAGATTGGGTGGAAGTATCTATAAAGAGGGCAGTCAAGCTGCTTACTCTCATAGAAGTGGAGGGAGTTGGAATACTTGCCGAGAACTAGCTTTTTACAGACTTCTTCAGCACTGGCAAGCTAAGCCCAACAACCCTCTTGAAATTTTTCTTCGCTTGGACGGGGAAAAGAAAGACGAAGTAGCTCGCCGTTTATACATTGCCACCAACGCTCTTTCTAAACTGGAAAAACATTTGGGTTTTTCTCAGCACACAGTTTCTTTTGTCGGTTTTACGTATTACAGTGACTGCAAGAAAAGCGTGTGGAAGTTTTCAGTATCGGATAAGTGGCGTTACAGTGCAGCTCTGGTTTTCATACTGCTGACCACGATGAGAACAAAGTCTAAAACGGTTAAAGCAGCGTTCTCAGCTGCTACTCGCAAAAAAACGGTTAAGGCCATCAAAAAGTACTCGGTAAGGAAGGTGTTTTCCGAACATACTTTGAAAAATAAGGACGGGGGATACAAAAACTGGAAAATGAGCCGAGGCAACGCTTACTTTACTTACAATAGCCTTCCCGGTGTCTTAAATAAGCTAGAGACCAAAAAGTCCTAATATTATGCAGCCGTACGAAATAAGCATTCTAGATGAGCTGTATAAGTACTTGGTGGTAGCAGAGGATACTTCAGAAGCTAAGGAACTTTTAGCGGAGTATCTAAAAAAAGATGGGGTAGCAACGAGCAAGACGGGGGTGGGGTTTGCCCGGGAGGAAGACATGAAACTACGGACTTGTGTTATCGGCCAGGGCTGGGGCAGTAGGCGTCTTTCTCACTGGGAAAGGTACCGGATGTGTAAGAAAAATCAACAGAAGCGAGTTGTAGGAAGGTACATTATCTAACTATGCTTCTTAAACAGCTTTCAATTCTAGGGGATTGTCCCGCTCCCTCAGAAGAGGGCCTAGCTCCTTTTTCCGGGGTTAAGGGAGACCGCTTAAGGCATCTTTTTGGTCTTGAAGATATCGGTAAACTAGTCAACTTGATGAATGTGCTTGGATTTTGCCCCAGCGGAGGATTTCCCATTAGAGTAGCGGGGCTACTGGCTTCTCAAATACCTGTGGGGGATACTACCATTTTCGTAGGAAAGCGGGTAGCAAGTCTTTTTGGACTGGGTGAAGCTAATTTCTTGGAATGGTGGGACTCTCCCGATGGCGGAGATTTTGCAGTAATACCCCACCTAGCTAAAACAAACCCCTGGTGGCAGAAGAGGGGAAACTCGCGAAGAGCATCAATGTTTCTCTGTCATGCGGCAGGAATCACACCGCCAACAAGGTTAAAAAAATATGGATAAATATCACGTAAATTTAAAGCCCCCTTCGGGACGAGCTAAGGTGTGGGCCGGGCCCAACAGCCAAAGCAATGTCTACGCTACGCCGGAGGATGACCGCACTAAGACTCGGCGCGAAAGCATCTGCTCTCAGCTAGGTAATCTTAATAACACGGCACCGGCATGGAGCCCTCGAAAGTACCGCTTTACTTTGGAATTGTCCGAGGAGCAGGTAGAAAAGGTAAGAGCTTGGCCAGGAATACGTACGGTCATTAAGGCCGACTAATGCCCGACCCTAAGAAAGTAGTAATTTACCACGCCCCCTGTAGTGACGGATTCGCCGCTGCTTGGGCTGCTTGGGTACACCTCGGGGACAAAGCAGAGTATGTTCCAGGCATTCACGCTAAGGGCAAGGAAGACGAAGCCTATTGGTTAGAGCTGGTCAAGGATAAGGATGTCCTTGTTTTTGACTTCTCCTTTCCCCGCAAGCTAACAGAAAAGCTTTATGAAGCGGCCGCCTCTTTCAGGGTGATTGACCACCACATCTCTGCTAAAAAGGAGTTGGACGGGCTTGATTACTGTGAAATTTCGTTGGATAACTCCGGTGCCGTTCTCGCTTGGAAACACTTTGCAACTCCCGATACCCCGCTAGTGCCGGAGCTTCTGAAGTACGTACAGGACCAGGACTTGTGGGAGTATGCTTTACCGGGCTCTCATGCGGCCAACTCCTACATTAACGCTCAGCCCTTTGACTTCCAAGTATGGACTGAGATGGATAAGACCTTCAGCGAAGAGTATACCCTTAAAAGGGCAATACGAATCGGCAAAGCAATGTTGGACAAGCAACAGGCTTTAGTAGATGAGATTGCCCAGCACGCTGAAATCTGGGATATTGAGGGTGCCTGTGTCTTAGCTGTTAACTGCCCTAGTGTACTCAGAGCGTTTGTCTGTGACACTCTTGGTCAGATGGGGAAATACCCCTTTGTGGCTGCTTATGAGATTAACGACGGTAAAGTTACGTGGTCTTTACGTTCTAACTGGGGAACTGCAAAGGTAAACGAAGTGGCAGCCCTATTTACCGGGGGCGGGCACGCTGTTGCGGCAGGGTTTACTATTCCCGTGTCACAGGTTAACTTTCGTACGAGGACATTGAAGAAGAGGAATAAATTTTGGCAGTGGTTTCGCAAAAAGGCGGGACTAGACGCAGAGTGAGGAAAAACGGTGTTTAATTACTTCTCGTACGATCAGCTGGTAAGAGAGGATGATTTTCACGTCTTAAGTGAGTCGTGGATGAGCATTCAGGTTAAGGAGTTAACACCAGGGGACTTCTATATCACCCCATTTTACTTCTGGGCCCCTAAAGATCGACCAGTCACAGTAAAAATATTCAAAGCTGGAAGCTTTTTGGAAGTTGCTACAAGTCGAAGCTTTAATGTGGGCCCGCGAGATGACATGGCCGGGGTTAACAAGTGGACCGAGAAGCGTTACCGCTTGGACGAAGAGAGACAAGATGGCTCTGCTTTTATGACCATCGGTTGGAAAGAATTTGATGATGTCAAGGGCATCCCTCTGACAGTCTTAGCCGGACCTTTGACCTCTAAAAAACTTAGGCAGGAAGCCCTGATAGCCGACGGTAAGTGCCCGCAGTGCAAGGCTGAGGGACACTGGCAGGCTATGGCAATGGTCTGCCCAGAACATGGAGTATTTCTAGGATGAGACACCAAGAACTGGACCTGCTGGGCTTTACTGCTCGAATGACTGCTGATGCTATTTGTATTCCTACCAACGGCGTAGTAAGTTATCAGGGTTTTGCTGTAATGGGCGCGGGCTTGGCCAAGAAGGCAACAAGACAGTGGCCCACAATGGCCTATCAGCTTGGACTGCTGTTAAAAGACAGGGGCAATCACGTTCACCCGGTGATTGAAAAAACCGAAGGTTTTTGGGAGATGAGTCACCGTACGAATAATAAGTTCACGGTCTGTAGCTTTCCTACCAAACATCACTACAAAAATGCTTCAACCTTAGAGTTGGTTGAGCAGTCTGCTCAAGAGCTATTTGAACTGGCAAATGAGAGAAACTGGACCGGAAACATTTACCTTCCCCGAGTTGGTTGCGGGTTAGGCAGGCTTTCCTGGGATAAAGTAGAAC
>Ga0316190_10002862_pt1 | contig 12554 bp, 10 predicted proteins | sample Eddworburrow2_MG_FD_204929 | JGI IMG/M metagenome (GOLD analysis project Ga0316190, IMG submission 204929) | Coastal sediment microbial communities from Maine, United States - Eddy worm burrow 2 | ecosystem: Environmental > Aquatic > Marine > Coastal > Sediment | place: USA: Maine | collected... | reverse complement strand
AGCGTTTTCTCCCTCAGCCTTTCTTCGTAGCTGAGGTATTTACCGGTGCGCCAGGTAAATACGTTTCGCTTAAAGATACATTAGCTGGCTTCAAAGCTATTCTGTCAGGTGAATATGACCACCTGCCAGAGCAGGCTTTCTACATGGTTGGTGGTATCGATGAAGCAGCAGCCAAGGAAGAGAAGTAACCAACTCTTCTAGCTCTGGAGATATTAGATGGCAATGACAATTCATGTAGACATCGTTAGTGCAGAAGGTGCAATCCATTCAGGATTGGCTGAGATGGTCTATGCACCTGCAGTGATGGGTGAACTTGGTATTGCACCTCGCCACACGCCACTTGTAACTCAACTCAAGCCAGGTGAAATTCGTGTTGATGAGGGTGACGGCAAAGAGATGCAGCATTTCTTTGTCTCAGGCGGAATTCTTGAGATTCAACCACATGTCGTTACCATTCTTGCTGATACAGCAATTCGTGCACATGATCTGGATGAAGCAGCAGCACTAGAAGCCAAACGTCGCGCTGAAGATGCACTTGCTGGACAACAAGCTGACTTCGAACATGCTAAAGCGCAAGCAGAATTGGCAGAAGCAGCAGCTCAGCTAAGAGCTATTGAAAGGTTACGTAAAAAGTAGCTCTGGAAATCTCAAGCAGTGCAAAATAAAAAACGGCTCTTTTTAAGAGCCGTTTTTTTTGCCTCTCAATATTCAGGTATAATCAGGTTTCATATTAACTGCGACACGGAAATCAAATGAAACTTGGGGTTGTTATTCTTGCTGCTGGTCAGGGAACCCGTATGCGTTCCGCCCTGCCGAAAGTTTTACACAGGTTGGCTAATCGTCCATTGCTCCGGCATGTGGTCGATACATCTAATGAGCTTGATCCTGCGCAGACCATTATTGTATATGGACATGGCGGAGAAGCAGTTCAACAAGCTTTTTCCTCAGATAACGACCTGCTCTGGGTGGAGCAAAGCCAACAGCTTGGCACAGGCCATGCTGTAGACCAGGCCATCCCTGCTCTTACAGACGTTGACCGTGTTTTGGTGCTCTACGGTGATGTGCCACTCATTCAAACCGCAACACTCTCTTCGCTTATTCATGTTGCCTCAGAGACAGACTTAGCACTGCTCACTGTAAATCTGGAAAATCCTACGGGCTATGGACGTATTGTGCGTGATGCACAAGGCAGAGTGCAGCGTATTGTTGAGCAGAAAGATGCAACACCGGAAGAGTTGGCAATTACGGAAATTAACACAGGGTTTCTGGTTGCGGATAAAAAAAGACTGACGAACTGGCTGTCTTGTCTGGATAATAATAATGCTCAAAATGAGTACTACCTTACTGATATTGTCGAGCTTGCTGTTGCAGATGGTATTGATGTAAAAGCGGCACAACCGGATGACGCAACGGAAGTCATGGGTGTTAATGACCGCTCTCAGCTGGCACGGCTTGAGCGTTACTATCAACGCAACCAGGCAGAAGCATTGATGCAAAAAGGTGTGGCCCTTCTGGATCCATTACGATTTGACCTTCGGGGAGAGTTGACTGCTGGTCAGGATGTTCAGATTGATATTAACGTAATCATAGAAGGCCGGGTAGAGTTGGGCGATGGTGTACGCATTGGTGCAAACAGTGTTATCCGTAACTGTAGCATTGCTGATGGGGTTCAAATACTTGAAAATTGTGTGATTGAAGATAGCACCATCGGTGCAGAGAGCATTATTGGTCCATTTTCGCGTATACGACCAGGAACTAAGCTTGCAGGCCAAAACAAGGTAGGTAACTTCGTTGAGATTAAAAAATCAGATATTGATGAAGGAAGCAAAATAAATCACCTAAGCTATATTGGTGATTCACTTGTTGGAAAAAATGTAAATATTGGTGCAGGCACGATTACCTGTAATTATGATGGGGCCAATAAATTTCAAACCATTATTGGTGATGATGTCTTTATTGGCTCTGATTCACAGCTAGTTGCTCCGGTTAAGATTGGCACTGGTGCCACTATTGGTGCTGGTTCAACAATCACTGCAGATACGCCGCCAGATAAATTATCACTCAGCCGCAGTAAACAGTTCAGTGTTAAGGGCTGGAAGCGTCCCGTAAAAAAAACTAAAACCTAGAGGCAAAGTCGCTATGTGCGGAATTGTTGGTGCAATTGCACAAGAAGATGTAACACCGATCTTATTGGAAGGTTTAAAACGCCTTGAGTATCGGGGGTATGACTCAGCAGGGGTTGCACTCAGGACAGCAGATGGCCGACTGCAGCGCGTTCGTTCGGTAGGCAAAGTCGCTGCACTAAAAACACTACTGGATAAGAATACAGTTCAAGGAAATCTGGGTATCGCCCATACTCGATGGGCAACACATGGCATGCCAGCTGAGCGAAATGCCCACCCGCACATGAGTGGTGAGCAGGTTGCCATTGTACATAATGGCATTATTGAAAATCACAGTGAGTTACGGGCGCAGCTTGAGTCACAGGGCTTTCGCTTTACCTCTGAAACTGATACAGAGGTTATCGCTCATCTGCTTGCCAGTCTAATGGGAGTCGATCAGGATCTGGTTCAGATTGTACGCACAGCCATTAGCAAGCTGGTTGGCGCCTATGCGCTTGCAGTTGTTGATCCTAAAGATTCAGAGCGGTTGGTTGTTGCCCGTGCTGGAAGCCCCTTGGTTGTTGGCGTTGCAGAGAATGGCAACTATATCGCATCCGATGTTTTTGCGTTGTTGCCGGTTACCCAGCGCTTTGTGTTTTTAGAAGAAGGTGATATCGCTGAAGTTCGCCGTGATGGCATCACCATTTTCGATAGCGAAGGGCAGGTTACTGAGCGCCCTGTACAAAAATCCAATCTGGCAGCTTCAACAGCGGACAAGGGGCCATATCCGCACTATATGCTCAAAGAGATCTATGAGCAGCCTGCGGTTATTGCCGAAACCCTCGAAGGGCGCATTCACAAAGGGCGACTGCTGGAGGAGAGCTTTGGCCACGAAGCGAAAAGTTTACTGGATAAAACCAATGCGGTTCATATTATCGCTTGTGGCACCAGCTTCCACGCTGGACTGGTTACAAAATATTGGCTGGAAGAGGTTGGTATTCAATGCTGTGTAGAGGTAGCGAGTGAGTACCGTTATCGGCAGGTAGTAGTGCCAAAAAACACACTCTTTGTCACTATCTCTCAGTCAGGTGAAACAGCAGATACGCTGGCGGCACTGCGTGGAGCGAAGGAGGCAGGATATCTGGGTAGCCTCTGCGTTTGCAATGTACCGGAAAGCTCGCTGGTACGTGAATCTGATGTTGCGCTGATGACCCGCGCTGGCCCAGAGATCGGCGTGGCATCAACTAAGGCGTTCACTACGCAACTGGTGGCTCTGCGTTTGCTGACTCTCGCGCTTGCAAAGCGCAAAGGCATGTCTCAAGAACGAGAAAAAGAGCTGGTGGATGAGCTTCATGCCTTACCTCGCCAGGTTGAGGTTGTGCTTGAGTTATCTGATGCGATACGCGAAATGGCTAATGGTTTTGCCAAAAAAGAGAATGCGCTGTTTTTGGGGCGCGGCACTTTTTATCCAATCGCGCTTGAAGGTGCTTTAAAGCTAAAAGAGATCTCCTATATCCATGCAGAGGCCTATCCGGCTGGCGAATTAAAGCATGGGCCGCTGGCCTTGGTAGATGCAGAGATGCCTGTGGTGTGTGCCTTGCCAGATGATCCGTTGCTGGAAAAAGTGCTATCAAATCTACAAGAGGTGCGCGCACGCGGTGGAGAGCTGTTTCTATTCAGTGATCGTACAGTCAGTATAGATTTGGATCATTACCAAAATCTAACCCTTGATGATATATACCCCTCTACAGCGCCTATTGTTTACAGTATCCCTCTACAGCTTCTTTCATATCATGTGGCCGTGTTGAAAGGCACAGATGTTGATCAGCCTAGAAATCTGGCGAAGTCAGTTACTGTAGAGTAGATTTATTTTTGCGCATTGATCTCTTCATGCACCGAAGCAATATTGCGTATCCAGATATCTTTTTGGCGAAGCTTGGCTGAGAGCTTAACTTGGGCAGCCATGGCCACCGATCTGCCAGGGTAAATACCATAGAGCAGAGGATACCAGGAGTGGTTATTACGGGAGGTTTTGAAATAAGCCACCTCTCCAGTGAGTTTATGCCGGTCAATATATTCGTGGAGACTGGATTCGTCCCTCAGACCAACGACTTGAAGTGTATAGGCTGTTGGGTCTTGTGAGAGTAACCATGCCTCCCGTTTTAAATCCGGCTTAACGACTGTAGGTTTGGCTGCTGTTTTTGGTGCAGCAGGCACGCTTTTTGGGATGCTAGGAATTAATTCCGTAGTGGTGATAGGTTCTGTAACAGTGGCCGGTGTAATTTCTTTTGGTGTAGCAGGGGGTTTTTGTGCGGCAGGGATTTCTGATAACTGTGCATCAACATCAACCTCTAAAACAGGTAGCTCCTGTTCCAATACCTCAGGCTGAATCTCTGCTTCACTAGTTGAAACTGCAACAACTGTAGGTTGTTCAGGTATCTTCAAAACAGGCTCGAGCTCTTCAACGGGTGTAATTTTTTGGGGTAGTGGCTCAGTTGCTTGACTGGCCTCCACTTTTGGTTCTGCTAAGGCTGGCAATTCCAGGGCAACCTCTGATTTGTCTTCAATAATTGCATTGTCTGAATGAACTTCATCAAAAACAGCATTGATCTCATCTTGAAAGAGCAGGAGCACCGAGATAATTGAGATAAGCGCAATAGAGGCAATTATTGCAGTTATAGGCAGGCCTTTTGTTAATGACTTAAAAGCAGGCTCCTCAGTTTGCTTTTGAGATGTTGTTAGATGGGCAGGTAGTTTTACTAAAAGATTTTCAACACGTCCTGGTAGGCCTCGGCTGGCGCGAGCAATCTTTTTAATTTGGTCAGAGGTTAATGTTGATGTTTCTAAAGCATCTTGGGTAATGAGTTTCTGTGTGATATAGGCTACAGCTTGCTCAGAGGTTAGCGAGGGTATCTCCAATGTCTGAATGCTTTTGCTGTTAATGGCATGAGCCTCTTGTGCTTGCAGGAGACTGCTTATAGCAGGTGTGGCAAATAAAATAATATGCAGCAGGCGGTCATATTTTGAGGCTGAGGTGGTGTGCAGCTGCAATAGCTCGATTACTGTATCTATAGGCAGCAGGTGAGCATCATCAATAGCAATGATGGGAAGAGTGGCATCCTGCCGTAATGATTCAAAGTGGATTAAAAGTTTCTGCTTGATTTGATCATCTTTCTCATCAATATCAAAATATTTAGCAAGCTGATCATAGAGCTGCTCTGAATGCATCATTGGGTTAGCAGTGATGCGGCAGAATAGCCAGTGCTTAGGTGCTTGTGATTGAAGTTGTATAAGAAGCGTTGTTTTGCCTGATCCTTCTTGGCCTACAATTAATGGGATCAGTTTGGTGTTTTCAGTCAGATTGTTTATGAGATCCAGGCATTGAGTCAGTTCGGGATAGCTAAAGAACTGTAGGTGGCTGGTTTGCTCTGAGCTATCAGCTGGGTTGGCTGACATATTTCCAGAAGGCATGTAGCTATCAGTTTGATTTTCCATATTCATTTAGCGTGGCATCTAGATGGTCATGATTAAAGTCGCCAGTGACAAGGGATTTTCCGATACCTTGGAGCAATACAAGGCGAAGATCTCCATCAAGTACTTTTTTGTCGACTGACATCAGCTCTTTGAAACGGTTGGGACTCAATTCGGCTGGTGGAACTATTGGTAAATTTGCGTGCTCGATGATCTCTACAATACGCTTTTTTTCATGCGCGGTCAGCCATCCAAGTTTTTGAGAGAGTGTGGCAGCCATGCATATTCCTGCTCCAACTCCCTCACCGTGGAGCCAATCGCCATAGCCGACGCCGGTTTCAATGGCATGGCCAAAGGTATGCCCCAGATTGAGCAGGGCACGCTGGCCTGTTTCAAGCTCATCCGCAGCAACAATTTTGGCCTTATTTTCGCATGAGCGCTTTATGGCATAAGAGAGGGCCTGAATGTCTCTGTTTAAGAGAGCATCCAGATTCTTTTCTAACCAGACAAAAAACTCGGCATCTGTGATAAGGCCATATTTGATGACCTCTGCCAGGCCAGCAGCCAACTGGCGATCATCCAGTGTGTTGAGTGTAGCAGTATCAGCAATAACACAACGTGGTTGATAGAAGGCACCAATCATATTTTTGCCCAGGGCATGATTTAGACCTGTTTTGCCGCCAACGGAGGAGTCAACTTGAGCCAATAAGGTGGTTGGAACCTGAATAAAGTGAACTCCACGCTGGTAGGCAGCGGCAGCAAATCCAGCCATATCTCCAATCACACCGCCACCAAGAGCGAGTATGGTGCATCGTCTATCAAAATGCTTGTTCAATAGGGCATCAAATATTTGGTTCCAGACCTCTAGAGTTTTAAACTCTTCTCCATCTGGAAGAATGACGGATGCTGTCTGAAAGTCGTTGAGAGCTGCGAGCACTTGCTTAAGGTAGAGCGGAGCAACAGTTTCATTGCTCACCACCATAACCTGCTGACCGGGAATGTGCCGCCGGTATAGTTCGGATTGTCCTAAAAGATCTGTACCAATGTAGATAGGATAGCTTCTTTCTCCAAGGTCAACATGCAAGGTTTGAGTGGTAGCTTCCACGAATACTCCATACCGGTAGTTGGATAGAGGCTTATTATCCTAGAAAGTGCTGTTTGGTGCTAATAGTTGTGGTTGCTTTTAAATGGAGATTAGTTAGAGCGGTGGCTTATGCTTCAGAAACCAACTGGAAAATCTCTTTTGTTACAGAAGCGGCGTTACGTTTTTCAGTTGACACAGTGTGATCGGCTACCTGTCGATATAGAGGATCCCGTTGATCCATTAGTTCCTTTAGTTTGGCCAATGGATTTTCTGTTTGTAGCAGGGGGCGAGAGCGGTCTTTCTGTGTCCGGGCATATTGTTGGTCTGGAGAGCAGTGCAGGTAGATGACTAGGCCCCGTGCCGCAAGATGTTGCCGATTGGCTGCATCTAACACGGCGCCACCACCCGTGGATAAAACTAAACCTCTTTGTTGGGTTAGCTCATCTAGGATGGTCGCTTCCCGCTTTCTAAAGCCCGCTTCCCCTTCAAATTCAAAGATTGTGGGGATGTCTACCCCGGTGCGTTTCTGGATTTCCAGATCGCTATCTTTAAATTCCAGGCCAAGTTTGGTTGCAAGCTGCTTCCCAATAGTGCTTTTGCCAACCCCCATTGGGCCAACAAGAAAGATGTTTTCAGTACGTTGCATGCAGACTTTGTTTAAATATCCAGTCTAGGTTTATTGTCTCAGGACGTTAGTAAAAACTATGCACTTTTAGTGCAAGGCTTTAGCATTTAGAAAGCATTGCGGAGCAATAAATTATTTTTAGCTCCTAACGACTTTCAGTTATTTTTAAAGCAACCTATGGGCTTTTAGTCCATGTGGTTGAGTTTGTGGATATCTGTTACCAGTGTAAAGCTAAGATCTCTCCAGGTCTATCAACGTATATTCACGGTGTCTTTTAGGATTTTGGGCGTTACAAAGATAAGCAGTTCTTTGTTTTCATCTATTTCGGAACGTTGTTTAAATGCGAACCCGACATATGGCAGATCACTGAAGAAGGGAACCCGATCAACACTTTCTGTTTTTGTGCGTTCGAATACACCACCGAGCACTACTGTATCGCCATTTGCTACCAGTACTGAGGTTTCAACAGAACGCCTGTCAATAGGCAGCCCTTGGGGCGCCGTGTAATCTGGGTTATCTTTATTGATCATGATATCCATAATAACGTGGTCATCGGGGGTGATGTGGGGTGTTACCTCCAGTTTTAGCAGGGCCTCCTTAAAGGTAATGCTGGTTGCGCCACTGGAGGTTGCTTCTTGGTACGGAATTTCTAGGCCCTGTTTGATAATGGCCTTGTTTTGATCTGAGGTGATAATGCGTGGACTAGAGATGATTTCACCCTTGCCTTCCTGTTGCATAGCGCTCAATTCAAGGCGTAGCAGGTGTGATGCCACTTTTGCGATAACCAGGTTGATTGCTCCACCACGGCCAGGGCTGAGCAGCTTTGGTAAGTTGACCAATAGGGCATCATTGCCAGAGCCAGCTGGCTGTTCATTTAGGGTTGGGCCAAACCCTGCATCATAAGCCATATCCCCATCTAAACCACCTGCAATACCAGAATTGGTGTTCTTATTTGGCCATAGTTTATCAGAGCGATAATTTCCGCCTAATTTAACACCTATATCCTTGGCAAAATCATCGTTGGCAACAACGATACGTGCTTCGATGAGTACCTGCTTGATGGGGATATCCAGCAGTTCAATAAGGCTGCGAACCTCTTCCAGTTTAGACGCTGTATCTTGCACTAGCAGGGTATTGGTGCGTTCATCTGTTGTTACGTTGCCTCGTTCAGAGAGCAATCTGTTCTCAGCGCTCTTGAGCAGTGCAGCCAGATCGCCCGCCTTGGCATAGTTGACCTGAATAAATTCAGCGCGTAGTGGTGCCAGTTCTTCGATTTGGCGCTCTGATTCCAGTATCAGCTTCTCGCGGGCAGCAATCTCTTCGGTGGGTGCAACAAGTATGACCTTGTCGGTGCGCCGCATTGAAAGGCCTTTCGTTTTTAGGATGATGTCCAGTGCCTGATCCCAGGGAACGTTCTTCAATCGTAGGGTGATGCGCCCTTGTACCGTATCACTGGTCACCATGTTCAGACCGGTAAAATCGGCCAGTAGCTGCAGGACAGAACGTACCTCAATATCCTGAAAATTGAGGGAGAGTCGGTCACCGGTAAAAATTTGTTTGGTGCGTTCTATTTTCTCTTTTTGTGCCTTGGTTAGTGGCTGAATTTCGACTGTATAGAGTTGGTCGGTCTGATAGGCCAAGTGTTCATAGTCACCTGTGGGAAAGATGGCTATTTTGACATTGTTGTCAGATGGGGATGCCTCAACAGTTTGTACTGGTGTTGCAAAATCAGTCACGTCATATTTTCTGGTAAGTTGCTGGGGCAGTGTTGTATCGAGAAAATCGACAACAATATGGCCGCCCTCTTCACGCAGATCTACCAGTGTGCTTGGGTCTGATAAGGTAATCATTACCCGGCCTTCCCCTGAGGCACCTCGGCGGAAGTCGATATTTTCAATAGACCGCACCCCAGTGGTGTTGCTGGTATGGGTGGCTGTGGCCTCTTGAGGTTGTTCTGTTTGTTGCAGGGTAGCGAGCTGACTGGTATCACTATTTCCACCTTCAATAGTGATGATGGCTTGATTTCCTTCCACGCTAATATTGTGAGGAACTGAAGTTACCAGGTTGATGACTATACGTGTGCGTGAGCCAGCTTCAATTGCAGTAATGCTTCTCGCCATACCGATACTGATGGAGTGGGTCTTTTTTTCCAGACCATTTTTGACGCCGGAAAAATCCAGGGCAATGCGAGCAGGATTATCTGTAGTAAAGCTTGCTGGCTGCACTAACGGCCCAGAAGCGGTAAGGGTAATTTGAACTCGATTACCGGGTAGGGTTGAGGATTTAATATCCTGCAGTACCACGTTGCTTGCAGCATAAGTTGATGAAAATCCTATGGTTATTAGAATTAGCAATAGTGTTTGGATCAGTGCAGTAGTCTGGCGGTGAGTGTCTGCCCAACGGCTTGCCTGATGCTGTGATCCGGATCTGGCCGGCTTGCTGTTCATCTTCATTTCCTCTGCTTTATTCATCATCGCCGCTCAATGACAGTGAGGCTTGTCGCTCTATATAGCCTGCCTGCCCATCTGGCACGATCTCTATAAGTTCAATTCGGTCTTCTAAGATACGGGTTATGCGTCCGTGGTTTTGGCCCATGTAATTATCGGGTTGAATACGGTAGATGGTGCCCTCTTGTGATCGAACCAGGCCCCAGCTTTCTTCATTTCGCTCCAGGGTTCCCACCATGCGAAGAGAATCCAGAGGGAAGTCTTCAAGCTCTTCTTTCCGGCGTGTCGTGTCAGGACGAATACCGTTGTCGGCAAGTTCCATCTCCGCTTCAGGCTCTTCCCCTACTGAGAAGGTAAAAGGATTGCGTTTGTCTGAAGCGGTATAGAGAAAGGTTTCTATGGGTTTGATCTCTGGAAGTGGTGAAATGCGACCTGCTTTTCGGGATTTGACCTCATTGACAAAACTGTGGAGGTCTCCCATCTGGTCATTTTCACAGGCCGTCAGTAGTAGACAGCCAAGAATAGCGATTGTACTTTTCGATAGGAGGGAAGAAATGCCAGATTTCACTATTCACCCCCCTCTTCAAGGTAGCGGTAGGTTTTTGCTGTTGCTTCTAAAATCAACCTTGTCTCACCGGCCTGTTTGCGTGAATTCTTCCCTGTTGCCTGCCCAGATGTAGGTCGGATTCTTACATCATGAATAGTGACGATGCGAGGGAGAGCCGCTAGCCCACTGATAAATTCTCCAAACTCGTGAAAGCCACCATGAACTTTGAGGCTTATTGGGAGTTCAGCATAAAATTCTTTGGGGGCTTCTCCACTAGGTTGGAAGAGTTCAAACTCCAGCCCAGCAGCTAAACCTGTTTGAGAGACATCGACCAGTAACTCGGCAACCTCAGTTTTATTTGGAAGTTGACGCAGCATGGCCCCAAATGACTGCCTCATCTCTTCCAATTGCTGTTTATACTTGTCAAGGCTGGCAGCTTTGGCTTGTTTTTGTTCAAAATCTTTTCGCAGAGCAACTTCCTGCTTTTCAGCCTGCTCAAGCTCTAACAGCTGCTCTTGGGTATCAAGATAGTAAAACCCAACGGATAATAATGTGCAGACAAGCAGAATAAGTACAATCTTGACCGGCCAAGGCCAGACGCCAATGTTTCCAAAATCCAGCTCATTTAGTTCATCAAGGTTCACTGGCCGCTCCCCTCGGTTGGATTTATTTGCTGGGCGCTCAAGCGAAAGTGATTAAGACCTGTGCCGGTTTTGTCTTTTGTTTCAATAACCAGCAAACGCGGTTTGCCTAGCCATTCTGACGCCTCAATTTTGCGCATATAGGCAGATACCCTGGCATTGGATTGGGCGCGACCATCTATCCGAACCATCTTTCCGCTCTGTTCAACCTTTGTGAGCAGAGCACCTTCAGGGACAGTTTTTACAAGCTCATCAAAAAGATGGACGACACCAGGTCGACTGCTTTGTAACGCTTGGATAACTTCCATGCGTGCTAGTAGTTTTGATTTGGTTGATTCCAGATCTTTAATCTCTTTAATTTTGCCTTCTACAGCGGCAATCTCTTTCTTTAAGAAATTATTTCTATTGTTTTGGTGTGTGATCATGCCTGCAATATGCATATGGCCAACAACTAATAGCAGTGCAGTAATAACCACCATGCCGCCTACGGCAACCCCAAATTCGCGTGTGCGTTGCTTGCGGAGGGTTTCACGCCAGGGCAGTAGATTGATTCGTGCCATCTTAGTCGAAGCTCCTTAATGCCAAGCCACATGCGATCATCATGGATGGTGCATCATTACTCAGGCTTTGAGGTTTGACTCGCGACGACACTGACATGTTTGCAAATGGGTTTGCAATAATGGCTGGAGTTCCCAGTTTTTCTTCAATCAGCTCATCAACGCCAGGGATGGACGAGCAACCGCCAGCCATAACGATATGATCCACGCTGTTATAAGGGCTGGATGAGAAGAAGAATTGCAGTGATCGACTGACTTGTTGAACCATTGCTTCGCGGAATGGATCCAGCACCTCGGGGATGTAGTTGTCAGGTAGGCCACCCTGGCGCTTGGCCATACCTGCTTCTTCGTAAGAGAGGCCGTAGCGGCGCTGAATCTCTTCCGTTAGCTGGCGTCCGCCGAAATTTTGTTCCCTGGTATAGATGATTTTATTGTTGTGCAATACATTCATGGTGGTCGTTGCAGCGCCAACGTCTGCTACTGCTATGGTTTGATTTTCACCATGATCTGGGAGTTGTTCTGTAATTTGAGAAAAGGCGTTCTCCATAGCGTAGGCTTCGACATCGACCACCTCGGCAATAAGGCCGGCAATCTCAATAGCAGCTACACGATCATCTACATTCTCGCTACGTGAAGCGGCCAGCAAAACATCCATCATCTCAGGGTTTTTTTCGGATGTACCCAGCACTTCAAAATCCATATTCACCTCTTCCAGTGAATAGGGAATATATTGATCTGCTTCAAGCTGAATTTGTGCTTCCATCTCCTGGTCAGAGAGGGAGGCAGGCATAGTGATGGTTTTGGTGATGACGGCAGAGCCAGAAACAGCAACAGCAACATGCTTGGCGCGCGAGCCAGAGCGCTTCACTACATTTCTTATGGTTTCTCCAACAGCATCAACGTCGGCAATGTTCTTTTCAACAACAGCATTGGCAGGCAGCGGCTCAACAGCATAGCTTTCCACCCTGTATTGAGCACCACCGCGTCCCATGGAGGATGTCTTGCTAAACTCCAAGAGCTTGATTGCCGTTGAGCTTATATCAAGCCCAATGATGGCGGGTTTCTTGCGTTGGAAAATAG
>Ga0316190_10002861_pt1 | contig 12555 bp, 11 predicted proteins | sample Eddworburrow2_MG_FD_204929 | JGI IMG/M metagenome (GOLD analysis project Ga0316190, IMG submission 204929) | Coastal sediment microbial communities from Maine, United States - Eddy worm burrow 2 | ecosystem: Environmental > Aquatic > Marine > Coastal > Sediment | place: USA: Maine | collected... | reverse complement strand
TGCCTGATTATTTTGTTTCTGCCGATGATATTACCCCGAAAGCACATGTTGATGTACAGGCAGCAGCTCAGAAGTGGGTTGATTCATCGATTTCGAAAACAGCCAATGTACCGACTGACTTTCCATTCGATGAATTCCAGGATATCTATCTGTATGCCCATGAGAAGGGCCTCAAGGGTTGTACGACCTTCCGCTTCAATCCGGAGGCTTTCCAGGGTGTGCTGGTGAAAGAAGAAGATCTGGAAAATACTCTTTACCGTTTTGATCTGGAGAACGGTGAAGTAGTGGAACTGAAAGGAAATGAAGAAGTTGAATATGATGGTGAAATCCATACTGCGGCGAATCTTTACGACGCTATGAAAGAAGGTTACTACGGCAAGTTCTAACTATTGAACATTTGCCATGACTTATAACGAAGACTTTAAACATAAGATTGAATTAAAAAGATGACAGTAAAAATTGAAAAAAAGATTGTAGGCTACTCCGTTGCAGATACTTCACCTAAAAAGGAAATGCTTGAAAACCCTGAGTTGCCTCTCGATGGTGTTGATGCCAGTCTGGAGACCGAAAAGGACGAATTAGCAAATGTTGTGCATATGCATGAAAAACTGCAACGTCCCGAGATGCTTGTTGGCTCAACATACAAAATCAAGACACCACTATCCGAACATGCTCTATACGTCACGATTAACGATATTATCCTCAATCCCGGCACTGAATATGAACGCCGCCGTCCATTTGAGATTTTCATCAATTCAAAGAACATGGATCATTTCCAGTGGATTGTTGCGCTGACCAGGATTATTTCAGCAGTATTCAGGAAAGGTGGTGATGCGACATTCCTGGTAGAGGAGTTGCGCAGTGTATTTGATCCACGAGGAGGTTATTTCAAGAAGGGCGGAAAATATATGCCTTCACTGGTAGCTGAAATCGGTGATGCTATTGAGTGCCACATGAAAATGATTGGCATGATCAAGGCTGATGAAATGGATGATTGTGTGCGTGACCACCTGAAGGCTAAACGCGCTGAGTATGATTCCATGAATGATGGAAATAATGACAGGGCGGAAACTGCTCAGGCAGTTGAAGAGGAAATCAGTGATTTCCCACCTGATGCGCAGCTTTGCCCTAAATGCCACACCAAGGCTGTCATCAAAATGGATGGCTGCATGACCTGCCTGAACTGTGGCGAGTCGAAGTGCGGTTAACATCAGACTAAGGACCAAGGACAAAAGATAAAGGAGATAAAGGAAAAAGAACCTTCTTCCTTAGTCCTTTGTCTTTCATCCTTTAACTGTGTTTAGAAATCACCCCATTCTGATCTGTTCTTTTTCACTCTCATGTGGGGCAGCAGTAAACCGAGAATAATACCGGCAATCACAACACCAGCGCCGATAAGAAACCAGTTTTGCTCTGTTTTATCCGTCAGTCTCTGGTTCTTTAATTTAAGAATATCCAGCTCATCAGACAGATGCTGGCTGCGTTCTACAGCATCATCACGTTCACCGGCGATCCGCAAAGGGTCCTGGGCAACTTTGCTGAGCCTGATGACTTCCTGTTTGAGACTATTATTCTCATTTCGAATTTCTGTATATTGCTGTTGCAGGGCAGCGTGTTTTTCCTGCAAATCTGCAAGCTGACTACTTAATTTCCCAGGCTCCTGGCGTAAAACCACGAGTTGCTGTTCTGCTTCGGCGAGCCTCTCACGTGCAGGTCGTTCAGACAGCAGCATCCTGTTCAGTACATATCCTGTTGTGCCATCTGCCAGTCGAACTTTTGCATAGTTTGTATCACTGTTACGGCTTAAAACTGTGACTGCAGTCCCACTGGGCAACATGCGCACAACTTTGTGGGTCGTGCTTTCGCCACTACGTAAGGTAATCTTCAATTGATCGGTGATGTATCCTGTTTCGGCAATAGCGGATGAACTGCCAAGCAGGAGTATGAAAAAAAGAATCCTTTTCACTGTTATCCTTTTTATCTGTCTGATTGTTCGGGCACAGGAGTATATCACCTTCGCTGACTTGGGAATTACTGGTAATTACAGAATCAATGTTGGATTTTGACCGAAAGTCACTATTTTCAGATGAGTAACGATTATTTAGCTATGGAATATCAGGGTGCTAAGTTTTTTGCTGCTGTATTAATTAAAGCTTCATTGTTTGGGCAGTACTGGTCAGCGTGCGTAACTTTGCCAGTCTCAAGCTCTGTGTCACACTGCTCGGTATTGCTACACTCCTGGCAGCGGTTCATATGCATCTCAATCTCGTTGACCTGGTTGCTACGGGTATATTCTTGATCATCTATACCAAGCGCTTGAAGCATTTTATGCATTCGTAAAGGCTTAATACGATCATTTAGTTTCTGGTAATAAATTTCACCCTGCTTACTGCTGTGCATGATAGAGCGAAAAAGGCCGATAGTGATGATAATGGCCAGAAAGATAAAAAAAACAATGATCAGTAATTCAAAAATATTCATATGTTACATTTAATTGCGGTGAAAATTGTCGGATGAAATCAATAAAATGATAATGTCATATGTAAACTGAATTCCTTGATGTGCGTCAACTTTTATAAAGTTTCGTTTTTATTGTCACAATTAATCAGCTTTTAGCATGGAAAATGAAAATTTTAGAGAGAGGTAGATACAAAAATTTCCTTTTTCTACTCCGTCATTCTAGAATGACGGAGTACACAGAGACTTGTGAGACCTACAGGAGTTCTGTATGGATATCATCAACTTAATTGTATTCCTTGTGATAGGCCTGGCATTAGGCTTGCTGGCCGGTCTGATTTTGAAAGGCACCGGACTTGGTTTTGCCTGTGATGTCGGGGCGGGAGTTGCCGGTGGGGCGATAGGCGGCATACTCATGGCATTTCTTGGTAGCGCAGAACAATCAGATTTTGTTATGTATGCAGCAGCAGCCGTAGGTGCTACTGTCGTGATCATGCTAGCTGGCCCGATCAAACGCCATTTGTAGTTCTAGAGGTCAGTAATCATAGAATCATCATTTCTTGATGAGCCCGAAGCTCGTGGCTAAAATGCCCGCTTAATCATGTAATCTACTTCGATCTATAATTATTTCACGCAGTAGTTACCTCAAATTCGAATATTTATCTCTCCATCTGTATCGTTCAGAATGGATATATAAAACCCAAATCAGAGAAGAAATAAATGACAGCAAAATTACTCAGCGGTGTTGAAGTCGCAGAGGCCGTAATTGCAGATGTGCGTAAGCGTGTGGAAGTCATGGCCGAGCGTGGTATCCAGCCGGGTCTGGGTACTATTCTTGTTGGCGATGACGGGCCCAGCGCTAGCTACGTAAGAAAGAAGCATGAGGCCTGTGAAAATGCTGGTATTCGTTCCTTTCATCTGGAACTTCCTGCGACTGTCAATCAGCAGGAGTTTCTCGGTGCGGTTGAAGAATTCAATAATAACAGAGAAGTTGACGGGTACATTATCCAGTACCCCGTTCCTCGTGGGCTGGATTTCAATGAAGCACTGATGCTAATGGACCCAGCTAAGGATGCAGATGGCCTGCACCCGGTAAATCTCGGCAAGCTTGTGCTCCAGGAAGCTGGCCCCGTGCCATGCACTCCGGCAGGAATTCAGGCAATCCTTGTGCATTATGGTATAGATGTGGCCGGCAAAGAAGTGGTGATTATCGGCCGCGGTCCAACACTGGGTCGACCATTGTCCCTATTACTGACAACTAAGCAGGAAGGGGCTAATGCAGCTGTGACTGTCGTCCACTCGGGCGTCAAGGATCTTGCTTACTTTACCCGCCGGGCAGACATACTTATTTCTGCCGCTGGTGTCGCCAGCATTGTGATGCCAGAAATGGTCAAGCCTGGAGCCGCTGTGATAAGTGGTGGAATAAGCTGGGAGGGGAAACGCCTGATGCCGGATGTAGACGAATCATGCGCCGAAGTAGCTGGCTGGATTACACCCAGGCTTGGTGGAGTTGGACCGACTACCGTAGCTATGCTGTTGAGAAATACAGTCCTTGCTGCTGAAGCCAGGCAGTAAAGTATTTAGTCGTAAAATGTAAACCTTTTATTTTACGCCAGCCTTCCTGTTAACAATGTGTATGGCTTCACCATCTACTGCCAGCGCGGCTTCATGCACGGCTTCAGACAAAGTAGGGTGGGCATGAATCGTCAGTGCCAGGTCTTCTGCTGTCGCCCGGTATTCCATCGCCAGAACGCCTTCAGCAATCAACTCCGAGGCGTGTGCACCAATAATGTGTATGCCCAGAATCTCATCGTTATTAGCGTCTGCCAGAATTTTTACTTTCCCTGAAGTCTTTCGCATCGCCCGCGCACGACCCGAGGCGGTGAATGGGAAACTGCCAGTTCGATAGTCGATACCTGCCTGTTTCAGGTTGTTTTCAGTCTGGCCTGCCCAGGCTATTTCAGGTTCCGTGTAGATAACAGCGGGAATCGTTTCATAATTTACTCTACCGGTGCGACCGGCGATTCGTTCGGCAACAGCAACGCCTTCTGCCGAGCCCTTGTGTGCCAGCATTGGGCCGGGGATGACATCACCAATAGCATAGATATTAGGCAAGTTTGTCATCAGGTCTTCGTTGACGTGAATATTGCCGCCCTCATCAGTCAATAAACCACTTTCTTTTGGTGCCAGGCCTTCAGTATTTGCTCGACGCCCGACTGCAACAATGAGCTTGTCCACCTCCAGCTGATGTGACTCGCCGGATTCGGTAAAGGACACTGTGACGCTATTGTTATTGCATTCGGTTGCCGTAACGCACGCGCCAGTGTGTATGTCCAGACCCTGATTGCGGTACTCAGCCAGCGCAAGTGCTGCAATATCTCTGTCAGCAGCAGGCAGAAAGGTCTCCTGGGCTTCCAGTAGTGTTACTTCTGAGCCGAAACGTCGCCAGACACTGCCCATTTCCAGTCCAATGACACCTGCACCTATGATCCCCAGGCGTCCTGGGATTTCGTCAAATTCCAGGGCGCCCTCTGAATCTGTGATGTTGTTCCCATCCATTCTAGCAGCCTGAATATCTATAGGCTGTGAGCCTGTCGCAATGATGATATTGTCAGCTGAGAGTTCTTCGTTTTTCTTGCCGTCCGTGGGTGTGACAAAAACTTTTCGATCAGACTGTAATTGAGCTCTGCCTGCAATGGAGGTGATTCCATTTGCGCGGAACAGGGTATGTATGCCACCAGTCAGCTCACTAACAATCTGTTTTTTTTCCTGCTGAATTTTTTTAATATCCAGTTCAATGTTTTTCAGATGAATCCCGGGATGTGCTGATGCATCCATTAAACCGGCATAATACTCAGAGATTTCGAGTAAAGCCTTGGATGGTATGCAGCCTGCATTCAGGCATGTACCTCCAAGAGATGGTTTGCCCTGGGGATCAAGCCACTCATCGATGCAGGCGGTTTTCATCCCTAACTGGGCACAGCGGATCGCGGCAACATAACCGGCAGGACCGGCCCCAATAACAATTACATCGTAATGCTTCTTCATCTTCAAAGGCCTATCAGTAGTCGCGAGGGGTCTTCCAGGTTCTGTTTGATGCTGACAAGAAACTGCACAGCATCTCGGCCATCTATCAGTCGATGGTCATATGAGAGTGCTACATACATTATTGGGCGAATTACGATTTCACCATTCTCAACGACCGCACGTTCGCTAATATTATGCATGCCAAGTATTGCGCTTTGAGGTGGGTTTAGCAGGGGAGTAGATAACATTGAACCAAAGGTCCCGCCATTAGTGATTGAGAAGGTACCACCGGCCAGGTCTTCCAGAGTCAATTTACCGTCACGTGCTTTTTCCGCCATGGCAAGAATCTGTGTTTCAATATCACCGAAGCCGGAAAGCTGAACATTCCTTAAGGTCGGTACCACCAGCCCGCGCGGTGAACTAACGGCGATGCCGATATCTACATAATCATGATAGATGATGTCCTCGCCATCTATCGATGCATTGACTATCGGGTAATGCTGTAGCGCCTGCGCACATGCTTTGACGAAAAAGGACATGAAGCCCAGGCGTGCACCATAGCGTTTTTCAAATTCATCGCGGCATCTACTGCGGGCATCCATCACGGCCTGCATGTTGACCTCGTTGAAGGTTGTCAGTATCGCCGCTTCCTGCTGCACCTGCAGCAGGCGCTGTGCTACACGCTGCCGAAGTCGCGACATCGGAACCCGCCTCTCAGGTCGTTCAGATGAAGAGTCATATGACTGCTGTGGAGCATCTGCAGCCTTCGACGGAATTTCCACAGCCTTCACTGCTGGTTGGCTTGCAGTTGTGCCAGCAGCACCTTTGCCGGTTAATTCCTGCTGCAGGGCTGCTTTTAAATGATCAATAAAGCTCAGAACATCCTGTTTGGTAATTCGCTGGTCTTTGCCTGTACCGGGTATAGTAGAGAGGTCAATATTATTTTCGGCGGCAATTCTTTCAGCCGCAGGGCTAGCTTTAATAGTGATCTCATTTTGACTTTCTTCAGCGGCTTGCGGCTTTTGTTGCGTTTGCTGAGGAGTTGGGTTGTTATCCATTATCGCAAGTAGCTGCCCTGCTGTTACAACCTCACCAACCTCGGTTTTAATCTCAGTCACTATACCGCTTTCCTGTGCAGGGACTTCAAGCACGATCTTGTCGGTTTCAAGGTCCATAAGCGGTGCGTCGCGTTCGACAGCATCACCGACTTCTGCGTATATTTTTACCACTGTGGCATCCATCACGGATTCTGGTAAGACCGGAACCTTGATTTCAATCCCCATGCAATTCTCCTTTGTTCAACGGACTTTTAATTTTTTTATTAATCAATGGTTAATGCCTGGTTCACAAACTGATGCAATTCTGCCATGTGCAGATTATAGGAACCTGCCGCCGGCGATGCAGATAGTGCGCGGCCTGTATATGCCAGCTTATGGTTATCCCCTGTGCAGGCTTCCAGGTGATGACGGATCTGGTACCATGCACCCTGGTTCATTGGTTCTTCCTGGCACCAGACGATGGAGCCGGCATTCGGGTATTCTGCCAGAACGCTTATCAGCAGATCATGTGGAAAGGGGTATAGCTGCTCAACTCGTACTATCGCAATATCATCGATTCCTTTTTCTTCTCTTGCGCTAAAGAGGTCGTAATAAACCTTGCCGGTACAGAGAATGACACGGCGAACTTTTTCAGGATGTATATCTTCCGTTTCAGTAATGATTTTCCTGAATCTACTGCTGGAAAGCTCTTCCAGCGCCGATGTCGCCAGTGGGTTTCGCAACATGCTTTTTGGGCTCATGACAATAAGGGGCCGCCTGAGGGGCTGTAAGATCTGTGACCTCAGCAGATGAAAAATCTGCGCAGCGGTAGTTGGCACACAAACGCGCATATTACTCTCGGCACAGAGTTGCATAAAACGCTCAAGTCTTGCAGAGGAGTGCTCAGGGCCCTGGCCTTCCAGTCCATGAGGCAGTAATACTGTGAGCCCGGTAAACCGGCTCCATTTAGTTTCTGCTGAACTGATGAACTGATCGAAAATAACCTGTGCACCGTTGGCAAAATCACCAAACTGCGCTTCCCAGATTGTCAGGGCTTCAGGTTCAGCTGTTGCATAGCCAAGTTCAAATCCGAGCACTGCTTCCTCAGAAAGCAGTGAGTCAACAACCTGGAATTGGGTCGCCTGCTGACAAATGTGTTGCAGAGGTATATGTCGATCACCGGTGGTCTGGTCATAGAGGACGGCGTGTCGATGAAAAAACGTTCCGCGGCCACTATCCTGACCACTTATTCGTACCGAGTAACCTTCATCCAGCAGGGTGGCATAGGCCATTGTTTCTGCAAAACCCCAGTTTATCGGCAGGCCTCCGCTGGCCATTTTACGTCGGTCTTCAATGATCTGTAATACGCGGGGATGTAAACTAAAACCCTGGGGGAGTTTTTGGATCTGGCTGCATAAACGATGAATTTGTTCAATATCGACGCTTGTATCAATGGGTTCCTGAAAATCTTTATTGCGATATTTTGACCAGTCAACTTTGTAAGGGTGGTCCAGGCCATGCAGAATCTTCGATGCAACAATCTTTCCATCGTGAATATTATCGCGGTAAGTATTTTGAAGTTTTTTTGCCGTCTCTCCGTCAATAACATTTTCTGCCTGAAGCTTTCGAGCATAGAGTTCACGCGTAGTGGGAGTAGCCGCAATTTGTGAATACATGACAGGCTGCGTCACCGACGGCTCATCGGCTTCGCTATGACCGTGGCGGCGATAACAGATTACATCGACGACGACGTCACATTTAAATTGCTTACGGTAATCAAGAGCCAGTTGTGTAACGAAGATTACCGCCTCGGGGTCATCGCCATTAACATGGAAAATAGGCGCTTCAACCATTTTAGCTACTTCTGAGCAGTAGGGTGTCGAACGCGCATCCATCGGATTACTGGTGGTAAATCCAATCTGGTTGTTATGGATCAGGTGTATGGTGCCACCCGTGTGGAAGCCCCTGGCCAGTGACATGTTGAAAGTTTCCATCACTACGCCCTGGCCCGAAAACGCAGCGTCACCATGAATCAGCACCGGTAGCACCTCCTCATGATTGTCGTCATGACGTCGAACTTGCCGGGCCTTCACTGCGCCAATTACAACTGGATTAACCACTTCGAGATGTGACGGATTGAAAGCCAGGGCAAGATGCACCGGACCACCGTCAGTTTCTATGTCTGATGAAAAGCCCATGTGATATTTGACGTCACCGGAGCCACCTTTGATTTCTTTCTTACCCTCGAATTCTTTGAACAATTCTTCAGGAGACTTCCCCATGATGTTGATCAGTACGTTTAGCCGCCCACGATGAGCCATCCCGAGGACAATTTCTTTAACGCCCTGTGTACCGCTATGTTGTATCAATTCATCAAGCAACGGGATCATGCTTTCGCCGCCTTCGATGGAGAATCGCTTCTGCCCGACATAGCGTGAATTGAGATATTGCTCGAGACCTTCGGCGGCGGTTAATCGTTCGAGAATGTGAATTTTTCTTTCGTTACTGGTTATCTCAGGGTTTTTGATATCCTCGAGCCGTGCCTGAATCCAGCGTTTCTTGGGGGTATCGGAGATGTGCATGTATTCCGCACCAATGCTGCCTGTATAGGCCTTACTTAGTCGATCGATAATTTCTCGCAGCGGCAGGAATTCAGGAGCAAACATTGAGCCAGTATGGAATGTCGTTTCCATATCTGCCTCAGTAAGCTGATAAAAGGCTGGGTCCAGATCAGGTATATCAGGGCGAATAAGTACCCCTATTGGGTCAATCCTGGCTTTCAGGTGGCCGCGATACCGGTAGGCATTGATCATTCGCAGGACTAACGACTGGGTATAGGTGACATCGTCGTCTGTTCCTGCCATCGGCTGGAAATTGCCTGTCGGTGCGATGGAGGTATGCTGAGCCAGGTCATTGTCCAGCTGGGCAAACATGATTTGCCAGTCGTCAGAAACCGATGATGGATCAGCCTGATATTGACGATAGAGGTCGTCTACATAGTCTCTGCTGCTATCAAGCATCAGGGTGTCGGAATGAAAGCGTGGAGGAGCATCTTTCATCTGTCGAAGCCTGTCTCTCCTATTGCTGGCTAGAATGCCTTAGTTGTTATTCTCCCGTTCCTGCATGATAGTCTTGCATATCTACGCAAGCAAGACTTGTTATCAAATTTATTTATCTACCCATTCAGAGTACGGGTTTCTGGCCAGTTCATTATTGTAGTAGCGAGCCTCTGCAGATACTTCATCTCCAATCCAGGGAGGGAGTTCAAAGGCTTCGTCAGCAGAGTCGAGTTCTATTTCAGCGACAATCAATCCCTGGTTATCCTTTTCAAAAACATCGATTTCCCAGGTTTTGCCGGCGTAACTCACTTCGAATCGCGTTTTGCTGACTGTTCGGGGACAGAAAAGGTCGAGTAGCTCATCTGCTTCATCCACGGGAATAGGGTATTCGAATTCCTGACGCTGAATGCCAATCTCTGCAGATTTGATATTCAGGTTCGCTTTGTCACCTTCTTTGCGGACTCGCACCGAGCAGCTGCCAGCTTGTGTGAGGTAGCCTTGCTTGAAGTCTGTCCCGTCATCCGCATCGGCTTTCCAGTGATCATTGATGACCAGAAATTTCCGTTCGATCTCTATACCCATTCCAGCTCAGTCTACGAGTGTTTAAGGAAAATCGGGGATGCTACTTTTTAGCTGGGAAAACACGGATTATATTCAGTTTGCCGTTTTTGAAATCAAAACGGATGCCAAGGCTGCTATAGAGCAAACTGTTGTTTCTTAATTTATTAGGGCCGTAGTAATTGACGATTTCGTGAGGTGGCATGCCGAAGCGGGCACCTTTTGCTGTGGTGTATTGTGAAGACACCGCACCGGCCACCGCAACGGCCTTAACGATTCCTTTGCTCACACCTACCTGTAAGGCCGTTTGTTTATCCAGCTGGTAAGTATTTATTCTCGTCCTGGAGAGAAGGTTCTGCCTCTTTGATTTCACTGGTTTGCCGAGTTCACTGGTGAGTTGCTCAAGTGTCTGACCGATATAGGCCCTTTGAAGTCCCAGCCCTTCGGTGATGAAGTAGTCACTGGCGAGATATTTAAGCACCTTTTGCCTGTATTCGGAATTGTCTATGGTTATTGACTGGGCATGCGCAGTCGTTACCGGTAGCAGGAAAGCCACACTGAGAAATACAAAGAATGTTCGTAATATCATAATTTTATTTTGTAGATAGTGGACACATTACGCAGTGTAGCAAATGTTTATTAACTCTTCATAATTGTTGGATGACTGGCCAAATTATTGCCCTGACCGGAACATTTCACCCCACTGGTGAGATCGTCTTGCATAGGCTAACATTCCGGCCATGGATGATAACCAGTTAATGCGTTACAAACGCCACCTGATGTTGCCGCAGGTCGACATCGAAGGCCAGCAGCGTTTGCTGGATGCCTCAGTGCTGGTTGTCGGCACCGGCGGTCTCGGTTCGCCGGTCCTCATGTACCTGGCAGCAGCCGGGGTTGGCAAGCTTCATCTGTATGATGATGACAAGGTTGAGATATCTAATCTCCAACGGCAAATCCTCTTTGACAGCTCTGTGCTGGGACAATCCAAAGCGGAAATTGCCGCAGCGCGACTGCGCGCAGTTAACCCCGATTGCGAGGTGGTTGCTGTTGCTTCGAGGCTGGAAGGTGAGTTGTTAACTGAGGCGGTAGCGAAGGTCGACCTGGTGATCGACTGCAGCGATAATTTCGATACCCGCTTTGCTGTTAACCGGTCATGTGTAGAGCAACACAAAACACTGGTGTCCGGCGCAGTGATTCGCATGGAAGGACAGGTTTCAGTGTTCAGCGGCCATCACTCCAACAAGCCCTGTTACCAGTGCCTCTACCAGCCGGATGCGTATAACGATGAGACCTGCACCAGCAGCGGCGTGCTGGGCCCGGCAGTAGGTGTTATTGGCAGCATACTGGCTACCGAGGCCGTCAAAATGATTGCCGGTATCGGTGATCCCCTCGAAGGCCGACTGCTGCTGTTTGACGCGCTGGCAATGCGGTTCAACGAACTGAAGCTGAAGAAAGATCCTGGCTGTGCGGTTTGCAGCTAGATACCGCGCTTATCCAGACAATCTTCTGTAGTCTCTGTATCATCAATCGAACAGGCCAGGCACCACTCCGTTATCACCAGCAAAGATAATTCGTCCATTTTGATGTTCTGGATTAATCACTTCAGTCCAGCTGGACCCGCTATCGATTGAAACCAAAGCTTTTGAGCCGACTATCTCTGAATGATCGTATTGACCATTAACAACAATTATCTGTTGACAGGTTGTCTCTGCAAACAGAACATCATCTTTAGTGCCATCTGGTGCCTGATGTGTTCCAAGATATAGAAGGTTGTCGATTATCTGGTATGGCTGACTGCTGCCGAAACAACTGGCTGGCAGAGGTATGGCCGCATAAGTATTCCAGTTCATTCCATTGTTGTTCGAAGTGTATAGCTTTACCTCTCCGGGTTTAGTTTTGCCGAAATAATCTTTACCCTTCTGGCTGACCCAGCCAATCAGGCGGTTGTTATCCATCGCGATGACACTCTGTATGCAGAACTCATCCGGTGCTGTTGTAGAGCGCACACAATCATCAAAATTAGACATGTCTGAGTAGCTGCCGCCAAGGTCTGCGGTAGTACGTATAGCAGAATCGAAACGCAGTTTATCGGGATCGTTAGACTCATCCTCTTCCACATATACAGATACTGCGTAACTATACCCACCTCTCCATGACAGTTCGGGTAAGCCTCCATCTCCCCAGGTATTACTTGCAAACCACTGATTGGACTTCTCCCAGTCTGGGACATCAAGTATCTGAAATTTACGAGATAGCGGAGTTGGATCACTGGCAAGAGGATGTTTTATTCTTATCGCGACAAGGCTGTTGATCCCTGTATATGTCAGCGAGCGCAAAATAGCTTTGTGGTCGGAGGCATTATTTCTGTAGCCGGCGAAAATTGTGTTCCAGTCCAGAGGAATTGCAGTTCCCTGGCT
>Ga0316190_10002860_pt1 | contig 12557 bp, 8 predicted proteins | sample Eddworburrow2_MG_FD_204929 | JGI IMG/M metagenome (GOLD analysis project Ga0316190, IMG submission 204929) | Coastal sediment microbial communities from Maine, United States - Eddy worm burrow 2 | ecosystem: Environmental > Aquatic > Marine > Coastal > Sediment | place: USA: Maine | collected... | reverse complement strand
TACCTTCTGGGACTCTCCCAGCACAGGTTCGTAGGGCTTCACGCAGGAGGCACACAAAGGGCACAGGACCAGAATGATATAGAGTTTATTCACTGACATAGTTGCCAAGTTTCACATTCCAGGACAATGTAACTATCGGCTGGGCAAAAATAGATAGTTTATATCCCCTGATGAGTCCGGTTTCATTTTGAAAATAGATCGAATAGGCATTGTCTCTGCCAGTCACATTATACACTCCCAGCATCCAATAACTATGAAACATTTTATGCTTCCTCAGGCTTCCTTCAATATTAATGCTCAAATCAATGCGGAAATAGTCGGGAAACCTGTACTTATTGCGGTCGGAATAATGGATGTAGGGGAGATCATGTTCATAGTACACAGCCACAGGATAGGTCGAAGGACGACCGGTCATGTATACCAGGTTGGCGGAAAGGCTCATCCTGCGGCCCCTCCTGTAATTGACCACCATGCTCACATTGTGGGGCCTGTCGAAATTGGATGGATAGGGATTCCCTCCATTAATCTGCTCGTCGCTGTCCGGGGTTCCCACATGCATGAATGATCGGGAATAAGTATAGGAAACCCATCCGTTTACGGCCCCGGTATTTTTTCGTAGCATGGTTTCCACCCCATAGGCTTTCTGTTTCCCCTGGAGGGTTTCACTTTCCACATAAGGGCTTTCCGTAAAATTTGCCCCATCGCGGTACTCCACAATGTCGTGTCCCCATTTCCGGTATAGTTCGACCGAAGCACTCAGCCCGGATCCCGAAAAATCCTGGTAATATCCTGCGGATAGCTGGTCAAGATACTGGGGCCTGATATGGTAATCCACCAGCTTCCACTGGTCCGTAGGTGACATGGCAACAGTATTGCTAAGCACAAATAAATACTGGTAGCCTCGGTTATAAGAAAATTTCATGGAGGAAGAAGCAGTAAGCAGATACCTCAGGTTCAGACGGGGTTCCAGTCCATAATAGGCCTTGGAAAGCTCTCCACTAGCGAACTGAAGGGTATCCATCACATTTTCCTCAAAAGGAGGCATGCCCGGAGTGTAGGTCCGAACCGTCGAAGGACCCAGGGCCAGGAAGGTGGAAATACGCAATCCGGCATAAACCTTCAGACGTTCAGTAAGATCTATTTCATCGGCCAGGTAGGCCGCAGTCTCTATCCCGTTTTCCAGGCCCAGTTCCAGGGTTTCCACCAGGGAACTGCCCCCATAGGGTCCGATGGTCCCATGGTCCAGACGGTAATAAATGGAATTAGCCCCAAAACTCAGTTTGTGCCTTCCCAGCGACAACCAGTCAAAATCAGCCTTGATTTCGTAGTGGTTAATGCGGTATGGATGTTCAAAGGCTGCATTGCTTATCTGAGTATTAATGTTTTTAAACTGATAGCCGCTGTAGATAAGTGCCAGGTTCCCGGTGATCCGCTGATTGAACCGATGTTGTACATCCACTGCTACACCATTGTTCCCATAGGAATATTCCTGAACCGTTCCCAGCTTAAAACGGTCACGACTCATATAACCAAAAACCTTCAAACGCGTTTTATCGCTGGCTTTCAGGGTATATGCTCCGCTCAAATCGCTGAAACTGCCTGCACTGTTCCGAAGCATGGGATCTGGCATGAGCTTCAGTATCCAATCCGAATAGGTGGACCGCAGGCTCAGTGCCAGGGAACTCTTCTCCCTCCGGATGGGAGTTTCTATGGCAGCATAGGCCGAAATCGTACTTATGCCCGCACGTCCCGAAAAGCGCTTCATGTTCCCCTGCTTGCTCCGCACATCAAAAAAAGAGGCCAGTCTTCCCCCGTAGGAAGCAGGCAGGTTGCTTTTGTACAGGGTAAAGTCCCGGACTATTTCAGGGCTGAAAGAGGTGAAAAAACCAAAGAGGTGAGAGCTGTTGTACACGGGAACCTTGTCTATGTAGATCATGTTCTGATCTGCTGCACTTCCACGTACATTAAATCCGGCCGAACCCTCTCCCACACTTTGCACTCCCGGAAGCAATTTTACCACATTAATGATATCCCGCTCGCCCATTACCAGGGGGACCTGCTTTAAGATGCTGTAGTTGAGTCTTTCATAACCCATCTGGTTTCCGCTCACATTATTGTGCTGCCCGGCGGTAACGACTACTTCGTCCAGCGCGATCAAGGTCCGGGTCATGCTCAGGTTTACATCGCCGGCTGAATGTACCACCATGGTAAAACGTAGAGCTTCCATGCCCATGTTGTTGCATTCCACCCCGTAACTACCTGGCATAAGCAGCAAACTGAAGCGGCCATCCAGGCCCGTGGCGGTTCCCTTCCCCAGGGAGGAGATATACACGGTGGCACCAATCAGAGGTTCCCCACTTTCGTCGTCATAGATATGTCCTGTAACCAGGGTATTTTTACCCGGAGTGGACCTGTCGGCCGATCCCACCTGTATTACCTCGGGAACCCGGTCCTTCCTCCCGTCGATGTAATTACGCTCGGCCGCTGTGAGCTCCTGATCTTCCAGTTCGAGCTCTTCCACTGTGGTTTTGGAACTGCCCTCATACTCCGGCAAAGAGGCAATCAGGGTGGAAGTATCTAAAAGGAAGAGGTGCATCCACTCATCCAGGAAGTAGTTTAATCCTGCTGGCAGAAGGATGGAATCCAGAAGGGGCAAGAGCAAATGATCGGAATCCGTCAGACTCACACGTATACCCCGCACCCACGATTCCTTGTAGTAAAAGTGGATACCTGTCTGTTCCTCTACCGTTTTGCTAAAATCCTCAAAGCTGGCCTCCTGGAAATGGCCACTGAATCTCAGCCTTTGTTCCTGTCCGTATAAGCCTTGCAGGAAGGCAAGGAAGAAAACCAGGTATATCAAACGCCTCCGGGTCACAACCCACCCCCCTCTTCCAGGAGCTGAAGGATGGCATCAACAAGGGTCAATACCTCGAGGGTACCGGCTTGATTGAAGTGGAAGTCCTTACTTTTAAGCAAATACTTGAACTCCTTTTTACGCTCCGGTGGGAAGGCCTGCAAATAGCTCTTTCGATCGTGAAAAACTATCCACTGTTCTCCCTGCTGAATCCAAAATTTCCTTTCTAAGGGTCCGAATCGCCTCTGGGAATTTCCACCCCCGATGGCATCAACGCTCCACCCGATATAACAGTTTGTTTTTTCAGACGACAGCACCATGTAGTAGGCAGGCTCCTCTTCACCAATCTGCATGCGTCTGAACACAAAGCCATCCAGGTAGAAGGCAGGCATCTGCTCCGGCACCGTAATCAACTGGTTCATATGATCCTCAGGGGCAAGGTATTCGATTTCAACCTTCTGGGTGTACAGGTTGTAGCGCAGCCTGACATATTCGTAAAATTGATCGCCGATTAGGACCGATGCGATCCTGAACCGGCCATCAAAGAAATATGGATTGCCCTCGATGCGTATGTATTGATTGCTGAACTGAATTCCGTTGACCAGTCCCTGATCGCTGCCGAAAGTCCGGTCCACAAGCTCTTCAAAAGAATGCTGAGCCAGGAGGAGGGCGGGCATCAAGACCAGAAAGAAAATTATCACGCCGGCTCGATTCATAGAGTCGAAAATACCCAAAGTTCCTGTATAATGCTACAGGAGTGCCCTGAATTAATGCAATTCAGGAAAGATTCCATAACTTGCCGGGATTAATTCTTAAACCTCCATTCCATGAAACGAATTCCTTCCCTTCAAGTTCCCCTTACAATTATCCTGTCTTTGATCCTGGCAGTTTCCTTCTCCTGCAATACCCCTTCCAGTACGGTGGCTGGTCTTTCGCTGGACACCCTTGCTCTGGCCGATGCAAAAATGCAATCTTACGTGGATGAGGGAAAGCTTTCAGGCATATCCGTTCTGGTATACAAGGATGGTCAGACAGTACACCAACGCACTTTTGGTCTGGCACATATGGAGGAAAACAGGGTGCTTGAGGAGGATGCTGTTTTCAGAATCTATTCCATGTCAAAACCCATTACGGCCGCAGCGCTGATGATGCTCTATGACGAAGGCAAATTTCAGCTGGACGATCCGGTAAAGACCTATATTCCTGAATTTGCGGACACCAAAGTCTGGGTGGATGGTGAAGAAGTGGACCAGCAGGAAGATTTCACCATCAGGCACCTGCTTACTCATACGGCCGGATTTTGTTATGGATGGGACGTCTCCCATGTGGATTCTCTGTATGCGGCAGCCTCTCCCGGAGGGCTGTGGGGTATCGGAACACTGGCCGAGGCAATTAAAGTCCTGGCCACCATCCCACTCAAGAACCAGCCCGGGTCGAAATATGAATATTCCGTATCCATAGATGTGGCAGGATACCTTGTGGAAGTCCTGTCGGGATCTACCTTTGACACCTTCCTTCAAACACGTTTGTTTGATCCGCTTGGAATGGACGATACCGGATTCCAGGTACCGGAAGAGGATTTTGGTCGCCTGGCCATGATCTATACCGCCAACCGGGAAAGCGGGAAACTCACACCGGTGGAAAATCTCACAAACGGAGTGAAGCAAGAAGTGGTCCTTTTTTCCGGAGGTGGCGGACTGGTATCCACCATCGGCGATTACAGTCTCTTTGGTCAGATGCTTTTGAATGGAGGCGAACTGAACGGTGAACGAGTCTTACAAGAATCCACGGTAAAGATGATTATGAGCAATCAGATGCCCTCCACCGCTACTTTCGAGGAGGGATTTGGATACGGACTGGGGGGCAGTGTTTCAGAGACAACTGGAGAATACTCCTGGGGAGGAATGGCCTCCACCCTCTTTGTAGCAGACCCTGAAAACAACATGGTGGTTCTTGCTTTCACGCAATATATACCATATATGGGAGTCCCCTTTGCCACTGAATTCAAGGAAATGGTTCGGAAAGCACTGGTGAAGTAAGCGTCCACTAAAACTTTAAAAAATGAAATCCAGGCACACATTATTTCTACTCGTCATTCTGCTGGCAGTGAATTCGATCGAGGCACAGGAATGGCAGAACCTGTTCAATGGAAAAGACTTGTCGGGATGGGAACAGGTAGGTCCCGGCGAATTTGTGGTGGAAGAGGGTTTACTGAAAACGGAGGGGGGAATGGGAATGATCCTCTACCCTGCCCAAAAGTTCCACGATGTGGTTTTCAAGGTGGTCTTTAAAGTAAAGGATAACGACAGCAACTCGGGAGTTTTCATCCGCTTACCTCATAAACCCAAGGACGCCATGGATGCTGTCAATCACGGATACGAGGTCCAGATCGACAACGGAACCAGGCATGTTGGTGGCGAATACCACTGTACCGGGGTATTGTATTCTCTCACTAAAGCCAAAGCCCACCCCCAAAACAAGGCCGGTGAATGGAATACCATGGAGATCAAACTGAAAGGTCTTACTACCATCGTTCATGTAAATGGAACCCTGGTCACCGAGTTTACCGAAGGGGATGAGGTGCCTCCTAAAACGAGGGATTACGAACCAGATCGCGGACCCAGACCCACATCAGGATATATGGGGCTGCAGAATCACGACGAACTTTCGACCGTCTACTTCAAAGAGGTGGCAGTAAGGTCACTGAAATAGAAGATCTCTCACTCCTCCACCTTATACTTGTCAAACCAGGCAAGTACGGCCGCTAGTTTTGCCACCAGGTTGCTGGGCCTGCTGGCAATGCCGTGCGAAGCACCTGGTATTCTGACCATGGCTGTTTCGACTCCTTCCAGCTTAAGGGCTGCATAAAACTGCTCCGTTTCGGCAATGGGGGTTCTGTAATCTTCCTCGCCGGTCAGCAACATGGTGGGCGTGCTGATATCTCCCACGTAGGATATGGGTGATCGTTCCATATAGGAAGCAGGATCGTTCCAGGGTCGGTTGGCAAACCAATATTTTGAATAGAAGGCAATTCCGTCGGAATAGAGTACAAAGCTGTACCAGTTGATGACAGGTTTGGCTACCACCGCAGCCCGGAACCGGTCGGTCTTGCCAATGATCCATGCAGAAAGGATTCCGCCTCCGCTTCCGCCGGTAACAAAGAGATTCTGTTCATCCACGTATCCCAGGTCGATGACTGCATCCACGCCCGACATCAGATCGTCGTAATCATGGTTTGGGTAATCGTGGTGAATCAGGTTCCCAAACTCTTCCCCATAGCTGGTGCTTCCCCTGGGATTGCAGTAGAGCACCACATAACCGGCTGCTGCATAGGCCTGCAACTCGGCAGCATAGACCGAACCATAACTGGCAAAGGGCCCGCCGTGAATCTCCAGGATTAAGGGATATTTCTTGCCCGGATCAAAATCGGGAGGAGTCACTACCCATCCCTGGATCTTGCGCCCGTCGTAGGACGACTCCCACCATAGCTCTTCCACCTTTCCCAGCTTCCTGAAGGAGAACAAATCGTCGTTCAATGCCGTTAAGCGCTGCGACGACTCTCCATTTGAAACCCCCAGGTCGGCCGGGTGATCAGTCATGCCCAGGGTATAGGCAAACCTGCCATTGTTAGAAGCCGAATAACTAGCTGCGTTGTAGGGCCGTCCCAGCGCCAATCCTCCCAGGGAAGAGGCAATCTCACTTACCTTTCCGCTTAAGCTCATATAAGCCAGTTTGGTATTGCCCAGGTCATTATACTGGAAGTAAAGGCCTTCCCCCCGGCTGTCCCATCGAATATTCTGAACATCCCGGTCAAAATCGCCGGAAACCACCTTGCTATTGCTCCCATCAGCATTCATTACACTTAGCCTCGTTACCTGGTAACCCTGGTGATGGTCGTCAAAACCCAGGTAGGCAATAAGGCTTCCATCGGGTGACAAGACCGGTCCCATATCCGGTCCATAGCGGTCCGTCAATGCATCTACACTGCCATCGACGACCGCTACCCGGTACACTTCTGCATCGCGTGGCTCGAGCTCCTCTTCCTCATGGAAATTGGCACTGAAGAAGAGGTACTCTCCATCGGGCGACCAGGTGGGAGCCCCATGATCAAAGTCGGTAAAAGTAAGCTGCCTGGGCGTTCCCCCATCCACAGAGAGGGTAAAAAGTTGCCTGTTTCCGCTCTTGTAATATCCCTGCCCGTCGCCACGATAATTCATTCGGTCGATATAGGTGGGAGGAGTGTTCCACTGGGCACCCTCAGGTTTGGGCGGCATGCTAATGATGGAGGAAGGTGCAGTCGGAACGAACATGTTAAAAGCCAGGTATTTATCATCATGCGCCCAGCTTACATCGCCCGGGGATTGGGAAGTGTTGGTCAGAGCCACAATTTCCCTGGTATTGATCCACATCTTATAGAGCTTCACCTTTTCATCCGCCATATTGGATTTAAAAATGATTTTCTGTCCGTCATGTGACCACCTGGGATAAAAATCGTTCTGATTACCCGTGGTCAGTGGCCGCATCTTGGAACCATCAAAGTTTACCATCCAGATGTTGGAATGGTTCCTGTCGGTCATCACATCTTTATAATTTCGTACAAAAACCACCTTGCTCCCATCGGGCGAAATTTGCGGGTCCGATACAAACTCATAAGAAAAAATATCGGTCAGTTGCAAGTTGGATTGTACCTGTGCATGGCTCAGCGATACCGTAGCCAGCAGAACAAAGGCGATCTTGATTAGATGTTTCATGGATTAAGTAGATGAAGGATTCCGGTTATATCTAAGATAACAGGTTCAAATACTTCTTGTTCGAATAAGCTAATGCAGGAAGGTCACATCACCTGCGAGGATCTCCTGGAAGCCGCTGTAATAGGTCACCCAGGCCTTATAGACGTAGACTCCCTCAATGGCCAGTATTCCGGTTTCCAGGTAACCGTCCCAGCCCCGGTTGACCTGGTTCGATTCAAAAATCTTTTCCCCCCATCGGGTGTAGATAATCATACGCATTTCAATGGCATTTTTCATGTGGGGGTGGAACACCGTATTGTCGATGGTCCCTTCCTCCCAGTAGCCCCCGCTAGGACCGGATTCGTTCCATCTGAAAGCATTGGGGAATTTTGTTTCTCCGTCACCTGCAGTTACCCAGATCAGAGCTTCCTGAATGAGGGTATCAACACAACCATTATCACTCCAGGCCACCAGGCTCACCGTATATACTCCCTCTTCCTCATAGGTATGTGTAGCATCCACCTCAGTGGAGGTATTACCGTCCCCGAAATCCCATAAGAAGGAAGTAGCGTTGACAGAGTTGTTGACGAACTTGAATAGCTGTCGCAGGGTCTTTCCTTCGGTCGGATACACCCCGAAAACTGCCTGGGGATTCTCAGCAACAGATACAATATGCTTAACAGTATCGATGCCCCCCAGGCCCACCACCATCAGTTTAACCATATGGTCCTTGCTCTGGTAGAATATATGAGTGGGATTGGCTTCGGTGGAGAATGTTCCGTCGTCAAAATCCCAGAGGTAGGAATCCACATATTCGCTTTGATTAAAGAATGTGACTTCCAGGGGAGCACAACCCTCAGGGGCATATTCAAATTCGGCCTCCGGTGCAGGTGGCAGAATCAGGACCGATTTTATGGCGGTGTCGCTGCAGTATTCACTATAGGTGACCAATGAGATATCAAAGGCACCCCAGGTTCCGTAATCATATTGTCCGGGTTCCTCCACCGTGTCGGATCCTCCATCGTCGTATTCCCATAAATAGGACCAGTCTCCCGGGCTGGAGAGATTATCAAGGGTGACAGTCGATTCGGGATAATACTGTGTCTGAGGATTGACGATAAAATTCGCCACCGGGTCCAGGTAGATCGTAAGACTACCGGAAGTTGTATCGGTGCACCCATCGCTGGTGGTGATTCCCAATGTATAGTCAAAGGACATTTCGGTTTCCCCGCTGCCCGGGGGATCTGCCTCAGGAATGCTGTATATGTGATGGCGGATCGACATGGTGGTCAGTTCGTCCAATCCATCCCCATAGTCCCAGTAATACCTGGGGTAGCCCCCGGTGGCAATGAATTCCACGTCCACCGGACTGCACCAGTCAATATAAGAGGCTGTGACGGTCATATCAGGATTAGGGTAAACATCCATGATCAAATGATCGTCCAGATCCATTTCGCAGCTACCGGCTCCATTGTGTTCGATTACTTTCCTGAGCACATATTCATTGCGTCCCGGCTCATTATTCAGGTCCAGGAGAAAAGTATCGGCACTCAGGTTGAAGATGGTATCCAGAGAACCCCTGATTTCCATCACAAGATCGAAGCTGGAAGTCGCTGAGCCGAGGATCAATATCTTGGCCACACTCTGGTTATTGTCCAACTGGCACCAGGCAGAATCGAAGGTAAGTATTTCAGCAAAAGGCGGATCGGACACCTCTACAACAGCCGAATCTATGCCCACACATCCAAAAGCATCGGGCAGAGTGGTATAGGAAATGTCATGCATGCCCAATCCGGCCACAGCTGGATTGAAAGTTCCTGTGTTTACATTGGTAATGCCGTTGCCCGACCAGGTCCCGGCAGGAGGTATGGCCTCCAGGTTGAAAGGAGCATCATATAAGCAGAAGGGATCTACCGGCGTAATGGTGGCATCGGGCGCGTCCATTACCGTGATCTCGATGGAGTCCGATGCCGAACAACCGTTACCATCAGTAATGTCGTATCTGATTCTGTGAGTCCCGGCTTCTGCCACGTATGGTGCAAATTCACCTGTAGAAGCATTGATGATGCCATTCCCGCTCCAGGTACCTCCTCCGGTGGCAGCTGTCAGTATCACAGCGGAATTATATTTGCACATGGGGCCTACAGGAGTGATGGTGGCATCGGGAAAATCCACAATCCGGATCACAGACCGGTCGATGACCGGATCAGCTCCGTCTGTGTATTTATTACAGTAATTCCAATAGCGCAGCTCTACCTCAAACTCATCCCCGATCGCATTATCGGCGGCAATGGTGATGGCAAGGCTCTGCTCGGAGGAACCATGAACAGGTCCCGGAAGAGTGATTACGGGCCCCTCCCACTCCCAGGGTCCGGTATAGCCTTCCACACTCACCGGGGTGGATGAAGACATGGTATTGCGGGTGCCATAGACCCACTGGATCCAGCGGGTATCTTCGTTGGGGACATCGCGCTCCTGGGGAGGAACACAATTGAACAAAGTCCCGTCGTCAAACCTCATGGTAGCACCGCTCCCAACACAAATCGGGAACACATCAGGCTCGGCTTCTACCTCTCCTCCATTGGTATTGTCATTATCCCAGACAGTCACAATCTGCTCCTGTTCGGAAGAGGTACAAACCACACCGTTTACGACCAGTGTAGCCAGCGGATGATGATTGCACCTGTCGTCCTGGGAAACATAAGTATGAGTGGCATTGGCCGTAAAAGTACCTGCTACGGTCTCCGTAGCAACTACTGTTTCGGTCGATCCATCATCCCAATCATACAATATCTCAACGACGGTCCCGGCATTGTTCACTCCCACATAGGTGATATCCCATTGCACCTGTACCGGTGAACAAAGCTTGTCAGGGATCATGTTGTTAGCCTTGGACAGGGTTGAACAGTTCTGTCCCATGCCCAAAAAGGGAATAGATAGCAATAGGGTGATAAACAATAATCTCTCTCGTTTCCTCATTGACGAACGCACTATAATCTTAGATAAACGTATCGATTATTGTGATTAGCGGCTTAAAATCTAGTTTTTCTGTATACGAAAACAAGACTAAAGAGGTTCCCTAATAGTTGCATTAATTTTTAAGAAAATCATAAAGTTCTGATGCTGCATAAGGTAGGAGCATCAAGTACAGAAGAAAAGTCTTGATTCAGGTAGTATTTGGACGGATTCGGAAGAGGAAGCCGGGGAGTTTACAATCCTCCAGCCCCGCTGAAGGACTCATCAATTCCGGGGACTTCTACCGGCTTGTTATAATAGGCTGAGAGAGAGATTTTCCATTCTCCCTTCACTTTTTCCAGGAAGACAATCTGGATGTTGGAATATCCGCTATCTTCATCACCGCTTCCCCATTGTAAAATGTTGTCACAGATAAGCCAGGCAGCGGTACCCGCTACTTTTATCTGAACATTTTCTTTAGAAATAGTAAAATTTTCGCTAGACTCCCCATCAAGAAAATCCCCAAGCAAAGTTTCAATTTCATCCCATCCATCATAGATTCTGTAACCATATACACCCAGCTCCAGCCTTTTTTCCTCGCTGCCCTGAATATGGGTGTCGTATACCCGGTCCTTATCCATGGCTTCTGCTGCAGCTGCCTCCTCCAGGATCACCGCCAGAATTGCTTCTTTCTCTTTTTCAACGTTTACTTTCGGTTGACACGAAGTCCCAACAATCAATGCCAGGATAAACAGGGGCCAGAAATATCTTCTCATGGTTAACGGATATTGATGAATAAAGTCGAAAGTTAATATACCGATTGCAAATATCAAACATAAGCAATCAACGAGTTACAAACGGGGCTTGATTGTTTTTTAGTATCTGCGTTTCATCAGCCCTGGTCAAAGATCGTTGGCAACTTCCCATCTGCAGGGACGGTTTCGTTGGTGACCGACACCACCTTCCAGGCATTGTTCTTCCTTATCAGGAGCCAGAAGTCAATTCCTTTCTGTGCCGGCCTGTCCGAATCCAGGATGGAAGCGGCATAGACCACAGCCACAAAGGCCATGTCGAGGTAAACCTCCGCTTCCAGTTGAAGCACTTCCTCCTTAAAGCCCGATTCACCAAGCCTGGGAGTTTGATAGAAAGTCTTGAAATCCTGGATAAATTCTTCCACGGTAAACTGGCTGGTAGCTTCCCTGGAGCTGCGCAAAACCACCACGGCTTCCTCCACAAAAAATGACCTGATCTTATCCCAGTTCACCGATTCCTCCCCGGTCCCCGACACTTCACTGTAGATTTGGGTAACCATGGCGATGGCTTCTTCTTCCGGGGTCTGCAACTGCTGGCCAAATCCGGCCATATGAAGAACAAGGCAAAAACAAGTTATTACAAGGGCTTTGGTTTTCATAGTAAGGACAATAGTTTAGGGTTCAAAGTTTAGCTTGATAAACCGGGTTTCGAAATGCTCAATCAGCAAGGGAGCAGTAAGAAGCGATAGCTGCTCCTCCAGCACGCTCACCTCCTCTACTGAGCTGGCTCCGGTTTGATCCTGTAATCTATGGGTATCCAGAATGGCGTGTCCGCCCTCCACCTCACGCAGGTGAAGGATAATGCCCTTCCCGTCCATCGATGGAGTGGTGTTTACCAGCAAAAGATTGGGCACTGCCAGATCTATCAGGGAACGCGAAACCAGCTCCGTGCTTTCCGCTCCAGTGCTTGGCATCATAATCCTTGGTAAGAGGGGCACTCTTTCGCCCTTGCCAAAACGGGTGGCAAACATGTCTGAAGGATCGCCGGAGGAGGTAATGCTGTAGGACCACCTCAGCTCACCCTGCTGACTGGCTTTAAAATTGGTTACCCAGTAATTGTTGAGTACCCAGGAGTAGATGTGATTGGTTTCAGGTTTGAGCCGGTAGTAGTACCTTCCAATATTGATGTCCCCAAAATGTACCAGTGGGATATCCTTGCTGGTAAATACTATTTGTGCATCTTCGCTTTTGACGGCGGCAAAATTC
>Ga0316190_10002854_pt1 | contig 12575 bp, 11 predicted proteins | sample Eddworburrow2_MG_FD_204929 | JGI IMG/M metagenome (GOLD analysis project Ga0316190, IMG submission 204929) | Coastal sediment microbial communities from Maine, United States - Eddy worm burrow 2 | ecosystem: Environmental > Aquatic > Marine > Coastal > Sediment | place: USA: Maine | collected... | reverse complement strand
CGAAGTATATTATCGAGCACCTACACAACCATCACTTGATGGTAATACAGTGGATATGGATATAGAGAAATCGGAGTTCTCGAAGAATTCTGTATCTTATCAAGTTAGCATGTCATTTCTAAGCGGTAAAATTAAAGGAATGATGGCTGCGATCAGGGGGGAAGGCTAAATGTCGTTGAATAATATATTCAATATTGCTGGGAGTGGGATGTCTGCACAAACAGTAAGATTAAATACAACTGCTAGTAATATTGCAAATGCAGAGAATATTAGTGGAGATAAGGACACAGTATATAAGTCTAAGCATCCATTGTTCACTGCTTCGTTAGAAAGTGCACATGGAAACATGTCGGGGTTGTCTGGTGTTAAGGTGACTGAAATTATTGAATCAAGTAAACCCGTTCAAAAAAGATATGAACCTTCGAACTCTATTGCTGATAAAGATGGTTATGTATATATGACGAATGTAAATTTAGTAGAAGAAATGGCGAATATGATAGCAGCATCACGTGCATACCAAAATAATGTCGAAGTTATGAGTACCGCTAAACAAATGCTAATGAGTACTCTGAAGCTAGGTCAATAATGCTTAATATAAAAGGTAAATATTATGGCAATTAATCCAACAGGGCAATCTGTATTTGATCAGATTGGCCTTACAAAACAAACACAAACTAAATCGAGTGATACGCTTGGTCAGAGTGATTTTCTGAAATTAATGACGACTCAGCTTAATAACCAGGATCCAATGAAGCCAATGGAAGGGGGGGAGTTCTTTAGTCAGATATCACAGTTTAGTTCGGTTGCTGGAATTGAAGAACTTAACAAAACCTTTACTAAGGTAGCTGACTCAATGTTTTCTGGTCAAGCTTTACAGGCATCTTCTCTTGTAGGGAGGACAGTTATGGTTGAGTCATCATCAGGAAAACTCGTACAAGGGGCCTCGATTGAAGGTTCAGTAAGTCTGCCATCATCTGCAGATGGTCTTCACCTTAGTATACTAAAACCGTCTGGAGAGGTAGTTAAAAGCATAGATCTTGGCGCCCAACAACGTGGAACAGCTGAATTTAATTGGGATGGGACGTTGAGTGACGGCAGTATGGCATCACCGGGTACATATATTGTTAAGGCTGATGCACGTTTTGGCCGTGAAACATTTGCTCAGGAAACATGGATCAAAGAAAGAATAGATAGTGTTACCTTAGGTGATGGCCTTAAAGGTATAAAGTTAAACATGTCAAGTGATAATGAAATAACGCTTAATCAAGTAAAGAAAATATTATAAATTATAAAGGAGTAGGAAAATGCCATTTAGAACAGCGCTTAGCGGCCTAAATGCCTCGTCTGCAGAACTACGTGTAATAGGTAATAATGTTGCCAACGCGGCGACCACAGGCTACAAAAAATCAAGAACTGAATTCGGCGATATCTACGCATCTGCGAGTCTGGGTTCAGGGTCAACCACGATCGGTAGTGGTGTCCGTGTTAATAATATTTCACAACAATTTTCTCCAGGAAATATAAATAATACCGGAAATGACCTTGATATTGCTATAGATGGACAGGGTTTTTTTAGAATGAATGATAATGGTGTGAGTGTATACACTAGAAATGGAACTTTTAATCCCGATAAAAATGGCTATATTGTCAATTCACAAGATCAGCGCCTTACGGGGTATATTGCCGATAGTTCGGGTAATATAACGGGTGCCCTTAATGACATTTGGGTAGATACATCAAATAATTCACCACAGGCTACATCTTCAATTAGTTTTGGTTTGAATTTAAATGCATCTGCTGTTACAACACCTTCAATATTAGCGCCATTTGATGTAACTGACGCTTCTACATACAACAACTCTACATCATTAGAAATATATGACAGCCTGGGTGATTCACATCTAGCTACGTCCTACTATCGACTGACTGCAGTTCCCAATCAATGGGAAACTTATACATATGTTGATGGAACGCCAGTTTTTGGTGCTCAAGGTAATGGATCAGATTTGATTCAATTCGATAGCTTGGGAAGCTTGACTTCACTAAATGGTGCGGCCGCTCCTCCTTCAACTTATACTTTAGCAAATACATATAACCCGGGAAATGGTGCAAGTAATATTGCACTTACGATGGACTATTCAACAACTACTCAATATGGCGGTGGATTCGATCCAATTGCCTTGACTCAGGATGGGTATTCAACAGGTCGTCTTAGTGGTATTGCTATTGATGACACAGGAATTGTACAGGCAAGATTTACTAATGGACAGACACGAACATTAGCACAAATCGCCTTAGCAAATTTCACTAATACTCAGGGGCTGCAGCAGGTTGGTGATACATCATGGACTGAAACATTTGAATCTGGGCCAGCATTAGTTGGATCACCCGGTGGGTCAAGCTTAGGTCTTGTTCGGTCAGGTGCTCTTGAAGGATCAAATGTTGATCTTACGGAGCAACTTGTGAATATGATTACTGCACAGAGAAATTTCCAGGCAAATGCACAGGTTATTTCAACTGCTGATACTGTAACACAGGCTATTATAAACATTCGTTGATAATTATTAATAGCATAAGGTGGTTATATGGATAGGGCGCTATATATAGGTATGTCAGGGGCGAAGCAGGTAATGCGCGCACAGGCAGTGAACTCAAATAATCTGGCAAATGTTAATACGGTAGGTTTTAAAAAGGATTTTAACCACTTTGTTGATGTTCAGGTAAAGGGAGATGGCTATACATCCAGGGCCTATGCGGTTTCTAGTGGTTCGGGTTCTGATTACAGTGAAGGGCAACTTATATCAACAGGTAGAAATTTAGACCTGTCTGTGCAGGGAAAGGGATATATTACTGTACAGGGTAGCGATGGTGGTGAAGCATTTAGTCGTTCAGGAAATCTAAAAATAACACAGAATGGTCTTCTTGTTAATGGTGAGGGGCGTATGGTTATTGGTAATGATGGTGGTCCAATAGCTATTCCGCCGTCGGATAAAATTGAAATTGCTGAGGATGGAACTATTTCAATAGTTCCTTCTGGTCAGGATGTAAACAACATGGCTGTAATCGATAGAGTTAAACTTGTAAACCCAGATACAGATAAGATTAAAAAAGGGGAGGATGGTTTATTTCACCTGGATGGAAACGTAATTTCAAATCCTGATTCCAGTGTCAAATTAATATCCGGTTTTCTTGAATCGAGTAATGTTAACAGTGTCAATGAAATGGTAAACATGATTAGTAATGCAAGGCTTTTCGAGGCACAGATAAAGGTTATGAGTGCTGTAAAGGACAACGATACTGCCTCTGCTAAATTGCTTAAATTGACGTAAATATTGGAGTTATGAAATGAGCCAAGCACTTTGGATTGCAAAAACAGGACTTGATGCGCAGCAAAAAAGAATGGCTGTAATATCAAATAATCTATCTAATGTAAACACAACAGGGTACAAAAAATCACGTGCTGTATTTGAAGATCTTTTATACCAGAATATAAGGCAGGTTGGTTCACAGTCATCACAAGAAACACGCTTACCTACTGGGCTCAATTTAGGTACAGGTGTAAAGACTGTTGCGACGGAGAAACTGTTCACACAAGGTAATCATGTTGAAACAGGTAATCCATTAAACATGGAAATTCAGGGCAGAGGTTTCTTCCAGGTTCTTATGCCAGATGGTGCAATTAGTTATAGCAGAGACGGTAGTTTCCATAGAAATGAACAAGGTCAAATGGTCACTAGTAATGGATACCAGGTACAACCATCAATTACTATACCAGAAGATTCGCTATCTCTATCAATAGGTAATGATGGGGTTGTTTCAGTCGTGCAGCCAGGGTCTACATCCCCTACTCAAATCGGTAATATACAATTGGCTGATTTTGTGAACCCAGCTGGACTTCAGCCAGTTGGTAAAAATCTTTTTATTGAATCGGCCTCAAGTGGGTCACCTCGTATCAGTACGCCAGGACTTAATGGTCTTGGTTCAGTTTCTCAAGGGGCATTAGAAAGTTCTAATGTAAATGTTGTTGAGGAGCTTGTTAACATGATTGAGGCACAAAGGTCATATGAAATGAATTCAAAGGCTATTTCTACAGCGGATAAGATGTTGCAATATGTCACAAATAACTTATAAAGTTGGCGATGTTATGTTTTTTATAAACAGATGTTTAATGATAACCATCGTTATATTTTTAAACGCATGTGCCAGTTCAGGTGATCGTCTAGCTCATTTGCCAGATGTTTCCAATGAAGATATTTTCATTGAGCCTATTATTGATTCAAGGAGCAATGGATCGATATATGGATCGCCTAACAACATTCTTTTATATGAGGATTCTAAGGCATCCCGTATTGGAGATGTTTTAACTATTTATCTTGTTGAGGAGACTAACGCCTCTAAATCAGCAAGTACAAGCACTGTAAAGGATAACAATCTTAATGTTGCAAATCCAACCCTGCTTGGGTCGGCCCTTTCTATGTCCATTCCCGGATTTCTGCCATTAGGTGGTCGTACAGTCGGTCTTGATAGTACACTTTCTTCATCAAAGAGTTTCACGGGTGAGGGCGATAGTGAGCAGAGTAACAAGATGAACGGTACCATTACCGCGCTAGTTACAAATGTTCTTTCGAATGGAAACATCGTTGTTAGTGGTAAAAAAAGAATTACCATTAATAATGGTGATGAATATATTCATATAACAGGAGTAGTAAGGCCGCGTGATATAAGTGCAAATAATACAGTAAATTCTAGCAAGATTGCAAATGCAGAGATTTCATATAGTGGGACTGGCGTCGTTTCGGATGTGAATGAATCTGGTTGGTTAACTCGATTTTTTAACAGTAAATGGTGGCCTTTTTGATAGTTAAAAAGAATAAACTAATGCGTGTCTTTAATGTTACATATTGTATATTTGCATTAATTTTTGTTTTAGATGTTCACGCAGAACGTATAAAGGATTTATCTTTGGTTTCTGGTGTGCGTAGTAACCAATTAGTTGGTTATGGGTTAGTTGTTGGATTGAATGGGTCGGGCGATCAGACCAGCCAGACTCCTTTTACTATTCAGAGTCTAAAAACAATGTTATCAAAGTTTGGTGTAACTGTACCAGAAAACATTAGTCCTCAGGTTAAAAATGTAGCAGCTGTCTTTATTCATGCGGAATTACCTGCCTTTGCAAAGCCTGGTAGTAATATTGACGTTACTGTATCATCGCTAGGTAATGCTAAAAGCCTGCGTGGGGGGACATTATTATTGGCTCCATTAAAGGGGGCAGATGGTGTTGTCTATGCAGTCGCTCAAGGAAGCCTTTTAGTAGGGGGGTTGAGTGCAGGTGGTAGTGATGGTTCGAGAATTTCAGTTAATATTCCAAGTGTTGGCCGCATACCTTCAGGAGCGACTGTAGAGGTGGCTTCACCTACAATATTAGATGATAGTGGTTCTATAACGCTGAATCTACATAAGCTTGATTTTACAACCGCCAAGCGTGTTTCTGACGCAATAAATAGTGCTGTTGGTTCAGGAACAGCATGGCCGATTGACGGGTCATCTGTCCATGTGAGCGCACCAAAATCTATAGATCAAAAGGTTTCATATCTCTCATTTATAGAGAATCTAACATTGATTCCTGGTGAAACCGCAGCGAAAGTTATAGTTAACTCAAGGACTGGGACAGTTGTAATCGGAAGGAATGTACGAGTTTCATCTGCAGCCGTTGCTCATGGAAGTCTTACTGTCACAATTAAAGAAAGACCGCAAGTTAGTCAGCCAACTGGCCCACTCTCTGGTGCTTCGACTGTAGTAGTACCCACTTCTGATGTAAAAATTTCTGAGGTAGATACCCGGATGTTCTTATTTGAACCTGGCGTTGACCTTAATGATATTGTTCGTGCCGTAAATCAGGTTGGTGCTGCTCCTGGTGATCTGGTTGCTATTTTAGAAGCATTGAAGGAAGCCGGTGCTTTACGAGCTGAACTTGTTATTATTTAATCTATTAGTTAGTAGGTATTATAATTATGATTTCTAGTGGAGTTGATTCTAGCCCAGCTTATACTGACTCAAGAAGTCTAGATAAGCTTAAGTTTGAATCTAGAAATGACCCTGAAAAGGCATTGGAGTCTGTTGCTAGGCAGTTTGAAGCGCTGTTCACTCAAACACTCTTAAAAAGTATGCGTGATACCTCGTCGGGTGATGGCTTACTTGATAATGATCAAACACGCCTTTATCAAGATTTATTTGATAAACAAATTTCAACTAATCTATCTGAGAAAAGAGGGATCGGCCTCGCAGATGTCTTAATACGCCAGTTACGCCAAATTGGTACTGAAAAAATAGATCCTACTTCTAATGAAATACCTGAAATAAAAAAATTTAACGTTTCTTCTTCTGTTTCAGTAAATAATGATAACAATTTTAAATCCCCTCAGGATTATTTGAAAGAAATGTACCCAATAGCAAATCAAATTGAAAATGATCATGGTATACCAGCAGCTGTTATGCTTGCGCAATCTGCACTAGAAACAGGATGGGGAAGGCATGTTATGCAAGCTAATGATGATAAAAGCAGCAATAATTTATTTGGTATCAAGGCGGATTCACGATGGGATGGCCCCATTTCAACAAAAAATACCATAGAATATACTCAGGGGGTTGCTGAAATAAAGCGTGATAACTTTAGGAGCTACGGTTCATTTAAGGAAAGTATGCTGGATTATGTTCGTTTCTTGAAGTCTGATTATCGGTATAACCAGGTTTTTGGCAATGTTAATAACCCTGAAAAATTTACCAAAGAATTACAGCAGGCTGGTTATGCAACTGATCCAGATTATTCTAAAAAAATCAACAAGATAATGAATAGCTCAATGTTTACATCGGTCTTGAATGGCCTTAAGAATGTGAATAATGAGCCGATAACATGAATAACACCAGAAACCTCTCTTGTTTGAGCCATTATTCCCCATCGTTTTACTGTTACATTTTTGGCTAGCCTGGTGAATAAATTTAATTACAACGGTTATTTTCAAGTCAATGGAATTATTGGTTTAATTTCCAATAAAATGAAAACTGGTTGGAGAAAATTATGTCGTTTGGAGTACTAGGTACTGGAGTGTCTGCCTTATTAGCAAGCCAGAAGTCATTGGCTACAGCCTCACAAAATATTGCTAATGTAAACACTGAAGGCTACACACGACAGCGCGTTAATTTATCTGCAACCAATCCATATGCTTATGGGTCTTCATTTATTGGAACTGGAGTAGAAGTAAGTAGTGTTAATCGTGTTTATGATCAGTTTCTGGTTGGTCAGGTTAGAACCGGGACGTCTAGTTTTAATCAATTATCCCAGTTCCATTCCCTGTCATCGCAGATTGATAATCTTCTGGCAGATCCTGATGCTGGGTTGATGCCAGGCCTTCAAAGTTTTTTTGATGCGGCTCAGGATGTTTCTAATGATCCTACTTCTGTGCCTGCTCGCCAAGTAATGATTAGCGAAGCAGAGACGTTGAGCGATCGCTTTAATTATCTAAATCAACGGGTTGTTGATTTAGATCGAGCGGTTAATGTTGATATAGGAAATGTTGTTACCGATATCAACAGCCTGACATCGTCTATTGCTGATATAAATAAAAGAATTGGTGAGTTACGTAATCTAGGTAACGGTGAGCCTAATGATGTTCTTGACCAAAGAGATGTCCTGCTGAATTCGTTAGCTGAAAAAATTGCGGTAACAACTATATTCCAGGATGATGGTAGCGTTAATGTTTTTGTAGGTAATGGACAGGCAGTAGTTGCAGGGTATGAGTCAAGAAATATTTCTGTTATTCAGAATGAATTTGATCCAGCTCGTATCAATATTGGTTATGATCTTGGAAGCACAGTGGTCGATGTTACAAAACAACTAGCTGGTGGTGAGTTAGGTGGATTGCTTCAATATCGTAGTGAAATATCAGATCCAATAAAGAATTCACTCGGAATGTTAGCGGTTGGTTTGAGCGAGACTTTTAATCAACAGCATATACAAGGCATGGATCTTAATGGCAACCTGGGTGGTGACTTCTTTACAGGGTTGTCTTCTGCTACGCCTGAGGTTATGGCTAGTAGGAATAATAGTGGTACTGCCGATATTATAGCCGTAGTCAGTGACGTCAATGCCCTGGTAGGTAGTGATTATACGATTCGACGAAATGGCGCTACTTATACTTTAACCAATGAATCAGATAATTCTACTACTACTTTTGCAACATTTCCCGGCGCAAGTGAGGCCGTTGATGGTATTACATTTACATTAAATGGTGGAGCTATTGCGGATGGTGATAGGTTCTTGGTAAGACCGGTAAGAAGTGGTGCAGCCGATATATCAGTAGCAATTAATGATGCGGCACAGATTGCAGCTGCATCACCAGTCAGAACGTCAGCTTCGCTCAATAATTTAAGTACTGCAGAGATTGATCCTGGAAGAATTACTGATATTTCTCTTTTTGATGCTGATACATATACACTTACATTAACCTCTGCTACGAATTATGAGGTCAGAGATAGTGCCAACAATCTTGAGACGAGTGGTGTTTATAGTAGCGGTTCTGCTATTGTTTTTAATGGCATTGAGGTAGCAGTTAGTGGTGTGGTACAAAACGGTGATATCTTTACTATTGAACCAAATACCAATGGAATTGGTGATAACAGGAATGCGCTCAGCCTGGTATCCTTGCAGGTGAATAATAGCCTTAAAAATAATACGGTCAGTTATCAGAGTCTTTATAGCCAACTGGTCGTTGATACCGGCACAAAGACTAGGCAGGCAGAGATAAACAGTGAAGCGCAACAGGGATTGCTCGACCAGGCGATTTCTGCGCGGGAGTCGAAATCCGGGGTCAATCTTGATGAAGAGGCGGCTGATCTTATCAGGTTTCAGCAGCTTTACCAGGCCGCTGCGCAGGTGATCGCTACTGCAGATTCTACGTTTCAGTCGCTTCTGAGTATCCTTAGGAGATAGTCATGCGGGTATCAACGAATCAAATCAATATGCGTGCTGTCAATAGCATGCTGGATCAGCAGACCAAACTGAGTGAAATTCAAAATCAGCTTGCTTCGGGCAAGAAGATAGCATCGCCTTCTGATGATCCTATTGGTGCTGGTAAGAGTTTGAATATAAATCAGTCAATCAGTGTTACTGAGCAATACCAGGATAATTTAGATGTTGCAAAGTCAAGGCTTCATTTGGAAGAATCCACCATGGAGGCCATGACGTTGGCACTGAATAGGGTGCGGGAATTGGCTGTACAGGGTAATAATGCATCAAGATCAGATAATGATCGAAGTCTGATTGCCCAGGAAATGCAGGGAAATCTTGATGACTTGATATCATTGGCCAATACAAGAGATTCGAACGGAGAGTATATTTATGCCGGTTTTCAGGGCTTAACGCAGCCTTTTTCAAGGGATACCAGTGGAGGTTTTACCTATTCCGGTGATGATGGCCAACGTCTGATACAGATTGGACCGTCCAGGACGATTGTCCTTGGGGATTCAGGCCGAGATGTGTTCCTTGAAATACGCAATGGTAATGGTTATTTTTCAGTAGGAGATAACCTAGCTAACACCGGTTCGGGTATCATAGACAGTGGTTCTTTGGCTAATGGCGCAGCCTGGAATCAGGAGACCTACACCATCAGCTTTCTTACCGACACGACATTCGAAGTTAGAGATAGCGGTGGCAGTCTAGTGCTAAGTGATAACTATGTTGAGGAGGCACTAATTTCATTTGCGGGTGTTAATACCAACATTAAAGGTACGCCATTGAGCGGTGATAGCTTTACGGTCAGTCCGAGTAAAAATCAGGACATGTTCACCACCGTGCAAAAGATCATTGATTCGTTTGAAGCGCCCACTTCAGGTACTGGCGGAACAGCCGCATTGAATAATAGTGTTAATCGGTTTTTTACTGATGTTGACCAAAGCCTGGATAATATTCATAGTGTCCGTGCGGGTGTTGGTGCGCGGTTAAATTCTTTGGACTCACAGAAAGGCCTGAATGATGTGCAGATCATTAATAATCAGCAAAGCCTGTCTGAACTCATGGATATCGACTATATTCAGGCGATAAGTGACCTGAACTTACAGAAAATTGGTTTGGAAGCGGCACAAAAATCCTACATGAAAATCCAGGGGCTCAGTTTGTTTAATTATTTGTAAAAATAAAAAGTACTGACTACACAGTGCTGAGTGACGTCATATCTCATTTAGTGTCATCTTGAGCCGGAGGCTCAGTTTCATCAGGCCGTAGTGTGAGAGGTCACAGCATTATTAACCGCTGATGTCGATGGGACCATTCATCTGTGTTAGACATGAGACAGAGTTTTTTTATTGCCACGCACTCATAGGGCATAGATAGCAGTGCAAGGGTGGAAAAGCGCAACGTCCTACACTGGTGATTTCATATAATGATGGTGTTTAGTGGGTGACGCAATCGGTTACCACAAGCCATGCGCTGGTCGTGCATGGGTTCTCGCAGTGGGTCGTAGTCACTAGGTGTAACAGGTCGCTAGCATGCACGCCATTGAAGTATATTGATAACACATCCATTTCCCCCACTAAATTTTTTGTATCTAAACTCTCAAGATCAGACTTAAGCCGCCGCTAACCTTATCGGGAGCGGTAAATACTTTTGTTTAAGTATATCCGCTAGAAATAACCTCAACGGCCACTGGCATCAGATGCAGTTGCTGTAAAGGAGAATAAAAATGGCTTTATCAATCAATACCAATGTGGCGTCTTTGAACGCTCAACGTAACCTGTCAAATTCCGGTAGTCAGTTGAATGTCGCCCTAGAGCGGTTATCCACTGGTCTGCGTATCAACAGCGCCAAGGATGATGCCGCTGGTCTGGCAATTTCCGAACGTTTTACAACGCAGATTCGTGGTCTGAACCAGGCGGTTAGAAATGCCAATGATGGTATCTCATTTGCTCAGACGGCCGAAGGTGCCTTGAGTACGGTAGGTAATTCACTACAACGTATTCGTGAATTGGCGGTGCAGTCTGTCAATGACACCAACTCATCGTCTGACCGTCAGGCCCTGAATAATGAGGTGGGACAGTTGATCGCTGAGGTTAACCGTATTTCCAGCTCAACACAGTTTAATGGTCAGAATATTCTGGATGGTTCTTCGTCAACATTAACCTTCCAGGTAGGCGCTAATCAGAATCAGACTATATCTGTTACCGGTGTGGATTCTCGCGCCTCGCAACTGGGTGCCCGTGTCTCTACCAGCGCCTCTATCAGTGCGACTAATCTGACCGCTTCAATTGCTGCTAATGATCTCGTTATTAATGGTAATGCTGTTGATATGACCGGTGACACAACTCTTACCGATGTTATTTCATCCATCAATGCCAAGAGTGCAACGAGTGGTGTTGAAGCCTTGAAGGCGACTACTGTCTCAACTGCCTCAGCAGGTGAGGTAGCCGCTGCGGGTACTGTTACTATTAATAGTGTACAGGCAACTCTTCTTGGCGGGGCAGGTAATATTACTGCTGATCTTGCCACAATTAATGCCCTGACTACCCAGACGGGTGTGACTGCTGCTGTAGGCACAACAGCTGGCGCTATTGTTCTGAGTAACACCGATGGAGCGGACCTTGCGGTGGGTGGTGTTGGCCTTACTGTAGAGACTTACAGTGCGGGTATCATTCTGGCTGGCGGGGTAGCCGATGGCGCTTTTACCACAACCGGAACGTTTGCTGTTGAAACTATGACCGCTGCTGCAATTTTAGGTGGTAATCAGGCGGATCAGACATTGACGGGAACCGATGTGTTGTCGGGTACCAATGCCAATGATGCCTTGCTGACATTGGATTTTGCGTTATCACAAGTCAGTGGCCTGCGCTCTGAGTTGGGTGCCGTTCAGGGTCGTTTCGAATCTATCATTAATAACCTGAGTGCTACCTCGGAAAATCTGACGGCTGCGCGAGGCCGTATTGTCGATGCTGACTTTGCTGCTGAAACAGCCGCGTTGACGCGGACACAGATTCTGCAACAGGCTGGTATATCGGTTATCGCTCAGGCTAACAGCATCCCGCAGTTGGCATTGAGTCTTCTTCAGTAACACTCGTTAACCAGGTTAATGACCTGGGTTGATGTATCAACCCAGGTCATACCCTCCTAAAACTACAATTAATAAGGGGTAACTATCATGTCTAATGAACTTTCTATGAGAGTATCAATGGATACGGTACGTCCCATCAGTCCGCCACGTGATACGGATGGCCAGATAAAATCAGTTACAAAGGAAGAACGGGATGTATCCGCCGATGTGCGGAACGATATCACCGTCAGTGGCAATGATGTGCCGGCCGAAAGTCGTGTTATTCAGGAAGTCACTGAATCAAACCTTAATCGGGCCATCGATGAATTATCACATCGTGCCCAGAATATCAGCCGTGACCTCGAGTTCAGCGTCGATGAGGGGTCGGATAAGACCGTGGTTACTGTCTATGATTCAGAGACCGAAGAAGTGATACGTCAGATCCCATCTGAAGAGATGTTGGCACTGGCACGGAACGTGAGCGGTGAGGCAACATTGATC
>Ga0316190_10002852_pt1 | contig 12582 bp, 9 predicted proteins | sample Eddworburrow2_MG_FD_204929 | JGI IMG/M metagenome (GOLD analysis project Ga0316190, IMG submission 204929) | Coastal sediment microbial communities from Maine, United States - Eddy worm burrow 2 | ecosystem: Environmental > Aquatic > Marine > Coastal > Sediment | place: USA: Maine | collected... | reverse complement strand
ATAATTAACAGTAGATTAATAATTAAATACTTAAATAACCTCTTTTTCATCCCAGCCTCCTTTTCCTCTGTTACAAGTATGGCTAATTGTGCAATGTCTGGTTACAGTTTGTTAATTAAATCAAAAAGGACAGTCTCAATGAGGTTGCCATCGAGGCATTCAGCTTTTTCATATTTCTTGCCACAATATGTAATTCGATGATTATCGAAATATATGAAGATAATTTTTGGATAAATGCAACTTAGCGTATTGGGAAGCCACGTGTCAAATTAAACTCAATAAAAAAGGGCAAATCCACCCGTTCGGATTCACCCTCTGATGCAAAATAACATTTGGAAATCTTAAAAATTTAGCCACCTCGAAAGTGTAAATAAATCTCCAACCCTTGAGCAGGCCTAAAATTTTAGATTGGGTGGTGAAACTTATAGTTTTCGCGCCGCCAAATTTTTGTATATTGGTAAAAACAATGTAAAATTTGAGTAGTTATGGATGTCTGCTCGACAATATAACGTCTGCCAATATACACTTTTGCGGGATTTTCATAACCACTCAAGAAGGTTTTTTTATCCCACTAAATGGTGAATATTGTATTTTTGCCACAAAATTGCTCTCACACAATCAACGGATGTTTAGCATAATGTTTATCATTTCAAAAAAATGTCAGCTTATTGCATATCTCCAACAATTTTTTTAAATTCGGGCGAGTCAGCCAGAATCTTACTCGCAGCCGCTTTCAGCCTGTCAACATCGCTTGGCTCGAGATGAAAAGTTGTGGGCAGCTGCCTGAGGTGCTCGCGCTCGGATGCGTCCTGCAGCCTGGCAAAATCCACTTCGATAAGGTAGGTTTGAGCAGCGCAAGCCGGAGCTTTACCCTGGTTGTCCCGCTTGTTTACATCTGTAATGGATGTTGCGTCACCGCAGCGTCCGACGGTAATCGACTCCTGCCAGCGGGACATGTTGTATCGTAGAAATTCCATCGTCTCAAAGGAGTATTGATCAAGCGGGATTGAACCAACCGCCCCTATCGTATCAAAAATGGGGACCGAAAAATCTCTTCTGGTAAAACTGGTGTCCACCGCCTTCTGGGCATTGACGGCAATGATGGCCAGTTTACGCGTTTTTGTTAGATCGAGTTCCTGGAGTTTGTTCCAGATGTCTCCCGCCATGTAGGTGAGGTTAATGATCACCCGAATCCCGAGATTGTCTGAAATACCCCCGTCCAGCAAGTGAATGTAGGATTGGGCCTCTGTGTCCTGATAGTCGCTCAGGATTTTGGCCAGATGGTATTGGCGGGTGTTGACATGCCGTTCGTCCAGGGTTTTGGTAACCCAATCCGGCAGCTGATAGCCGCATGTTCCGGCATAATTTTTTATAATAATACTGGTAAATGCCCCTGGGACCGCCGAGGATGCTGTAACGGCACGTGATACGGGGTAAGATAGCAGGTCAGCGCAGATGGGCACAAAATCTGCCGCGATGAAGGTGAACGGACATCTCATTCCCACATTGGTGGCATTGATGGCTATCAGGGGACTGTTTGCTTTGATGAAATCTTGAAACGTCTTTTTTTCAAACAACAGTTCATCATAATAATCCGCCGCGAGATCGCTGCGATCATAGTGCAGTGATGCCAATTTGGGCCAGTTCAAGGGAGATAAAACGCGCTTGGTCAGCTCAGACTGCACATCATATTTAAGAAATTTGGCTTCAAAATCTTCGAAAATTCGGTCTTTGAACAGACCGTAATAGGCCGCGGTAAAACTACCGCCTGAGACCGAACTGATCGCATCTACCTCGTCCAGAAGGCGGCGTTTTCGTCCATTGACAACAATTTGGGTATCGGCAAGGGTCTGCAAAACACCGTAAGCGAATGCCGCTGCCCGTGTTCCTCCGCCTGAAAAAGTTAAAATCAACAGGAGGTCATCTGAGTGGCTGTCGGGTTTATCTACTGACGATAATTGCTGGACCGACTCAATTGATTCGATCGGCTTGTTTATGGGGTAGTGAGATGCACATGCTGCCAATTGAACCATTAAAATTATCCCAAAAAAAGTTTTCAAAAATTGCCCTTTCTTTGATGAATCGTTCATAACGAATCCCCGACTTTTTGTCTGACGGCTACCGAATCACCGGGATATTTCTGTAAAGTTCGGCTTCAGCGGCGGTATCGAACCTGTTCTCGGCCTGGTAGAATCTAACAACTTTGCGACCCGGCAACACCTGCATGAATTTGGCAATGTAGGACTGCTTGAATTTAAGGTCAGCTTCGTCCAACCGCAGTTTTTGGTTTAACATGGCAATCGCATCGGCATCGGAAAGATTTCCCCGGCTTTGCAGAAAGTTGGTGGCCAATTTAATTCGCTTTCCTCTGAGCTTTGACAGTCCCGATTCGTATTCATCGTAAAGTGACCAAAACGCATCTTTTTCCTGCGGAGTCAACTCCATCATTTTTTCGATATAGAGTTTTTTCTGCTTTTTGATAATTTCTGAAGCGGCCTGTAGTTCGTCTTGAGCCATGGTCACCCCGAGTGTCAGGACGGTGAAACCACATAAAAAGATAGGCACTGATAGTATGATACGAATTAAACTGCTGCTCATTTGTGTTCTCCTTTTGCAAATATTCACTTGTCGGATAGTATCGCCTTTCGATCTCATCCATGACGATCGGAATTATCGCTGGCCTTCGATGATATTGTTCCAGAGATAGATGGCATAAAGCAACGGTACATGATCCCTAAAAGGGGCTGGAATGAAACCCCCAAAAGAATTATTATGCGGCTGATCGGCGAATTCCTGGCCATATGTCTCATCGCGCGGTTGATTGACCGCAGGCTCATTTCCGATCAGAGTATCCTGAATAATTCCGTCACGATCGATAAACTTTAGCTTACCGACATGGACGTATGCGCCTCGTGGTGGTACCCGGGGAACAATGTCATTATTGTTGACGATCCGGTATATTCTTACATTGATTTGATCCCTAAAATCGCCATTGCCGACTCGGGGAGAACCAAAAGTGTAAACGCCCTGGACATTGCCATAGCGGTCAGCAAAAAGTGTTGCAAGGGCGGCCCCCAGGCTGTGGCCGGTCGTCCAGATTTTACATCCCTTGCCATGCAGCTTTCTGATATGAGGCAAAAGATCAAGCCAGACTTCATCCAGTGCCTTCTTGAATCCCCGGTGTACCTTACCACCGGGTTCCCAATTTATTAGACGAATGTCTATGTTCGTTTTTAAATCTGCAACCACTGCGTTCAGATCAAAGTCTTCTCTGTTCTTCCAGATTTCGCTGCCCCTGAAAGCGACAATGGCGAATTTATCGTTATTGGCGACATAACACTGCGTGCTTTGATTTTCGAAAAATTTCAATTCCGGCAGACCGGCCTCTTCAAATCGGGATCTGACGAAATCTTCATCGGCATAGACCAGGGTTGAAGCCTCTGCGAGCCACCAGGCATTGATGGTGTTAAATGAAGTTGCACTGAACTGAAAAGCATATTTCCTGCTGTCCTGGAAATAATCATAATCTTTGTAAGGAGGAGAGAGGTTTTTGAAGGTAATCCTGGGGATTTCCTTTTTTCCGTCAGGCGATGCCGACTGAGCCTGGCTCTGTGCCAAAAGTGTCAAGACAGTACCCAACATAATTCCTGTAAAGAGGATGGCACGGATCATTTTATGAGGCCCTTTATTCAAAACCGGACAATTCCAATTCTTATTTTGTATGATTTTAAAAGTTAAGTTCTATCAGATTTTTAGAGCGCATCCTCGATAAATATGCCAAATTCCTTTTGCAGCTGGTAGACAGCATCCCCTGACTCGTCAAACGCCTTTGTGTCTTCCAGGGTTATTTGCCTGCTGAAGTCCAGATCGTTTTCGTAAAACATATCCGCCAACTGTTGCGACAAATTTTTATTTTCAAATATAATCACCGATTCACTGTTAAGCGTTCTGCTGCGTGGATCCATATTGTAGGATCCGACAATTGAGATCCGACGATCGAAAACGGCATATTTGGCATGGATGGTCCCTTCGGTTTGCTCGGCCGCATTGGTCCTGCGACCCTGCCATTCCCAAATCTGCACACCGCCCCCATCACACGCTTGAACGGTAGGTTCATCATTGACGGCTAATATATCATCGTAGTACTCGCGGCCCACGATGGTCAACATGGGTAGATCGTTGGTTTCGGGACTGTTGGTCAAGATGATGACCTTGACGCACCGCCGCGCGGCATTTTTCACGGTTTCGACAAAGGCTTCTGAAGCAACGAAATAGGCATTGCCGATGAGGATTTCCTTTTGCGCTGCCTTGATGGATTTTAGATACGCCTGCTCGATATAGGTTTCGCCAAACCGCGGCCGGTTTTGAAAAAAGCGGCACTTGGCGTTTTCAAATTTCAGTTTCAGCTTTTTATCAGCCAGTTCACGAACATTTTGGTTCAATCGTTCATCGGTGATATGATTCATATCCACTTTTGTGGTTTTGTTTAACAAATTGCGGGTCGCGTCCCAGTAGATGTTGGTGTTGAAAATCCCCCGGCTTTCCTTGATTTTCAGAAAATATTCAAAATTGCGTTCAAATGTCGCCACCATGTCTTTGATGACATCGCCTTTGACAATCACATCCTGGTCCCGCCAATAACGACTGGGATTTTGAGGATCAATGCGAAAATATTCATTGGCAATATTCAACCCGCCGACCACGGCCACGGCATGATCGGTTTCACCATCGATGATCCACATCTTTTCATGATAGCGTTTATTGGGGTTGGTTATTTCATCTGCCGCGTCATGGCTTGCCAGCGGCATCTCGTTTAGCCACTGGAGATAAAAAGTTTCGTAACCTTCGACTTCGATGCCGTGCTGTTTTAAATCAAAATACATCCACTGCGTTTGCGGACCCGGGTTGGACATCGCATCGACAATGACCCGCACATCCAGCCCCTGGGCTTTTTTTTGCTTCAACAATTCAGTGATATATAAGCCGGACTCGTCGCCCGTAAAAATCAGGGCCTGGATGCGAATTGAGGTGTCTGCGTTTTTGAGGGCCTGGATGCGGGCGGCAAATGAATCATCGCCATTGGGCAACACCGCGATACGGCATATTTCGTCGGGATGCACATCAAATAGTCCGCTATGGCCGACTTCCTCGTAGGGGCTGCCGATAAATTCCTGGGCAGGACCGAATGCCGTCCCCTGAATAGCCGATGCCTGCACAGAGCTTGGAGGAGCTGTTTTGCCTGGGCTGCTTTTATCTCCGGTGGACGCGCAGGAGAGAAGCATAATGAGAGTTAGTGGCAAAAGAAACCGCAATCTATTTTCTTTCATTTCTAAACCTCTATAGAATTTGATCATCGGTTTGATGGGGCAAGAGAGTTGGTGGCGTTTTGCCTGACCGGATCTTCTTATCGGTAGTCGGCAAGCCGCTCCCAGTCAAAAAAATCGATCTTATCCAGAGAGGCCGGCCGATCCCCGAAAATCAATGCCACTCTCAGACCATCGGTCGTATAGTGGACATCACCGGACCCTTGTTCTGTGGCTATCGATTGTGATTGTCCTGCACCTTTGGTAAAGCCAATCTTTATCAAAGCTTGAGAGTAGGTCAGATCTTGGGCAAGGTCATAGCGTGCCTCGTCCACCTTGGGGTTTATGGGACTCGTCACCTCCACCGGCGCCTTTTCTGCAAACCGGCCGCCCAGGCGGGTACTCGTCTGGGCAATCCAGACCGGCTTGCCGTTATATCGTATCGGTGTCTGCCAGAACCGGATGGTATGCGCCTGGGCCCTGGTGTACCCCCGGCTCAGCTTGTGACCTGAAATGTCTTGGGCACGCCCGAAGGCATAGCGAAGATTCAGCACCTGGTACCGGTAACCCCTGCGCATAAAGGCGGTCGTCCAGTCGTCAAACGCGCCGATGATTGCGACATTGAGTGGTTCGGCTGGAGGCCCGCCGTTCTCGTTTGAGACGCAGCAAGGCAGCTGCTCCAAAGCTTGACGAAGCTCAGCCTCGCTTTCCACGTTTTGAAGTTCGGAAGCCGAAAACATGCTGTCCATACGGTCGATAATATCTTTCCCCAGATCCGAATCCGGATTGGAGACAAAAAATGTAAAGTTCTGGCTGAAATTGTTACCTATCAGGTCGACATCGACGACTTTCATTCCCCTTGTCCAGTTGGTGAAAATGTATCCGGACGCACGCGATTCCGGCTGGATAAGATTTCGGATGGGAAAATTCAGGTTCAGAAGATGCGTGTCAAGAGCCGTGTTCGCATCTGCGGCAAATGCCTTGTGATAGGCAAAGGAAACCTCCAAGGGCGCAAAATAGTCGCGATCGATGGCTGTCGGCAACAAAATTATCGGTCGATCGATGCTATTTTCGACCTCGATCCACACGGCTTGGATTTTCTTTCGGGCAAGATCGATTCCGAAGATCTGCCGGGCCTCTTCGTCACCAAGAACGCTGGTAGATACCCGGATTCCATTGTCTTCCTGTGTCAAGGCCCGTTCAAATATCGGAGCCTCGTTTATAGCGGCCGGTTTCTTGAAGGTTGCGCAGGCATTCATAAACAGCGCAAGAAAAATCAAGGAGCCGACCATGATTGATCGCTTTTCCATAGTTGAATATGATCTATTCATGCTTTGAATTTCCATTAGTAGGTTTATCTAAATTTGGAAAGCTATTGTTGGGCCTTGAGACGCTATTTCTGGTTTGTAGTTTCAAAATAACCCGATGGGGTTTCCCAATGAATATGTTCGATGTCAGAGAGGGTGTAAGGTCTCGACTCGAAAAAAAGTACTGCCCTCAGCCCGTCGGTGTAAAAGGGATCCCCCACCAAATTCATCCGAGGCTCCTCCTTGCTGACAACCCCAACGCCCTGGACATAACCGATTTTGGAAAGCGCCTGTGAATAGGCCAGATCCTCGACAAAATACCGCCGCGCTTCATCAACGTCCGGGTCAATGACATGGGTCGAGATTGTCGGTGATTTCAACGTGAATTTGACACCGATGTCCCGGCTGATCTGACCAACCCAAACTTTCTTGCCGCGAAAGCGGATGGGACTTAGCCAAAACCGCATGTGGTTACGCTCGTTAATGGTGCTGCGCGCTTTTTGCCATCCGATATCCTGTCGCCTACCGTAAACATAAAGCGGACTTATGGGCGAGTAACGATACCGTTCTCCCTGTAAAAAGGACTTGATTGTCCGTATGATGGCCCGGGACCAGGTGGTCTCTGTGGCGTGCCAGTTACGACGAACCAGGGCCGGTACCAAATCGTTTGGTTCTCCAATGAGGACCAAATTTAGGGGATCGCCATATTCGTCTCCATCGGCATTGGTAGTGCAGCAGGGAAGCTCTTCAAGCACCTGTCGCAACGCTTCTTCATCCTCGATGCTGATGATGTCTTCTGCCGCGTACAAGGTTTCGAAATCAACCAATTTAAAGTCGGCCCTGAATTCCGGATCGGCGATGATAAACGAGAAGCTTTTGACTGCTGCGGTGGAAATGAGGTCGATGTCAACGGCCTTGAAGCCTTCGTCCAAGTAGACCAATACGTAGCCGGATTGGGTCAATTTGGGGCCTATGGGGTTTTGGAAATGCAGCTTCTGAAATTTTTCATCCAGCTGCCGGTTGGCTTCATCCTGATCCGAATAAAAAGCGAAGGCCGCCTCTGACGGCGAAAAATAGTCCGGATCCAGCCCCGAAGGCAAAAACCAGTAGGTGTCAGTGCTGTCGTTTTTGACTTCGAGCCATACGGGCTGAATGCGTTTTGCTGCCAGCTCGGCACCATAGATCGCCTGGGCCTCCGCGATAGTCGGCACGGCCACCGTGACGGTTACATCCTCCTGTGTGCTGCTTTTTGTCCGGTCTTTATAGGCCAGTGGATCCACCGGCGGTGGTGACGTCGTCGCGCATCCCTGTATAAAAAAAAAGAGGACTACCAAATGAAAAATCCAGACTTTACAGAAGGATATTGACCGATTCATCCTAAACTCCAGGGTTTTGAATAACCGACTTAAAATAATACAGAATTGTTTATCGACGATCAGCGCATTTGCAAAAGGTGAGCATAATCATCATGGCTTTCATGTGATATTGGTTCTTTGGGAGACCTTTGTCAAGTTCAGATTTAAATTCCGACATTAAGGAACGCCAGGCCGAATTTCACACCTGATAGCAGCGTTTCTTCATCCACAACACGTACGGTATCGAGACTACCGCCGAAGCCAAAAGATAGGCGACCACCATTTCAAGCGCGTGCTGACCAGGAGCGTTGGCTGCGATGAGCAGGGCCAACCCGATGTGCCTCGATGAACAGGCGATCGCAAGCGAGGTGCGGTCGGACGGGTCTGGGCCACCGAAAAGATGGCCGGTAAGAATTGCGGCCAGCGTTAAAGCGCCAAACGCAAGCAGGGACGGCAATGGTTACGGCCGGCATATCCTGTTTGGATATGTCAACCAATTTGAACTCAATTTTGGCATCCGGCGGCAACGCGATGCGTTGAAGATAATACACGGCGCCGCAGACTGTTGATTGTTTTTCGTTTGGCATTGCTTTCGACTCCACTTTGGTGGTCCATACGGAAGGCTTCCAAAGTTGATTTTCCATCGTCTCATTTTTGGTGTCAATTTCGTTCTCAACGCTTGAATCATTCTGTTGGGCTGTACAAAAATCAAGATCTACTGCCAAAAAACAGCAACTAATTGCGCATAAACAAAATACCCTGATTAGAATATTAGGCAAATTCCCTGTCATGGCCCGCCACCGGAAAGGCTTTTTCCCCCCTGCTGTCATTTTCCATCACAAACTCCGTCTGTTTGCCTTTTTCTGAAGAGCCTGAGCATCTTAACAGTATCTCTTCATTCAAAAATTCTTGAGATTTGTTTTTAACAGCTCAATTCGAATAACTGGAGCGTAGAAAAGCAAAATTGTTAGTTCCCACTTTTGAAAGTGAGCTACAATTGGAGGGCGTCATTTCGAAGTGCCGCAAATACAGACTTTAGAGCGGCTCACTTAAGGTGAAAGTTATTGTTGAGATCCGGACTTAAAAATGGGTTAACGCCGAATACCCTCCACTATACAGATGGGTCTCCGGCGCTAACCCTACAGATTACATTCCGCCGATCGAAACCTCGACGCGCCGGTTTTGAGCTCGGCCTTCTTCCGTATCGTTGCTGGCAATCGGGTTTTGAGCCCCGTACCAGTTGTTGACCACACGATCGGAGCCAAGCTCATAATTTTTTTGCAGATAATTGCCAGTCGCCTTGGCTCTGCGACGAGAAAGCTCCATGTTGTACTCCGCCTTGACTCTGGTTTGCATAGTGGTGTCTTACAAAGCCATGCACCAATTGTAATATTCCTCTCCGTTTGTCAAAAATGATTGAACGCACTACCGCACGTCGGAAATATAGTTGTTCGCTCTGGATCGTGCAGTCTGTTTTCTTATTGTAGTCTGACGATAACTTTTTCTATATCACCAGTAAAATTAAATGGGATCTGGTAATCCTTGCTGACCGGCATGCCAGCGTCTCTACCGATTTCCAGGCCCTCGTTCATAGAGAAGCGCGTGGGCACAGTTTCCTCGATTCGTCCTTTGGCCACTTCCTTTCCATCGACAAGCAGGGTGGCTGTGCCTCCTTTGCCGACCCCACCGCCGTCGTAGGCGAAGTCCATCATGAGCGTGTGCTTTCCCGCAGGGATTATATCAGTCGCGGCAACTTTGTATTTGTGCTCGGGGTAGTGGGAGCGCGAGTAGGCGAAGGTCGGTTTGCCATCGAGGAGCATCAGTCCGAAACCGCCGAACCATCCGCCCTGGGTGATGATCATGCCCTCGGCTCCGCCGCCCGGAATGGTCAGCTCGGCGGCAATGGAGAACGAGGTGTTCTTGATGTTCACCGCGGCTCCTTCAGGAATGCGGATGGTGTCTCCGTAGTAGATGAATTCTTTACGCCCGCGGTTGGGTTCCGGCCGGTTGGCGGGATCCGCGCGCTCCACGTAGCGGTCGTCAAGGGGGAACACTTGGTTCTTTTCGGCCTCGGATTTGAAGATGGCGCGAAGCTCTTCCAGCTTCTGCGGATTTTCAGCGGCGATGTTCTTCGACTGGCTGTAGTCTTCGGTCAAGTTGTATAGTTCCCAATCATAGTCGTTGAACGGGTCGGGGTTGCTTGGGCCACGCCCCTGCCATGGCAGCCGTTTGGGCGTAGTGCTGGCCATCCACCCTTCGTGGTAAATGGCTTGGTTGGCGATAATTTCGAAATATTGTGTTGTGTGCTTTTCCGGAGCGTTGGGATTGTTGAAGGTGTATAGCAGGCTCGTGCCGTTCATGGGCACCTGTTTGAAGCCGTTGATAGTCTCCGGTGCCGGAATTTTCGCCGCATCAAGGATTGTCGGGACGATGTCATTGACGTGGCTGAACTGGGTGCGGATAGCCCCGGGGTCCTTGATGTGGCCCTTCCACATCAGCGCCATGCCGGTGCGCGTGCCGCCAAGATGAGAGGCGATCTTCTTATCCCACTGGAAAGGGGTGTTCATTGCGTGCGCCCAACTGTGCGAGTAGTGGTTCTCGAACCACATAGTGCCGAAGAGATCGATGTTTTCGAGCATATACTCCGGCCGGTCGACCACGTTGTTCCCCATCGTGGCGATCTCGCTGGTCATGCCCAAGCCGGTGGGGTCTTCGGCACTCGCGCCGTTGTCACCCATTATGTAGATAACAAGCGTGTTATCCAGTTCACCCATTGCCTCGATGGCTTCCAGAACGCGGCCTACCTGGTAATCAGCGTGTGAAAGCGCCGCGGCGTAAGATTCCATCTCCCGCGCAGCAACACGCTTCATGTCCGGTGAAAGGTCGTCCCATCTCTTGTAGACGTCCGGTGTCGGATTGAGTGCGGCGTTAGCCGGGATGATGCCCATCTCCTTCTGCTTGGCGTAGGTCATCTCACGCTGGCGTTCCCAACCGTGGTCAAACTTGCCCTTGAACTTGTCGATCCACTCTTTGGGGGCATGATGCGGTGCGTGAGCCGTTCCCGGCGTGTAGTAGGCGAAGAAGGGCTTCTTAGGCCAGACCGCCTTCTGGGTCCCGATCCATTTGATGGCGTGATCGGCCATGTCCTTGTCTAAATGATAATCCTCCTTTCCGAGGTAGGGCTCGATGGGGACTGTGTTTTCATAGACGGGCGGCCGGTACTGGTGCGCATCGCCCCCGAGAAAACCGTAGAAGTATTCGAAGCCCAGACCGGTTGGCCAGAGATTGAATGGACCGGCAGGCGAAGTCTGCCAATCGGGCACGTTGTGATTCTTGCCATACCACGAGGTACCATAGCCATTGGCGGTTAGGATCTCGCCGATTGTGCCCACGCTTCGGGACACCAGGCTGTGGTAGCCTGGATATGGCGTGGAGAACTCCATAATGATACCCGTCGAAGCGACGTGGTGGTTGCGGCCGGTGATCAACGCCGCCCGCGTCGGCGAGCACACGGCGGTGGTGTGAAAATTGTTGTAGCGCAGTCCCTCGCGCGCGACCCGGTCAAGGGTGGGCGTGGGAATCGGACCGCCAAAAGTCGAGCTGGCGCCGAAACCGACATCATCCATCATCACAAGCAAAACATTTGGTGCGCTTTCGGGAGCTACGATCTCCTTCGGCCAGTCGATAGGATCGGATTCCCCGACTGATGGCGCAATCTTACCAACCTTCTGATAGGGCTCGATGGGCAGATGGCGTCGGTCCGGCCACTCATCAGATTGAGCAGACACGCTCGTTGCCAGCCCGGCGATCAGAACGCAGGCAAGAATCGTAGTCGCCAACGCCGTGGAAAGTAGTATTCTAAAAGACTTTATCATTTCATTCTCCTTTATTGGTTGTGTTGAGATGAGAATCGCGGTGCGTGCGGTCTTTTTTCACTGGAGAACATTATATATTCTGCAGCTTGCCGCTTTCACTCAAAAAGCCGTATTTTATGAGAATCATAAATATTATTAGTCAAGATCAACCTGTCAAGCGCCGACATTTAAAACAACGTATTCCATAACCAATTTCAGTAAACAGAGAAAGCTGCAGTAGATAGTGTTTAGTATTTTGAATTATGGAACGCTCTACATATTGTTATCAGCAAATAATCTAAAAATTACAATACATTGAGAAAATCACCAGGATGGGCAGATTACAGATATAATAATTCTTGGCTGTGAAGTCAAAAAATTCTTGCGACGCATTGCTATTAATAAATTTAGATATTAGATACGTTTTGATTAAGCCCATATGTTAATTCCCGATCAAGATTAGGCCAAATTTGTGATACGCTTTCAATCGAACCTTAAATTGGATGGATTTACGACTTAAAAATTACGAAAAAAATGAGTCATGACATTTTAAATTGGCTGAACAAACCTATCATTCTCGGAACTTGTATATTCAACCTGGCTAATCTATAAATAGGGCCAATTGTAGGTTACGTGCCCTGAATCGAATCCGGTCAACAATTTCGATTTATTTTAGGTTGGTTCTAACAACCTACAAATTTCCAACTCTGTAATTGTATTTCAATATCCAGACATGTAAATTGTAATCAAGAATGCTTCACAC
>Ga0316190_10002851_pt1 | contig 12582 bp, 15 predicted proteins | sample Eddworburrow2_MG_FD_204929 | JGI IMG/M metagenome (GOLD analysis project Ga0316190, IMG submission 204929) | Coastal sediment microbial communities from Maine, United States - Eddy worm burrow 2 | ecosystem: Environmental > Aquatic > Marine > Coastal > Sediment | place: USA: Maine | collected... | reverse complement strand
CGGTGGTAGCTTCGTCACTGGGCTGCACGTCGCCGCTGATGAGGTCGTCGAGCATGTTGTCGAGTTCCGGCCCGGCTGAGTCATCGGTGGTAGCTTCGTCACTGGGCTGCACGTCGCCGCTGATGAGATCATCGAGCATGCTGTCGAGCTCCGGCCCGGCAGAGTCATCGGTGGTAGCTTCGTCACTGGGCTGCACGTCACCGCTGATGAGGTCGTCGAGCATGCTGTCGAGCTCCGGCCCGGCAGAGTCATCAGTGGTTTCTTCGGTACTATTGCTCTCACTTTCCTCGTCGATCAACTGGTCCAGCATGTCATCGAGGTTGTCCTGATCTTCAGGCTCATGATCCTCCGGGCTGTCTGGAGGTAGAGAATCTGAGGATCCCGCCATGCTTGCCTCGGGCATGACTAAAAAACTATGCTGGCATTCGGCGCACTTGACCTCAACCCCGTCTTCGGTCAAATCGGGAAGGTCGGCATCATAACTGGCCTGGCAGTCCGGGCAGGATATTTTCATAACACAATAAAAATCAAGTATTTACGTGGGTATTATATTTTTTTTGCAATAAAAAGTAAATGTCTAATCCCCAGCCGGAGTTTCCCTCCTGATAGTCAGGAGAAGCTGAATTGACAAGATGCCACAACTTAACTATAATTAGCCAAGGGTTGAAGAAGCCCGGATGTTAAAATCCACCTACATAAGGCTTTCCGGCCTCTTTCGTTCGTATCACATACGTCCTTAGGTTTAATTTATTCACTTTAAAAAGCTTTGAGCCGTTAAGATAGAATATGACCTTCTACAAAGCAAAACAGATTGTAATTCCGGTTTTTCTGGTTTTGGCGTTTACAGGGTTCTTTACGGGCAAAACCCCTCAATACGTTAGTGGATTATCGCCTTTCTTTTCTGCGGTAAGCCGGGTGGAGGAGGGTGCGTTCCATAAGGCAAAAGAAACACGCTTTCAAAATGAGCTGGCCTACGATGACCGCATTCGGGAAAAGATACGCCTTGTCATTGCTGATTATAACACAGGGCTTGATGAAACCAGTTCTGTGCTGATTCCTGAATGGATTTTGGCGGAGAGCCGGAAATACGGATACGACCCACTTTTTCTCACAGCCTTGATCATTACCGAGAGTTCTTTTTACAATTGGGCAAAGTCAAACCGGGGTGCGCATGGCCTGATGCAGTTGAAAATCGCTACGGCGGTTGGGTTAGCATCCGAAACCAGTTTGAAATGGAAGGGCACCACCACCCTGTATAACCCCCAAAAAAATATAGCCTTGGGGGCTTATTACCTGAACAAGATGGTGACCCGTTTTGGGGATCTAACCCTTGCTCTGGAGGCGTACAACAATGGCCCATCGCGGTTGAGCCGATTTCTCCGGAAGGGGTATCTTCCTAATCGTTATTCCGGAAAAGTTCTGAAAAACTACCGAAAAATCCGTTTCCAGCCTATTATTTAGTAGAGTTCCCACGAATTCAATCTTGCGGCAGGGTCGCTCTCAATCTGGTTTGACTTATATGGATGTATTTAAGGAATTCACCTACCCGAAAGCCTTGGGAATGGCGGCTTTTACAAAGCGGGGCCTGCTGGTGGTCTTGTTTCTTGTCTTATTCTCTGGATGCACCAATAAGGATGTTGAGAAAGCGTTTAAGGGGGATCTTCGTCCGGGAAAGGCCAATAGGATAATAGGCGAGTATTGCCAAAGTTGCCATATTCACAAAGATTTTGATCCTCCCCTGCATGTTTCCAAAGTCAGAAACCTTTATAATCGCCCGGTTTTTAAAAAAGCCCGGGAATGTCGATCCTGCCATTATATTGAAAAAAACTGGATGCATAACCAGCATGAGCGCAAAACCCGAATGCCGGAAGATGCAAACCGGGGGAAGTTCCAGAAGTTTGAGAAAAAAGAGCTGAGAAAAAAACGCAACGGTTGATTTGCGCTCCTGCAAAAGATTTAAAATTCCCTTTTTGAAAATCAGAATAATCCGATTAGTATGTAATCAGTGGGCAATGCGAGAACGCATGAATAAGGCCCAGAGTGTATATTTTCCAGCGTTGAGATGGGGCTGGAAGAAAGAATGGGGTGTTGAGTGAGGCTTTTTTTTAAATGTGGAGTTTTGCTGGTCGGAATTCTTTGGGTTATGGTGTCTGAAGTTTTCGCTTTTTCTATTGGCGAATTCCAGGTTGAAAGCAAGTTTGGCGAAAAGTTTGCGGCCTCTTTAGAAATCAATTTGGATTCTGATGAGCCTGTGGAAGTGGGACTGGGCGATGTGGATGACTATAGCAAGCTGGGACTGGACAGGCAGGACGTTATCGATGCTCTGGTTCTGGGCCCTGTTCAACCCGACAGTGGACTAAAGAAGACCGTTCGAATCCGTTCCAACAATCCTTTATTTTTTCCTTCCTTCAATCTTGTGGTTCGAGCGACTCATAACGGAGGCACCTTGCTGGAAAATTTTCTGGTAAAGGTGGATTTTCAGCAAAGCCTGGCCTTGAATGTCGAAGGCATGAAAAAAAAGACACCTCTCGAAAAAACTCCTGAACCCCAACCAAAATTCCAAGAAGAATCCACGTCAAGTCAGGAAGAGGCGCCACGACCTCCAGAGACACAAGAGTTTGTGCAGTCTGAGCCAGACGCCAAAAAAGAGCCGAAGGCGAATTCTGAAAGTCAAATCCCTGAAACTCCTGATGACAAGGCTTCTTCCAAGGAGTCGGAGAGCTTGTCTGCGGAACCCATTGTTCCGGTTCCTGCCAAGGCTGAGGTGAAGCACCGAAGGCGTCTTTCAGGTGTTATCTGGGCCAAACCCAGACCCAGGCCTGCATTGACAACCGCAGAGGTGAAAAAATCCGATTCTGAAATTGCGCAAAGTGTGTCAGAGGATGCGTATGTTTTGCAAAAAGGCGAGGGACTGTTCGCGGTTGCCGGAAAACTCAAGGTTGGCAATTACCACCCGGCTCAGGTTGCGGCCGCTATCTGGATGAATAATATTGATAAATTCATATTTGGCAATATCCACGGTATTCGGGAAGGGGTTCAGTTGGATCTGAAAAACCTGGAAGAACGCGTTTCCGGTATCGATCTCCAGACCGCAAGAAATATTTTAAAGGACCAATCGGTAGAATGGGAGCTTGCAAAAAGTGCTACCCCCCTTAAGGCCGAGGTTTCAACAGGTTCTGAAATACCGCTGCCTTCAGAAAGATTGGAAGACTTTGCCGGTTTGTTCGAACAGGTCAAGGGTTGGCAGACCACGTGGCAAAATATGGATATAGAAGACCATCTGGCTTATTACCAGGTTTTGGAAACCGAAAACCCATTCATGGCCAATAAAAAACAGTTGTTGGCCCGATACCCCAAACCTCACCTTGAGACGTCCTCCAAATTGGTGGTGCTGAAAGAAGGCATTCCAATGATATTTTTTACCCAGGCTTTTTCTTCTGAAAGTTTGAAAAGCTGGGGACTGAAAGAGCTTGAGTGGACGCGCTCCCAATCAGGTTGGAAAATACGCGGGGAAAATTTTTATGAATGGTTTTCTCATTCAGGGGAGGAACCGTTTGAAAATCAGGCGAACATGGACGAACGTGTCAATGCCGTAAGGACCCTTGCTTTTGTCATCCATGTCTCCAGTCATTCCAACGAATCTTCGGCACTTTCTTTGACGAATCAGTTGCGAGAAAATGGGTTTGACGCTTACTGGGCTCCGGTCAGAATGTCGAAGGATACTTTTATTTACCGGGTTTATGTGGGGCGATTCTCGGATTGGAATCAGGCGCACAGAGTGGTTCGGATATTGAGAAGGAAACCTTTCGGCGGTCACGCGACGGCGATTCCCTATCCTCTTGCGTTACAGGTTGGAGACGTTAAGTCTTTGCAAGAGGCGAGAATACTATTGGAGTCTTTACGGAAATCGGGGTTGTCAGGTTTGTTGCTGGTTTCTTATGATGAACCGACCGGGATTCATTTTCGCGTGGTGGTGGGGGCTTTTAAAAAGGCTGATAATACGACTTGGATGTTGCAGAAATTGAAGCAGTTTGGTTTTTCTGGAGAGGTGGTTTCCCCCTAGAAATGGGGCTCGACTGGATGCGGAAACAGAAAAGCCGCTCACCGAAAGGTGAGCGGCTTTAATTTTTTACGAAAAACTATAGAGATGTTTTCAATGTCGGAGCAGGTTTAAAGCCAACCGTTTTACTGGCTTTAATTTTGATTTCCTCACCTGTCTGAGGATTCCGGCCTTTTCTTGCTTTACGGTTTCTGACCGTAAAGGTTCCAAAGCTGGGATAGGCGAACCGTTTTTCTTTTTTGATCGCTTTAGAGATAGCATCGAAGGTAGCATCGACCACATCCCCTGCCAATCGTTTGGTCAGGCCATCGTCTTTACAAGTTTTGATTACCGCGTTGATTAATTCGTCTTTAGTCAAGATTCATCCCCTCCTCTCTAATCGTTATAAGGCTCGTGCATTATTATGAAACCCGCATCAAATGTCAAACAAAAAAAAAGGGGTCATATCCATTATGGCCCTTTATTGAGGGGCGAAATCGACCCTCCTATCTTGAGTATGATAAAATAATATTGGAATTATTGGGAGGCATGAACTTATATTTTATTCCAGATACGACCAAAAGCTGATACTTTAAAAGTACATTGCAAGTGTGTTTTCCAGTTTTTATTTATATCAGACATGAACTCAGAGGTTGGATATGGCAGTGCTGAAAGTTGCTAAATTAGGCAACCCTGTTTTGAGACAGATCGCCAAGCAAGTGGATTTAAAAGAGTTGGCCGATCAACAGGGTGAGTTGCAGGACTTTATAGACGATATGATCGACACCATGCGTGTGGAGGATGGCGTTGGTCTGGCGGCTCCGCAGGTCAATCGTTCTCTACAAATCGCGGTGCTGGAGTATGAGGATAATGAACGTTACCCGGAAGAGTCTTCCATTCCCGTGACAGTCCTGATCAATCCCGTATTGTCGGATTACAGCGAGGAAACTGATTTGGGATGGGAAAGTTGTTTGAGTCTTATTGATTTCAGGGGGCTTGTTCGAAGATCCAGGTCGGTGACGCTCAACGCTTATGACCGTGAAGGTAATAAGATAGAAAAACGAGCCACGGGCTTCGAAGCGGTGGTTTTACAACATGAAATAGACCACTTGAACGGCAAGGTATTCCTGGATCGCATGGAAGATCTCACTAAACTGGCCTATCAAGAAGAATTCGAAGAATTCTGGCTTAAAAAAGATCCGGTTCTGTAAAAGGAGAAATGATATTGGACAACTCCGAAGAGATATTGCATCTGTATCAGGAGCCGGGGATTGGTGCCTCCTACAGCAACACCTATGGTGAAGAGAACATCCAGAATCTGGTTGGCAAGTACCGCAGTCTCAAAGATGAGGACATGCAAGAGATGTTGGAAATGTTGATCCGCTTTTCTCAGTCCAGCGACCTGGCAACCTGTTTTGTTTCGGTGGGGGTTCTGCACGCTTTAGGAAAAAATGAAGCTGTTCAAGAAGCCTATCAGTGGGCCGAAACCCAGGAAGATTCGGCGCAGATCATCAGCCATTTTGATATAGGAAAATCGGTTGCCGATTATTTCACCTTGACCTGAACTGCGACATCTCCAGGGGTTGGGTTGAAGCCGCTTGGGTCAACAGGGCATATCGAGCCGACACGTTCGCCCTGCTTTAATTTGTTGCGGAGAAAGATCAGGAAGCCCACCCATAAAACCCCTGGTATGGCGACGAGCCCTGCCATCCACAGAGCGATCTGGTTGACATTCAAGTTCCATCCATCCGCAGCATAGCCCACACCCCAATTGCTAAAGCCCATCACCAGAGTTAACAAAGCGAGTTCAAAACTGAAAACCCGGCCCAGGTAATGATCTGGAGCGGACAGGTGAATCAAAGACGAACTGAAAACCCAGATGATGGAGCCGAACAGGGTTGCAAGGCCTACACCGAGAGAGAGTGTCCATAGGTTGTGGGAGGTGGCGATGAATAAATATGAAAAAGCTTTCAGGAAAAATGCGCCGGCAATGGCCCATTGTAGAACTGATGCACTTTCCCCAAAGATCCGTTTGACCAGAACCGGACCCAGAGCGGCGCCCAATCCACGCGCAGAATAGAGGATGCCTATCCCCAATGAAAGGGAACCTGATAACATCTGGCTGGCCATCAAGGGAATCAGGGTCATGATGCCCCCTGCCACTGCCAACCCGGCCTTTAATAATGACAATACCAACACCATCGGTTCCGCCCATAAATAGCGCAGGGAATCGATGAACTCCTGATAGCCGGTTTGTTTGGGTGAATCTTTTTTCGCTGATTTTTCCTGAGCGGGAATTCTCGAAATGAACCAGGCCGAAAGCAAAAATGTACTGGAGTCCAGGATGAAGGCTGTTCTTATCCCGAACAAATGGACGATCACGCCACCCAGGGCGGCACCAAAGGCCAGCATGACCGACCAGGTTGAACCGCTCAATGCGTTGGCGGTGACCAGATCTTTTTTGGGGACGAGCGAGGGAATGATGGCGCTTCGGGCTGGTTCAAAAAATCCTGATAATGAAATCTCAATAATGACCAGCGCATAAACCAGCCATAAAGCGTCTTGATCTTCCACCAGAAGAAACCCCAGCACCACACCACACCGCATCAGGTCGCTGACGATCATCACTGTTTTTCGGCTGACACGGTCGACCACCACCCCGGCTATAGGACTGACCAGAACAATGGGCAGGAGCTTTGCCATCATCGCCCCAGCCATAGCCATCCCAGAATCGCTGAGTTTAAGGATCAGCGCATAAATGGCGATGCTGTTGAGCCAGTCTCCCAGCTCAGACACCACCTGTCCGTACCACAGATTGCGGAACGCAGGGTTCTGGCGTAACAGGCGAAAATACCCAATTGTGTTTTTGGCTGGCATTAAAAATTCCCGGAAAAACTAAAGGTGGGTGACGCGGAGCCCATACTAAAGACCCCTGTGTGAATCTGCAACTGGAATTCGTTTTCGGGGTCTGGTATCTTTAAATCACAAAAACAAGTTTCAGGATAAAGGTGCCTCATGGAAGAAGAACAACCGATATTGCAGGAGATAGATGATAAGAAGGAGAAATGGATCAGCCGGATTTCTCTGTGGATATCTCTGATTCTAACCACCGCCTTGGTGATCTGGTATTACCAGGGGAACCCCCCGGACTCGCCGGAAGTGGTTAAGATGCGAATGTTTTTCAAGGAGAAAAACAGGGAAGTGGGGACGTTCATCACTATGAAAAAAAATGAGCAGATTGCATTTGCTTATAAAAACAAGCATCCTTTCTACAAGAACTATGTTAAGGCTTCTACTGTAGAGCAGGAAAGGATTCGTTCGCTCGCCCATATTTCGACGGATTACACGCCCAACCAGTATTGGTTCAACCTCTTTTTCATGTGGGTGATGTGTTTCACCAGCTTCTGGTTTATTGGCTTGATGGGTGAGGCTTGCATCGTGATCATTCGGCGCAATTCAGAAGCGCGCATAAAGACCTATAAAAAAGAAAAAGAGAAACAACGTCTGGCTTCGACTGAAAATGAACCGGAATAGATGATGGGTAGTTTGTGCGTCTTTATTAAGGGAATGTGATATCTGCTAATGCCAGATAGATAAAGACAAAAGATTATTTTCTCAAAATTTTCTGTAGTGCAAAATATACTATAGAAAAATGTTCGATCTGCTTCCTGGCAGGAAAACCAAATCCCCCCAACCCCCTTCGTAGAAGGGGGGCTTCAATGAACCCCTCTTTTACAAAGAGGGGCTGGGGTGATTTACAACATACGGACTAGAGAGTCAAAACTATGGATGCCAATCAGATTCGGTTTGCGATATTTATTTTGGTGTTTTTGCTGATGCTGGGGTTGGAGTCGGTCATTCAACGTCATCCTACCGTCGACTCTAAAAAACGCCGACTAAAAATAAATTTAGCTTTAACGGGCATCGATATTCTGCTGGTGCGTATTTTTTTTGGCGCGGCGGCGATGGGTGCCGCCCAATTTGCCGGAGAGAAAGGCTGGGGTTTGTTCAACTATCTTGAATGGCCGCAAGGGCTGGAAATCTTGCTTGTCGTGGTCATTCTGGACCTGATGATTTATATCCAGCATGTGGTGTTGCACATGATCCCTTTTTTCTGGCGCTTTCATGTTGTGCATCACTCCGACCTCGATCTGGATGTTTCGTCAGGATTACGCTTTCACCCTATAGAGATATTGGTATCCATGTTTTATAAGATTGGTTTGGTCTTTGCTCTGGGGCCTTCCCCGCTGGCAGTGTTGATCTTCGAGGCGATTCTGAATGGCATGGCCCAGTTCTCCCATTCCAATATCACTTTGCCCCAGAGCCTCGACCGCCTGTTGCGCTATGTGATTGTGACGCCCGACATGCATCGCATTCACCATTCGGTGGAGAAAATGGAAACCAACTCTAACTTCGGCTTTAACCTGTCTATCTGGGACCGGACTTTGGGGACATATATTCAAGATGCGTTGAAACCGCAACCTCGAATTATAATTGGAGTCAACGCGTTCCGCACCCCTGAGGAAGTGTCTCTGAAAAATTTATTGATGATGCCGTTCCGGAAGGTTCCCGAAAGCTACTCGCTTTCCCCTGAAAAAAAATAAGGAGAGGTTATGGCTATCAGATTGACGAAAATCATTGCGACGCTGGGACCTGCCAGTGGCAGTAAAAGGGTTATCCGGAATCTGGTGGCGAAGGGAGTCAATATATTCAGGCTCAACCTTTCCCACGGAGATCATGAAACCGTCCGGAAATGGATTCACTGGATTCGCGCGATAGAAAAAGAACGTCACACTTTTATAGGAATTCTTCTGGATCTTCAGGGCCCAAAAATCCGCGTTGGAAAATTTGAAAAAGGTTCTATTCATTTGAAGCGCGGCCAAAGAGTTGTTTTCACCACAGTGAAAAAGATGGGAACTTCTTCTCTGGTGCATGTCCAATACTCGCAGTTTCATAAAGAAGTGGGTGTCGGCAACCGAATTTATCTTGATGATGGAAAACTCAGCGGTGTGGTGAAGAAAGTTTCTGGTCAGCGTGTGGAGGTCGAAATGCTGGTTGGGGGCACGTTGTCGAACCATAAAGGTTTGAACCTGCCCGATGCCCGCCTGAGTGCAAACCCGATAACGGCAAAAGACAAGGCGGATCTTAAATTCGGCCTTCATGAAGGTGTGGATATGGTGGCGCTATCTTTCACCGGTTCGGCAAAAGATGTGCAAAAGCTACGCGCCTTGATCAAGAAAGAAGGCGGAAAAGGCGTAGAGATCATCGCCAAAATTGAACGCAAGCAGGCGGTGGAAAATCTGGAAGAAATTGTTGAGGCTGCCGACGGCATCATGGTTGCGCGGGGAGATTTGGGGATTGAGATTCCCCTGACTGAAGTTCCGGTGGTTCAGCAGAAAATTTTACGGCAAGGCGCCAGGCATTCCAAACCGGTGATCGTCGCCACGCAGATGTTGGAGTCGATGATTGAACACTCACGCCCGACTCGTGCGGAAGTTTCGGATGTAGCCGGCGCGGTTATGGATTGTGCCGACGCGATCATGCTTTCGGGCGAAACCGCAGTCGGCAAACATGCCACTGCCGCGGTGGGGGTTATGGTCGAGACCGCGTTGACCACCGAGGCATATTTGGCCGGTACGCGGGCGATCGAGCCCTGGAGCCGGTTTTTTCAAGGAGAGCCAAGCATCAACGAAGGCATCACATACTCCGCCAACCGGATGGTGGAGCTGTTACACGCCAAAGCCATGGTGGTGTTTACCATCACCGGCGGAACGGCCAAAATGGTGGCCTGCCCAAAGCCTATGGTTCCGCTATTCGTGTTCACTTCGAGTTTGCAGAGGGCACGTCTTTTGAACCTGGTGCGCGGGGCTGTCCCTTTTATGGTCAAGAAAGACCAGCACCTGTTTCTCCATATGGATCAAATGATTGCCACGCTGAAAAATAAAAGGTTGCTGAAAAAGGGCGACCGGGTGGTGGTCACTACCGGAATTCCGGTGGGGATTCCTAACTGGACGAATGTGATCCGGGTAGAAGTGGTGCCCTGAAGACGACGGGCTTTCAATTTCCGTTTTTTCCTGATAATATTCAGTATGTCTCCCCGATACTATATAAGCACCGCGATTCTGGTTGCGGTTCTCACGCTGGCGATCAGTTGGTGGAAGCAAAAGCAGACCCCGAGTGAAATCTTTTGGGTTATGGTCAAAGTTGTTGCCGCTTTGGCTGTAATTGCCGGGGGGGTTCTGGGTGTGGCTCAACTGCTTGCTTTTTTTGGCGTGGCCCAATCTGGATTTTTCTTATGAGTACTCAGTCTTCAGACTTCTCAGGGTTCATGATCGCTATCCTGGCCCTGTCCTTTTTTACAATCTCTTTTTTTATGGGCATGTTGGTCCACTCTGCCCTGATGTATGAAGACACAAAAAATATTGGAAAAGACAGCCGCAAGGGGTGGGTGTTGAGCATGATCGCCGGAACCGGCATAACAGGATGGATGTTCTATTATGGCTATTACATGAATTTTTTAAGATAGGGGCCTTCTAAAGAGCCAGCAGGTCGATCAGTTTCTGGCAGTCATTTTTATATCCTTGGATTTCTTCTTTTTCCTCATCGGTCAAATCATCGACCAGGTTTTCCTCAATCAATTCAATTGCGTCATTCAGTCCGCCAGCAACGATGTCGAGTTCGTTTTCGCTCAGTGCATACATTGACCCGCTTTGCTTGAGCTTGTCAAACACCCGCGAATATTTGGCTTTGAAATCTACGAGTGCGTTCTTCTTCTCAGGAGACAACTCCTGCTTGAGTTCGGTATTCATGTCTGATATTGAATCGTTCAAGGCCATCTTAATGGTTTCAATATCTTTGTCTGTGATGGATGCGAGTGATTTCATGCTTTCCTGTATTCAAAATTAGGGTTGCTGATTGGGTCGATGTTTTATTCGAATGTTGACCAAATCTGGAGTTGCTGATGTTTTACCATAAGTTTGCCCCGGGCCATATCAAAAATTAAAGGGGCTGCATGAAAAAGCCCGTTTGTCGATTCCCCGGCTCCCCAAAAAAAACTGAGTCGGCTTATACAGGGCTCACCCCCATATAAGCCGACTCGAGATTTTTTCTTCTCAAAGGCTCAAGATTCGACCTTGATCTCGATTTTTTTCGGTTTTGCCTGCTCTTTTTTCGGCAGGGTGACCTTCAGGACTCCCTGCTCCATTTTGGCGACGACGTTTTCCGGGTCAATCTGGTCGCTGAGCCTGAAGCTTCTGGCAAAACTTTGTTTACTGAATTCGCGGATGCGATAGTTCTCTTTATCGGTTTGCGAATTTTGCTCGCGGTGGCCCTTGAGGGTCAAAACACCATCATGGAATTCAACCGAAACGTCCTTCTCTGTCATGCCAGGGGTTTCTGCTTCCAGATGAAATGCTTCGTCCTTTTCAATTACATTGACCTTGGGCAGAACGGTTGCTTGATCCCCGTGAGCCCAGGGGAACCCGAAAAACCGGTCGGTTTCAAAAAATCGGTCTAAAGCCTGCTCTGGATTAAATGTTACGAGATTCATGATGTGCTCCTTCTAAAAGAGGTTGATGGTTATCATGTCTCTCGGCCGAGAGGATATTCCTTATCCTGCCCTATGAATAAAATGGGGGCTGGCGATTGTCAAGCTGGCGGGTAAAAAGAACGCGGGGAATTAAATGATTGTTGGCCTTTGGGCAGGCTCTGGCAATGGCGTCGTTATTTTCCCAAGGAGCGAACATAATGGACCAACTGCCAAATCTGGTTGTCCGATAGACCCGAAAATGCAAACATGGAGGTATTTTTAGAGCCATTTTTGATGACCCAGAACAACTGACCATCCGGCAATTTCCCCATGGTTTCTTTGCAGGTGAAGTTTCTCGGAGGTGGGCTGCTTTCAAAGTCAGGGTCACTTTTCCCGTCACCTTCTGTGCCATGGCAAAATTTACAGGCAATGGGTTTAGCCCGATTTTGAAACAGGTTTTCGCCGGCTTTCAGAGCCGTGTCATTAAGGGGAAGTGGATTCTGCAGAGTTAAAAACTCTTGCGGGGCAGTCGCAGTTTTTCGGGTTTGCGGGCACTCGACGGCAAATGCAGAGCCCGGGAAGCTCATCAACACCGCCAAACCTAGAATAAATGCGGTCACTCCACAGACAGGTTTTTTTAAACCATCCTTGCTGGTCATAGTTCCTCCTTTATTGAGCCAGTTGTCGAAGGTGAAGAATGATTTGCCAGATTTGTTCATCCTTTAAACCTTTGTAAGAAAGCATCCCCGTACCCGGTGAACCATTTTTAATGATCCAGAATAATTGTCCGTCCTGCACATCTTCGATGGTTTTTTTACAGGTGAAATTTCTGGGTGGCGGATTAAAACCTCTAGCCATAGGTCCGTTACCATCACCCGCCAGACCGTGACAATTCTTACAAGGCAATGGTTTCGCTTTCACCTGATACAGCAGCTTCCCTTTTTTAAGGTTTTCGGGGGTACTCTCCAAGGGATTTTTTAACTTATAAATATTCGGTGGAGCCTGCTTGGTAAAT
>Ga0316190_10002850_pt1 | contig 12582 bp, 13 predicted proteins | sample Eddworburrow2_MG_FD_204929 | JGI IMG/M metagenome (GOLD analysis project Ga0316190, IMG submission 204929) | Coastal sediment microbial communities from Maine, United States - Eddy worm burrow 2 | ecosystem: Environmental > Aquatic > Marine > Coastal > Sediment | place: USA: Maine | collected... | reverse complement strand
GACAACGTGTGGCTGACGGCCGCGCAGCGGATGTGGCGAACGGTGTTGCCGGCGGTGCCGTCGATCGAGATGTTCCCGTCAGCGGTGTGGTCGATCGAGGTGTGGTCGATCGAGGTGCGGTCGATCGAGGTGCGGTCGATCGAGGTTCCGGGGCCGTCGATCAAGGTGCCCTCGGTCGAAGCACCGTCGATCGCAGTGTCGGGGCCCGCGGTGTAGGGGTCCGTAAGCCGTTGCAGCGGCTCGACGTCGTCGGGTTGCAGGCCCGCTTTGACTCCGGCGGGATCGACGAGGCCTCGTTCTCCCTGGAGCGGGGTTCGTTCACCGTGATCACCGGGCCGGTCGGATCGGGCAAGAGCACCCTGCTGCGGGCTCTGCTCGGTTTGGTTTGGCGGGTGGAGAGCAGGGGTGAGGTCTGGTGGAACGGTGAGTTGATCGAGGACCGGGCCGCGTTCATGGTGCCCCCCAACGCCGCCTACCTGCCCCAGGTACCCCAGTTGATCTCGGACTCGGTGGCCGACAACATCCTGCTTGGAACGGGTAACCGCGCCGTTCTCGATCAGGTGCTGGTCACCGCCGCCGTCAGTGACGACATCCAGGCCATGGTGGCGGGCGTCGACACCCTCATCGGGCCCAGGGGGCTGCGGTTGTCCGGCGGGCAACGCCAGCGGGTGGCGGCGGCCCGGGCCCTGGTGCAGCAACCCGAACTGCTGGTTCTGGACGATGTGTCCAGCGCGCTCGACGTTGAGACCGAGCTTGAGTTGTGGCACAACCTGGCGGCCGCCGACACCACGGTGCTGGCCGTCTCACACCGGCGAACGGCGTGGGAACGGGCTGATCAGGTACTACGGGTGGAGGGCGGCCGGCTGCGGAGCGAGTAGCTCGATGGCCGGTCGATCAGCTCGAAGTGGGCCGCAGGTGGCGGTGGCGTGGCGGCAGTAGGCTTAGAGTGGCGGCCATGGTTGAGGGAACGGCGTGATTCGGTGACCCAGCGTCTGCTGGTGCGTCTGCCCGGTGAGGAGACACTGTCTCCATGCCTGCTTGAAGATCTTGACACCAGGCAGGCCGACGGATCCTTGCTGTGGCTCGACGTCCGCACCCGCGAGGCCGAGGAGCTGGAGGAACTCGGGCTGCGTTTTGGCTTTGATCCCGCCGCCATCGAGGACGTGATCGACGTCGAGCAGCTACCGAAGCAGGAGAGTTACGCCGACCACCTCTTTGTCGTCTTCCACGCCCTGATCACGGTTGACGATCGCATCGATACCCACGAGGTCGACTGCTTCGTCCGCCCCGACCTACTGGTGACGGTGCACTCGAAGCCGGTGGTTGGACTGGAGTGGCTGTGGGATTCGGTGCAGAACCACCCCCATCTGTCCGAACACGGAGCCCCGGAGATCTTCGGACAGCTCAGCGAGGTGATCGGACGGCGCTACCTGGAGGTGCTGGACGAGTTGGAGCGCAGGGTCGATGACCTGGCCGACCTGGCGCTCGAGGCCGATCAGCAGGTTCTGGCCGAGATCCAGCTTTTGCGGCGCGAGGAAGCAACCATCAGACGGGTGCTGCGGCCCCAGCGCATGGTGATTGCCGTGCTGCGGGCATCACCTCCGCCGTACCTGAACGCCCAGTCGGTAGCCAGCCTGGGCGACGCCTACGATGTGCACAACCTCGTCGTCGAGTCGCTGGCGACATCTCGTCAGTTGCTGACCGACACCCTCGACACCTACCGGGGAGCCTCGGCTGAGCGGCAGGCGTCGGCCACCACTCTGCTCACGGTGTATGCCGCCATTGTGTTGCCCCTGTCGTTGATCACCAGCTGGTACGGCATGAACATGAACAACCTGCCTGCTTCGGACCGGACCTGGGGCTGGCCGGTGGTCACGGCGGTGATGGCGCTGGTTGCGATCGGTAGCTGGCTGCTGTTCATCAGGGCAGGCATCGTTGGGCGCCCTGGCCTTCGTCTGCGCAGTCAGCGCCTCCTGGCCCGCAGCCTCACAGCGGCGGCCAAGGCTCCGGTGCAGCCCTTCACCATGTTGTGGCAACCCATGTCGCGGGTGGTGCTGGATCGCACTCCCGGCACGCTGCGCAACGGTCGTTCCACCGAACGCCTTACTGTCGACAGTAAGGCCGCCGACAGTAAGGCCGCCGACAGTAAGGCCGCCGACAGTAAGGCCGCCGACAGTAAAGCCGCTGGGGCTGAGGCCAGTGGGACTGAGGGCGAAACGGTGGCGGTTGGCGACGATGGGGAGACGGAGGAGGAGTTGGGTAGATCGGGAAGTGGGAATGGGTAGATCCTGAGGAGGGACCTGATGACCATCATAAAAACCAGGGCCGACGAGTCGGTGTCGAACGGCGATCTGATCTCGGAGGAGGTAGAGGAGACCGATGTCTCCCACGGGTCCGACGACCGCATCGAACGGTCCGCAGGTAACGGCCGGGAGCGCATTCTTGATGAAAGCGGTCCGGGTGACGGTGCCCTTACCGGAGTCGGGGGCGGCAGCGGGCCCAGGGCGGCGCTGGAGGCCAGCATTGTCTCCAGCCTCGACGTCGATGTGGGCCTGCGAACCGCGGCCGAAGCCTCATTCGACATCGCTCCCGCCATCACCCCCGAATCAGTGATCGACGACGACGGCCGTCGGCAAATCGCCAACACCTACGCCTACCCGTGGCGGGTGCACTGCTCGCTTCGCATCATTGCCCGCGACGGCTCGGCCTGGCTGGGGACGGGCTTCTTCATCTCGCCCCGGGTGCTGGCCACCGCCGGGCACAACGTCTTCATCAACGGACGTGACCCCGACCGCCGGGGCTGGGTGCGCAACATCGAGGTCATACCGGGCCGCGACGGTAACGAGTTACCCTTCGGCTCGGCCCTCAGCACCCGTTTCTACAGCGTTCGCGGTTGGGCCGACGACGCCAACACCGAGTTCGACTACGGAGCCATCGTCCTCGACCCGTCCGAGGCGTTGGGCAATAGCACCGGTTGGATCGGTTTCGGGGCCTACTCCGATGCCACCCTGCGTTCGGTGTGGGCCAACCTGTCCGGCTATCCCAGCGACCGGGGTCGGGGGCGGGAACAATGGTACATGGCCCGAAGAGTCGACTCGGTCAGCGCCCGCAAGGTGTTCTACGACATCGACACCTTCGGCGGCCAGAGCGGTAGCGCCGTCTACCGGATCAAGGACGGCAGCCGTTACGCCATCGGCATCCACGCCTACGGGGTGGGGGCCCGACCCCTGAACTCCGCAACGAGGATCAATCGGCCGGCGTTCGATAACCTGTCAGCGTGGAAACAGGCCCATCAGTGATCCGGCGGCCCCGATTGCCTGCGGTGGTACTGGTTGTTCTGCTACTACTGCTGGTCATGGGTTGTGGCACCGAGACCGACACCGGATTGTCGCCCGATGACGGCCCGGCGACGAGCGCAACGGGCGATCAGGGTCGGCCGTTGACCGTGCCCGAGGCCTTGGCCGCCGATCCGGGGTCGCAGGTGACGGTCGCGGGGACCATCATCCAGGCCGGTGGCGAACTCCTCCTGGCCGAGCTCCTGGCCGAGTCGTTCCCTCCTCAAGCAGGGGGAGCGGTCCTGGTGGTTGTTGGGGTCACCATCGACGACTTCGCCCCGGTCAACACCGAGGGCGACACCTCCTGGGTCGACGCATCCCAGACCCTGCAGGGTTCAATCGAAGGGGAGACGCTGACGGTCGCCGACCTGGGGACTGGGTCTGGGTCCGGGTCTGGGTCCGGGGGCTCCAACGACACCGAAGGCGATTGAGCCCGTTCACCTCGGTTCAATGTGGGCCTTTATGTGGGTTCGGTCCTCGTTGAGCCAGCCCTGGCTGGCGGCATAGGCCAGCATCTGGTCGAATTCCCCGCTCCAGTTGTCGTCGACACCGCTCACCGTGGCTCGGATCCAGTCGGCCGACACCCAGACGTGGCCCGATTCGGCGGCGTGACCGGCGGCTCCCAAGGCCGCTCCGACGAGTTGCTCGTCGGAGCTGTCGGCCTCGACGTGGAAGCGCCGCAGGTCGGCCGGCTGCTGAATCGACACGGAATCTCCACCGACGGTGTCCCTACCTACGGTGGGCTGGGTGCTATCGGTGGTGACTGATTCGGGTGTCGGCGCGATGTGGATGATCATCACCCCTACCATGGCCGAGTGGGAGCCCGGTCGGCCACACGAGATTTGTCCCTTGTGTCAAGGCAACGCCAACTGTTGATTGGTCTTGTCACCCTCGTCGTGGTCCTGGCTGGCTGTTCGTCCGATCCACCGGTGGTGCGTTCGCAGGGGGTCGCGCCGACCCACACTGTTGAGGTGGTGCAACGCCATCCCCACGACCCCCGGGCCTTTACCCAGGGCCTCGAGCTCGACGCCGACTCTCGGCTCTATGAGAGTTCGGGCCAGTACGGGCAATCAGCGCTCACCGTTGGCCGTGTCGGGGATGGGGCCGGGGCCGGGCAGGAACAGCTGCGCGTCGACTTCGCCGACGTCATCTTCGCCGAGGGCCTCACCATCGTCGACGATGAGGTCTTCGTGCTCTCGTGGCGGGAGCAAACCGCCTTCGTGTTCGACCGCCGGACCCTTGAACCCCGTCGACAACTCTCCTATGAGGGGGAGGGTTGGGGGTTGTGCTTCGGCGGGAGTCGACTGGTGATGTCGAACGGCAGCGATGAACTCACCTTTCGGGATCCGCAGACCTTTGAGGCAACGGGCTCGGTTCGGGTGGCCCATGGCGAGATCCCGGTCACCATGCTCAACGAGCTGGAATGCGACGCTGGTACGGCGTGGGCCAACATCTGGCAGTCGGACCTCATCGTCAACATTGATCTGGGCAGCGGCGAGGTACTGGCGGTGGTCGACGCCGCCGGTCTGCTCAGCGAAGCGGAGGCGGCCGACGCCAACGTGCTCAACGGGATCGCCCGTCGTCCCGATACCGACACCTGGTACCTGACGGGAAAGTACTGGCCCTGGTTGTTCGAGGTGTCCTTCCGACCGATCGCCGCTGCCGACTCCTAGCGATCCGACCGCTGACGGCTCGGGCCGTGCTACAACCGACCCATGGATCAGCGTCTTTCGATCGTGACCCTCGGTGTTGGCGACCTGGCCCGGGCCAAGGAGTTCTACCTCGATGGCCTGGGTTGGGTTGAGGTCGGCCAGCCTTCAGCCGAGGTGTGCTTCATCCAGTTGCCATCGATCGTGCTTGGCCTCTACGGCTGGGCCGACCTCGCGGCCGACATGGCCATCGACCTCGAGAACCCCGAACAGGGCCAAGGGGTGCAGAACCGGTCGGCGTTCCGTGGCTTCTCCCTGGCCTACAATACGTTGTCCGAGCAGGAGACCGACGAGGTGTTGGCCGCCGCCGTAGCGGCCGGGGCCACCCTGATGAAGGCGGCCGAGTCGGTGTTCTGGGGCGGCTATTCCGGCTACTTCGCCGACCCCGATGGCCACGCCTGGGAGGTGGCCTTCAACCCCTTTACCCTACCTCGCTCCGATGGCTCGTTTGTGATGACGCCATGAGTGCGGCCCCGAGGGCTCCGGCCTCGTCGCCAAGTTCGGCCATGGCCACCTCAACCGCTGGGCGGTGCTCGGACCCGAGCAGCAACTCACCCAGGGACTTCTCGATCCGGTAGCGCAACGGCTCGCCAACCTCGGCCAGGCCCCCGCCGACCACGATGCGTTCGGGGTCGAAGATCACCACCAGGTTGGCCATGCCCCGGGCCACCTCGCGACCAAACTCGTCGAGGATGACGGCGGCCTGGTCATCGTCCTTGCGCAGTGCCTCGACCACGTGGAAGCCGACAATGTCGTCGACCGAGTCCGCCAGCTCCGGCCCGGCGTCGAAACGGCCGGCGGCGGCGGCCTCGCGTCCCATCCGGCCCAGGGCACTGCCGGAGGCGTAGTACTCCCAAGGTCCGCGCTGCCCGGTGATGTGGGCCGGTCCGCTGGCGTCGACCACCATATGGCCCGACTCGCCGGCGAAGCCGTTGGCCCCGCTGATGAGCTTGCCGTCGCAGACGAAGCCGGTGCCGATTCCGGTGCCCAGGGCTACGAAGGCAAAGTTGTCGGTGCCCCGGCCGGCACCGAGCTTGGCCTCGGCCCAGGTGCCTGCGGTGGCGTCGTTCATGACAATGACGGGTACGTCGAGGGCGTCGGCCAGCTCGGTGCCCAGTGGATACTCCACCAGGTCGGGCAGGTTGGGGGAGTAGTGGATGATCCCAGAACGATGGGCCAGACCGGCCACCCCCAGGCCGACGGCCTCCACCGTGACGTCGTTGATGACCTCAAGCTCGGCCACCATGGCCTTGAGCCGTTTGAGCAGCACCGGACCCTTCCCGGCACTGGAGTGACGACCGCGATCGACAATCTTGGTCGAGTCCGGGTCGATGAGCAGCGCCCGGGCGTTTGTCCCCCCTACGTCGAATCCCACGATCATGGCGCCCAAGGTTACGACCCGACGCCCCGATTCGCTCGACTTCCGGCTGGCTGGTGCTGCTGGCGGTGTTGAAGGTGGCGCCGACGGCGGTGCGGTTGCGGTGGTTTCGGGGTGGCGTCAGGTGCAGCGGCCGTTGGCGACACCACCACGTTTGACCCGTTCGACGAGGGCCGAAATCTCCTCGGCCCGGAGGGCGAAGCCCGCGTTGCCGCGTTCGCGGGATGTGGCGTAGATAATGCCAACGACTTCACCTGAAGCGTTGAAGACCGGACCTCCGGAATTGCCCCTCACCACCTCGGTCGAGATCTCGAAGGCCCGGCGTTTGGTGAGCTCCTCCAGATAGATGTCCTCGATGGTGACCACCAACAGGCGCGACACCGCGGCCTCGACCGACTTGAACCCGGTGTCGGGATGCCAGGTGGCCAGCACACCCCGGTCGCCCTTGCCAGTTGAGGCGAGCCCGGCACTGGCCAACGGGGCCGTCACCAGAATCACGGCCACGTCCTGGGCCGGGTCGAAGCCGACAACCCGGCCCGAATGCTCCTGACCGGAGTGGTCGATGATCGTCACCTCCGTGGCACCGGCCACGGTGTGGGCCGAGGTGGCAATCAGATCGGGGGCAACGGCGACCCCGGTACCGAAGCTGTCGATCAGGCTGCATCCCGAGGCCAGGACGCCCACGGTGGGGGTGATGTCGGGCCGCAGGTCCGCTGAGGGGACGACAGTCACGGCCGTGATTGCGGCCGCGGCCCCAGCCGTGATCGCCACGAGCACCCTGGTCCGGCGGGATCCACCGCCTCTGATCCGGTCATGGCCAGCCATCGTCGCCTCCGGCTCAGGCCCTGACAACGGCGGGGAGCGCTGGACCAGGGCCCCGGGCGATGGTCACGGTTTCACTGGGATCATGGCACCGTTGGCCGCGGCGCTGGCCAGGGCGGCGTCGCCCAGTTGTTGGATGCGAAGGCCGTCGGCAAAGGCGGGCGTGGCCGGCTTGCGGGTGCGGACGGCCGAGACGAAGTCGCCGATCATGGCCCCGCCACCTCGAAACACATCGCGGTAGGTGTTGTGCACGGTGTCGCGACGGGCCTCGCCCCAGACGTGATCAGGGATGGGTAGCAGCGCCGCCGGGCCCTGTTCGCCCGCCTTGACCCCACGGACCTCCTGCACGGTCTTCCAGTCGCTCGCGGCGTACAACGTGCCGTCGCTGCCGTGGACATCGAGCTGATGGGTCTGATTGAACTCCGTACCTTCCCAACACACCGCACTCACCTGGAGCACGGCGTAGGCTCCGGAGGCGAAACGGGCGGTCATGACGGCGGAATCCTCACCCCGCTCGTAGGGCTTGCCGTCGGGGCGCTCGGCCCGTTCGATGAAGTGGCTGGTGGTAGCGCCGACGGCCTCGATCTCGCCGAGCAACCAGCGGGCCAGGTACAACCAGTGGGAGCCGAGGTCGCCGATGACACCGGAACCGGCTTCGGAGTTGTCGAATCGCCAGGCGTACTCGCCGTCGCGGGCGAAGCCGGTGAAGTAGCGAAGGCCGAGATGATAGGGCCGGCCGACATAACCGCTGGTGAGTAACTCCTTCACCCATTGGTTGACCGGCATGTAGGAATAGGTGAAGGGCACCATGGTGATGGCACCTTGACGCTCGGCGGTGGTGGTCATCTCGACCGCCTCCGCCGTGGTCAGGCCCAGGGGCTTCTCGCACAATACGTCGAGCCCACGGGCCAGGGCGGCCATGGTGAGATGGTGATGTGAATCGTTGGCGGTGGCGATGATGACGGCGTCGAGGGGTAGCTCGAACAGGGCGTCGGTGTTGGTCAGGGCCTTGGGGATGTCCCAGCGGTCGGCGAAGGCCTGGGTCCGTTGTGGGTCGCGGCCGGCAACGGCAACGACCTCAACCGCACCATAGTTCGACAGCACCTTGAGGGCTGGTAAGTACATGGCGTCGGCCCACCACGAGGTGCCGACCACTCCAATACGAACGGTCATAACTCGACGTCCCGCCCGATCTGCACGCCACCCTCGGCCTCGTCGAGCAGCTCCGGATAGGGGTAGTCGAGGGCCATCAGTCGGCGCAGCGTCGGGGTGGCCCGTTCCACCACCTCGGCCCGCACACCCCGGCGCAGATCCTCCAATGGGGCCACGAACTTGGGGAGGTACTCGATGAGGATCCCCGACCGGTCGTGGTCGCTGACATTGGGCATGGCGCCGTGCCAGCACATCCCGTTGAAGATCACGAGATCGCCGGGGTCGCCGGTCATGCGAATTGCCTCGGCGTCGAACTGCTTGCGGTCACCATCGTCGGGATAAACCAGGTTGGCCTGGCTGCCGGGCAGGAAGGCGGTCGCCCCGCTCTCGGGCGTGAAGGGGTCGAGCAGCACGGTGGCCTGGGCGTTGAGGGGGTAGCTGGAGTTCATGTTGGTTGGGAACTCGTCCCGCTTGTACATGTCCCAGTAGGGGTAGTCGATGTGGGGCTCCTGGCCTGGCCCGCCCGGCAGCAGGCGGTTGGCGGCAACCGAGCCCATGATGAACGCCGATCCCAGGAAGGCGGAGATGATGGTCATGACGGCCTCGTGCTGCACCATGCGCTCGAACACCTCACCCTTGTTCAGCAGGTTCCAGACCCGCCGCTGGAGGTGGAGCTTGTCGACGTTGGCCCCTTGGAAGTGGGTCTCCTTGTCGTCCTCGGTTGAGGAGTAGTGCATGATCAGACGTCGGGCCTCGGCGATGTCGGCGGCGGGGAAGGCCTGGCGAATGGCCACGGCCCCCTGGCCCGAGAGCAGCTCTTCGATCACTGCTGGGAGTTGGGCGTCGAGGTTGTCGACGTCGACTTCAAGTAGGGGGGTGTTCATGGGGTTGTCCTTTCGAGAGGGGGCCCGGATGTGGACCGGGCAACCAGGCGGGGGGCCAGAACCTCGCGGCGACACGTGGTGCGCCGACCGTCAAGACGTTCGAGCAGAGCTTCAACCGCGAGGCGCCCCATTTCCGCTCGGGGCTGGTGCACGGTTGACAACGATAGGTGGGGCATGGAGGCCAATACGGTGTTGTCGTAGCCGACCAGCGACAGGTCGCCGGGAACCTGAAGACCTGCGTCTTCGAAGGTGTCGAGGGCACCGGCGGCCATCAGGTCATTGGCGGCGAAGATCGCGGTGGGTCGCTCGGCTCGGGCCAGAACGGTTCGGGCCGCCTCGATGCCTCCGGCCGAGGTGAAATCGGCCCGCACCACATCGACGTTGGCGGCAAGGCCGTGATGGTCCATGGCGCTGATGTAGCCGACGCGCCGGGCGGCGGCCCCCGCCCCCGTGCCACCGTCGAGGTGGGTGATCCGCCGGTGTCCCAGTTCGACCAGGTGATCGATGACCAGGCGGGAGCCGACGACCTCGTCGTTGTTGACGGAATCGATGGCGGAGGAGCGCACCGTTCGACCGACAACCACCACCGGAACGACCTTGGCCGCTTCAACGATGGTTTTGGTGTCCAGGCGGGGTCCGGCCAGGATGAGACCGTCGGCCCGATACTCCAGCATGGTTTCCACCGCGCTGCGTTCGCGTGACGCCTCTTGCCACCCCGGGCCCACCAGGAGGCGGTACCCGGCGGCGCTGGCGATGGGATCCATCCCGTCGAGGACCTCAACAAAGTAGGGGTTGTGAAGGTCGTTGATGATGACACCAATGGTGCGGGTCTTGTGGCTGGCCAGGCTGCGGGCCAGCACGTTTGGGCGGTAACCAAGCCGTTGGGCGGCGGCTAGAACCGCGGCGCGGCGGGTGTCGCTGACGTTCGGCGCCTCCCTCATCACCAGGGAGACCAGCGCCCGCGACACTCCAGCCTCGGCCGCTACATCGTCCATCGTTGGTTGCTTCAAGTTGTTCCTTCACGCCGTCGGCGTTGGTTGACAAACACTTCGGCGCAGTCTATGAATTAGAGCGCTCTAAAGCCAATCTTTGTTTGGAGCGCTCCAATTCACATCGGACTGGACCATTGGTCAGGGGAGTACAGGTTGAAAAGCATCGCCGAGAGGTTGGCTGGAGCCCCCATCAGTTGGGGCGTGTGCGAGGTCCCAGGCTGGGGTCTGGAGTTGTCGCGTGAACGTGTGTTGCAGGAGATGCGCGAGGTTGGCCTGGTTGCCACCGAGCTGGGCACCCCGGGTTACTTCCCGGACGACCCGGCCGAACTTTCTGCCCTCCTGGCCAGCTTTGATCTGCAACTGATCGGCGGTTTTGTTCCACTGGTACTGCACGACCCGGCCCAGGCCGAAGAGGCTCTGGACGCAGCGCGAGCCACCGCCAAGCTGTTGAGTGCCGCCGGAGCCACGGAGTTCGTCACCTCCATGGTGGCCAGCGTCGATTGGTTGCCCCGCTTCGAACTCGACGACGCCGGCTGGGCCCACGCCGCCAAGATGCTCAACAGCGTTGAGGAGATCGTCGCCGAGCATGGGATGGCCCAGGCCATCCACCCCCACCTGGGGACGATGATCGAGCAGCCGACCGACGTCAAACAGTTGTTGGAACGGACCGATATCGGCTGGTGTTTCGACACTGGTCACCTGTTGATCGGGGGCTACGACCCGCTGAGGTTCCTCAATGATGCCCGCGACCGGATCCGTCACGTGCACCTCAAGGATGCCGTGCTCGACAAGGCCCTGCCGGTGTTCAACGGTGAACAGACCATCATGCAGGGTGTGCAGAACGGCATGTTTTGTCCAATGGGTCGCGGCGACGTTCCAATTGGCGAGATTGTTGTAGCACTCGAACGGTCCGGGTATGACCGGTGGTACGTTCTCGAACAAGACGCAGCCTTGACAGCCGGTGAACCGCTGCCCGGTCAAGGCCCAAAGCTCGACGTTCAAATGAGCGTTGATTACCTCCGTGGGGTTGCAGCGGTGCTTAGTGCGTCGCTGGAGCTGTCCTAAAAGGTCAGCTCAGTCCCGCGGTTTCCGACAACTCCCGAGGAGAGGGTTTATGACGAAACTATTCAAGCTGCTGGCACTTCTGCTGGCTCTGGTGATGGTCGCCGCCGCGTGCGGTGACAGTGATGACGACGGTGAGGCCGGGGCCGACGGCGAGTCGGCCGAGGCCGAGGGTGGCGAAGACGGCGAAGCCGTCGAGCAGACCCAAGCTGGCGACCTCACTTTCTACATGATCACCCACTCCGATGACGGGCCGTTCTGGTCGGTGCTGAAGCGTGGAGCCGAGGCTGCGGCCGAGGATGTTGGTGTTGAGCTGGTTTGGCAGGGTTCGAACAACGATCCCGGCGTACAGGCCTCCGACATCGAGGCCGCAGTGGCCGCCGGTGCCGACGGCATCGCCTCGTCACTGCCCAGCCCTGATCAGCTGACTGGGCCCCTGACTGAAGCGGTCAACGCCGGTATCCCCGTATACACCCTCAACTCGGGTGTGAACGACTACCAGGCCATCGGTGCCACCACCCACGTCGGTCAGACCGAGGTCATCGCCGGCAACGGCGCCGGTCAGCGGTTCAACGACTTGGGCGCCACCCACGTGTTGTGCGGTATCCAGGAGCAGGACAACGTAGCTCTCTCCGAGCGCTGCGACGGCCTGGCCGAGACCTTCAGTGGTACGGTCACCGCCTCGTTCATGGATCTCGATGCTGACCAGACGGCTCAGGAAGCGGCAATCAACGCTGCTCTGTCGGCCGATGATTCCATCGACGGTTTCCTGGGTGTTGGCCCGGTCATCGCCATGTCCGGCCTGCGGGCCGCCCAGTCACTGGGTCGTGACATTCCGGTTGCCGGCTTCGACATCACCCCCGAGATCATCGACGCCATCGAGGCGGGCGACGTTGCCTTCACCGTTGATCAGCAGCAGTACCTGCAGGGCTACATCCCCATCGTCTTGATGTTCCTCGAGGCCACAAACGCCAACACCCTCGGTGGCGGTCTCCCGATCCTCACCGGTCCGGGCTTCGTGACCCCCGAGAATGCGGGCGATGTGAAGGCCTTGGTTGAAGCGGGAACCCGCTGATCCAGCTCCATTCGAGTCCTCGAATGAGCGATGTTGAAGTTTACCTGAAATGAAAGTAAGTAAAGTAAAAATGCAGTAGTAAGTAGTTGTCGGGGGGGGCCCGGGGGGGCCCCCCCCCCAAAAAAACGGGGGGTTTGGTTGGCAAGGGGGGGGCCGAAAGCCGAAACCCGCGG
>Ga0316190_10002846_pt1 | contig 12589 bp, 11 predicted proteins | sample Eddworburrow2_MG_FD_204929 | JGI IMG/M metagenome (GOLD analysis project Ga0316190, IMG submission 204929) | Coastal sediment microbial communities from Maine, United States - Eddy worm burrow 2 | ecosystem: Environmental > Aquatic > Marine > Coastal > Sediment | place: USA: Maine | collected... | reverse complement strand
GCAGCGTGAATTCACCGGGCATCAGGTCGAACACGACGGGACGGTATGCCAGCTTGCCGCGCAGCCGCCCGAGCGCGGTTGCAAGTATGCGTCGGTGATCGGAGGCGAGCGGTATGCCCATGTCGGTGTACGCCGAGACGTCTTCGGGACACGCCTCGCGTCTTGCCGCGCACGCGTCCCTGACGGCCTCGTAAACCAGGCCCGCCTCATACAGAAGCTCGAAGCGCTCGTGCGCAAGCACGGCGTCCATGTCGGAGGCATCCGCACCCCCGAACGTCACGTTGACGCGTTCCTGCCGTTCCCTGCGCTTGTGGTCCTTCTTCGCCTTGTTGACCCAGGCCTGCAACGAGGGCTCGATGTGATCATCGAGTACCGCCGGCCGGCCGTGGCGCCAGTCTTCCCAGGGCATGAAGCTGTACCAGTCGTGCCATGCGGCATCGTAGGATTCGACGACGTCCTCGTGCGTCAGTGCGATATAGGCGACCGATACCACGCGCGGACCGCCCTCGATCTCGACGGGGTCGCGGAACCGGTTACCGAACGTATAGAGCTGTTCGACGTAGTAGAGATCCAGTCCCGTCTGCGCTTCGACCCAGCGCCTGAGGCTGCTTTCGAGACTGGGATGACTGGCCGGTTCGAACGGGCCGTTCGGCAGGGCGAGCGGCGTGTGCCCGAGCGTCGACGACTCGCCCTGGTCCACGATCAACAGGCGCGGCGTCTCGTCCGTTACCGCAACGATGACGGCGATAAGGTTGACCACGGTTTCTGTAACGTTCTGATTCATTTAATCTTTTCGGGCAGGTGTCCGGTGTCGCCGGTGTCGCGCTTGACACACTATATGCTCTGCGTGAGTATATACAAATATGCTCACTTGGAGCATAAATAATATGCCCCCATATACAGACGAACGGTGCGCGAAAAGCGGGTGATTCATGCTTGCCAATCCTGATTACACGCCGGAGGTCGCCGCCGCGACCGCCAATTATTACCAGCACGTCAAGAACGTCATTCCCGAAGTCGAATGGCCCGTGCATGCGCCTTACGTGGCTGCAATCAACGCCCTGAAAAAAGAGCGCAATGCAGTCGTGCTCGCGCACAACTACATGACGCCGGAGATATTCCACTGTGTCGCCGACATAACCGGGGATTCGCTTGCCCTGGCGCGGCGTGCCGGGGAAACGGATGCCGACGTCATCGTGCTCGCAGGCGTGCATTTCATGGCGGAAACGGCGAAGTTGCTGAACCCCGAAAAGACCGTGTTGATACCGGACATGCGTGCCGGATGCTCGCTGGCCGAGTCGATCACGGCGGCGGACATCCGCAAACTCCGCGAGCGGCATCCTGGCGTACCGGTAGTCACCTACGTGAATACATCGGCGGAAGTCAAAGCCGAGTCGGACGTCTGCTGCACCTCGGGCAACGCCGTCGCAATCGTCGAGTCGCTCGGCTGTGACGAGGTGATCTTTCTGCCCGACGAATACCTTGCGAACTACGTGGCACAGCAAACCGACGTGAAGATCATCACGTGGAAGGGTCATTGCGAGGTGCACGAGCGCTTCACGGCGCAGGAACTGGAGGACTACCGGGCCAGCTACGATGACCTGACGATCATTGCGCACCCGGAATGCCCGCCGGATGTGCTCGCGGTGGCGGACTTCGTCGGTTCCACAGCGCAGATGAGTCGGTTCGTCGAAACACGCCGGCCGAAACGGGTGCTCATGGTCACGGAGTGCTCGATGAGCGACAACGTCGCGGCCGACATCACGGACGTGCAGTTCATTCGCCCCTGCAACCTGTGCCCGCATATGAAGCGCATCACGCTGGCCAATATTTACGAATCCCTGGAGACGCTGGAGCCGCGCGTCGAGATCGACCCGCTGGTCGCGGAAAAAGCGCGCCGGGCGGTGGAACGCATGCTCGAGCACGGTTAGGAGACCTTCGATGCCGGACAAGCGCCCCCTCGATATTGCAGCAGATGACATCGTCGTCGTCGGTACCGGAATGGCGGGACTCATTACGGCGCTGTCGCTGGCCCCGCGGCCCGTGACGCTGATCACCAAGACAGCATCGCTCGAAAGCGGTTCGAGCCTCTGGGCCAAGGGCGGTATCGCCGCGGCGGTGGGGCCGGGAGACACTCCGGAGGCCCACGCCGAGGATACGCTGTCGGCCGGCGCCGGGCTCAGCGATCCAGGCCGCGCCCTGGCGCTGACGCGTGAAGGCGCCGACAGCCTGCGGCTGTTGATCCACGAAGGCGTGCCGTTCGACCGCGCGCTGGACGGCACGCTCGAACTGGCCCGCGAGGCTGCTCATGGCCGACCGCGTGTGGTCCATGCCGGCGGCGACGCGACCGGCCGCGTGATCATGAGTGCGCTCATCGAACGGGCCCGCCGGACGCCGTCCATCAAGATTCTCAGGAGCACGTTCGCCCACGACCTGATCGTCCAGGATGGCGTCGTGAGGGGACTGCTCGTCTTCGAGCACGACAAGGGGTGGAGTTGCCGGCATGCGTCGCATGTCGTCCTCGCCACGGGCGGCATCGGCATGGCCTGGTGGAATACCACCAATCCGGCCGAATCGACCGGCGATGGCCTGGCGATCGCGGCGCGTGCGGGCGCCGAACTGGCGGACCTCGAATTCATGCAGTTTCATCCGACCGCGCTGGCGGTCGGTACTGAATCCGGCAAGCCGAACCTGCCGTTGCTGACGGAGGCGCTTCGCGGGGCAGGGGCATTGCTGGTGGATGAGGCCGGTGCTCGTTTCATGACGGCCATTCACCCCGCAGCCGAACTGGCGCCACGCGATGTCGTGGCGCGGGCAATCGAACAGAAGCTGACGAGCGGCGGCAGCGTGTACCTCGACATGCGGCCCGTCGTTGAGAGTGGGCACGCCGGCGAGTTTCCGGAGGCCGCGCTCGCCTGCAGCGATGCCGGTCTCGATCCCGCACACGACCTCCTGCCCATCGTTCCGGCCGCGCATTACCACATGGGCGGAATTCACGTCGACGATGACGGGCGCACTTCGCTCGAGGGTCTGTGGGCCTGCGGCGAAGTTGCGAACACGGGCGTCCACGGCGCGAACCGGCTCGCAAGCAACTCATTGCTCGAAGCGGTCGTCTATGCGCGGCGCGTCGCGAACGGTATCCGGCGCGGACAGACGTCGCGTGACGAACTGCCGTTGCCCGTTCAGGACGCGCCCGATGTGCCGCTTTCGGAAACCGGGGAGGATCTCGATACGATCATCGCAGCAACCCGCAAGTCGGTATCGCGCCATGTCGGTATCGTCCGCTCGGGCCCCGGCCTGCAACAGGCACTCCGGCGGCTTCGCTCGCTGGACCGGCGCCTCGACCGGGTCGCCATGTGCGAGCTGCAGGAGCCGGCGGCGTGCTTCGACCGCGTGTTGCGGTGGAGCGAGGCACGCAACCTGCTGCTGGTCGCGCGCCTCGTTGCATCGGCTGCGCTCGATCGCGAGGAGAGCCGCGGCGCGCACTACCGCGAGGATTTTCCGAATCCCCTGCCGGAATGGAGGCGCCACCAGTCGCTGACCGTAGACCGGCTTGCATAGGCCGGCCGAGGCCGCGATCTCGGAATCTGCGGACTGACAACCGGCTCCCGATGTCGGAAACTCGCAGGATCTGGCTGCCGCAGGGCGGAGTGATCTGATGTCTGTAGGTTTATTCAATCGTGCAATCGCAGCGGCCATGCCGTTCGTGCCGCGGCCGCTGGTCTGGCGCTTTTCCCGGCGCTATATCGCTGGCGTCGACCTGGAAGATGCCTACGGCACGGTCCGCGAGCTGAATGCGTCGGACTGTTCCGCGACCATCGACGTTCTCGGTGAAGACAGTACCAACCCGGACGAGGTGAAGTCGGCTGTCGAACTGTATTTGCAGGCCATTCGTGACATCCATGCGAATTCCCTGCGCTGTGGAATCTCGGTAAAGCTCTCCGAACTCGGTTTGCGCTTCGATGTCGAGGGATGCCGGCAGGCGATCCGCACGCTCATCGCCTGTGCTGCCGATCATGACCGGTTCGTTCGAATCGACATGGAAGACTCGAGCGTGACGTCGGTGACGCTGGATATCTATCGCGAAATGCGGCGCGAATTCGAGAACGTGGGCATCGTGATCCAGTCCTGCCTGCGCCGCAGCGAGAAGGACATCGCGGAATTGATGCAGGAGGGTGCGACGGACGTACGCCTGTGCAAGGGCATCTATATCGAGCCGGAGGCGATCGCCTTCGTCGATCCGGACGAAATACGTAAATCATTCAATAACTTGCTTGAACAACTGTTTGAAGGTGGCGCGAGACGCGTGGCGATCGCGACGCACGATCCGTTGCTCGTCGAGCATGCCGAAGCGGTGATCGAAAAGCTGCACGTCGGCGAGGATCGCTACGAATTTCAGATGCTGCTCGGCGTCGCCGGAACGTTGCGTCGCGAACTCGTTGACCGCGGTCATCCGATGCGCGTCTACGTGCCGTTCGGTGACCGCTGGTATGCCTACTCGATGCGGCGCTTGCGCGAGAATCCGAACATCGCCGGGCACGTGGTGGGCAATCTCCTGAGCCGCTCGTAGGAGCGCGCCCCGGCGTGCGATGGGTCGCGGTTCGGGAACCGCTCCTACAGGTTGGCATCGATCCTGTAGGAGCGCGCCCTGGCGCGCGATCGGGGTCAGGAGGGGTCGCGGTTCGGGAACCGCTCCTGCATAGTTCGAAAAAATGGCCGCTCCCTATGAAGAAAGGGCGGCCATTTCTATTCGAACTGGTCGGGGTAACTGGATTCGAACCAGCGACTTCTACCTCCCGAAGATAGCGCTCTACCAGGCTGAGCTATACCCCGATGCGGGTCTCAGGAGCGACGGCGAACCGAGAATTCGGCGATAGCCACGAGGGCCTGTTTGTAGTCCGAGTCGGGAATTCCGGACAAGGCGCCGATTGCTGCGTCGGCGGCTTCCTGAGCGCGCGCCGCAGTGTACTGGAGCGCCCCGGTGGATTCAATGATTGACTGGATCCTTTCGAGATCGTCAAGCCCGCCCTCGAGGATTGCATTGCGCATCAGGTCGCGTTCGGCGGCGGTGCCGTGCTGTATCGCGTAGATGAGCGGCAAGGTTGCCTTACCCTCGGCCAGGTCGTCGCCGAGATTCTTGCCGAGTTCCTCCGGCGATGCATCGAAGTCGAGCGCGTCGTCCACGAGCTGGAAAGCCATGCCGAGACTACGTCCGTACTCGACCAGTGCCGCTTCGTCCGCCCCCGGCCTCCCGGCCAGCACGGCGGCAATCTGCGCCCCCGCTTCGAACAGGCGGGCCGTCTTGCGGTAAATGACCTGACGGTACGCGTCCTCGGTGGTATCCGGGTCGTGCACGTTCATGAGCTGCAGAACTTCGCCTGCCGCGATCGTGTTGGTCGCGTCTGCCAGTATCTGCATGACACGCATGCGGCCGATATCGACCATCATCTGGAACGCGCGTGAATAGAGGAAGTCGCCGACCAGAACGCTGGCCTGGTTGCCGAAGACGGTGTTCGCGGAATCCTTGCCGCGGCGCCGCGACGACGAGTCCACGACGTCGTCGTGCAACAGCGTTGCCGTATGGATGAATTCGATGATGGCGGCGGCGCGAACGTGTTGCTCACCGTCGTAGCCGAACGCGCGAGCCGCCAGCAAGACGATGAGCGGCCGCAGCCGCTTGCCGCCGCTGGCGACAATGTAACGCGAAACCTGCGATACGAGTGCAACGTCGCTTTCGAGACTGGTGGAGATCAGCCGATCGACGGCCTCCATATCCTCTCGCGCGAGGTTGCTCACGGCGTCGAAGTTTACGTTTTCAAGTGGTTGTTCTGCCGCATGCATAGGATCCGGATAATGCCTGAAAGAATCGTTGCAGGCGACCCGCGATAGCCCATATATGGCGTATTTACGACACCGCAAGCCTTTGAAAATCAGTCGGAATTTACGGCCCTCCGGCGTTGACCCGGGACGGTGGAATCTATAGAATTCCCGCTCTTTTGCGATGCCCGCCGTGCGAGAGATCCGGTTGGGACTCGAGGCGCCCGCAAAAAGTACTTAATTCTCAGTAAGTTGCGTGATAGAGGCGGCTTACGCAACGGAGCAAACACATGTATGCGGTTTTTCGCACCGGCGGCAAACAGTACCGTGCGGCAAAAGGTGACGTTCTACGTCTCGAAAAAATCGAGGCCGATGAGGGCGCGACGATCACCTTCGACGAGGTCCTGCTGATCGGCGAGGGCGCCGACGTGAAGGTTGGCGACCCCCTGCTTTCCGGCAGTTCGGTCAGTGGCAAGGTCCTGAGCCAGGGCAAGACGAAGAAAGTCAACGTCGTCAAGTTCAAACGGCGCCAGAACTACCTGCGCCAGGGCTCGCATCGGCAGTTCTACACCGAGGTGGAAATCACCGGCATCAGCGCTTCCGGCGCAAAGAAAACTGCGCCGAAGAAAGAGACGGCAGACGCGCCGGCAGTAAAGGAAGAGGCCGGCGAAAAACCTGCAGCGAAGAAGAAGGCCGCCAAGAAAACGGCGGCGAAGAAGGCTGCATCGAAGAAAACCAGCACGAAGAAAACCGCCGCCAAGAAAACTACGGCGAAAAAGAAGGCTGCAAAAAAGACTTCTTAACAGTACAGGTACAGATCAATGGCACATAAAAAGGCAGGCGGCAGCAGTAAGAACGGCCGCGATTCGGAAAGTAAACGCTTAGGCGTCAAGATTTTCGGCGGCCAGCAGGTCACCGCGGGCAACATCATCGTGCGTCAGCGCGGTACCCGTTTTCACGCCGGCGTCAACGTAGGCATCGGTCGTGACCATACGTTGTTCGCGAAGAAGGACGGCAACGTCAGGTTCGAGAAGAAAGGCCCGAAGAACCGTCAATTCGTGAACGTCGAGTAGTCGGTGCTGTCGCGCGCTGGCAAGCGCGCCCGCCAGGACGAACGATGACCCCGCGATAGCGGGGTTTTTCGTTTATGGAGCTACAATTCCGCCATGAAATTCGTCGATGAAGCAACCATTCGCGTGCAGGCCGGAAACGGCGGCCACGGCTGCCTGAGCTTTCGGCGGGAAAAATACGTCGAAAGGGGCGGCCCGGACGGCGGCGATGGCGGTCACGGCGGCAGCCTCTACCTGGTAGCCGATGCGGCCATGAATACGCTGGCGGATTTTCGCGTCGCGCGAAAATTCAGGGCCGAAAGCGGTCAGGGCGGCGCCGGCAGGAACAAAACCGGCCGGTCCGGCGAGGATCTTGACGTGCAAGTGCCCTGCGGTACCGTCGTGCACGACGTCGACACCGGCGAACTGATCTGCGATCTCACCGAGGACGGCCAGCGCCAGATGGTGGCGGCGGGCGGCCGTGGAGGCCTGGGAAATACCCGTTTCAAGAGCAGTACGAACCGGGCCCCGCGCAAGACGACGAACGGTACGCAGGGTGAGGGCCGGCATCTGAAACTCGAACTCAAGGTGCTGGCCGACGTGGGCCTGCTCGGTATGCCGAATGCGGGCAAGTCGACGCTGATCAGCGCGATGTCGCAGGCCAGGCCGCGCATTGCGGACTATCCGTTTACGACCTTGCACCCGAACCTCGGCGTGGTACGCGTGGGCACGCTGCAAAGTTTCGTCATGGCGGACATTCCCGGTCTCATCGAGGGTGCGGCAGAGGGGGCCGGTCTCGGCATACGATTTCTCAAGCACCTGCAGCGCACCGGGTTGCTGCTGCACCTGGTCGACATCGCCCCGGTCGATGTCGACGAGGATCCCGTCCATGCCGTGAAGGCGCTGGAACGGGAACTTCTGAAATTCTCCATGGATCTGGCCACCAAGCCGCGCTGGCTGGTGATCAACAAGATCGATCTCCTCGACGACGAGACGCTGGCCCTGATCAAGCAGGATCTGCTCGAGAAACTCGGCTGGAAAGGGCCGGTGTTCGAGGTCAGTGCGGCTACCGGCGAGGGCACGGAGACGCTTGCGCAGGCCATCATGCGCGAACTCGAACTTCGCCGCGAAGCCGAAGAGTCCTGACCGTACATAAGCCCCGACCGGTGTCACAGTTCTGGCCATGAACTGCACCCCTTGCACTGCAAATCGGACTTGGTTCTCAGCCTGAAACCCGCACCATTGCTAGCATTCTACCGTGATCGTGAAATTGCGGGCGCGGCCCGCGAGCACGGTCGGGAAGATTCCGAACCAGGGATTATGTTATGCGAAGGGACGACGGCTTTACGCTCATTGAACTGATGATCGCGATTGCGCTCGTCGGCATATTGCTGGCGACGGCGGTCCCCGCGCTTGACGACTTTACCAATGACGCCAGGCAAACCGGCTCGATCAACGACTTCATATCCTCGATTCACGTTGCGCGGAATACCGCGATCACCACGAACTCCCGCGTCACGATGTGCGCCAGCGCATCGGGCACGAATTGCGAGTTGGCCTCCTGGGACAGCGGCTGGATCGTATTCGGCGACCTCAACAGCAATGGCAGCGTCGATGCGGGCGAGAACATCGTATCGGCCTCGGCGGCTGTCGAGGGCCTCGACATCCTGTCCGGCGAATTCCCCGCAGCGCTGATGTACCGGCCGAACGGTCGCGCCATGACAGGCGCCTTAACAGGGAACTCCGGCGAATTCGCAGTATGCGATTTCCGTGGCGCCGCGCACGCCAAGGTGATCCTCATCGAGTTGTCCGGCCGCCCGAGGATGTCGGAAACCAAGGCAAATGGCGCGCCAGCGACCTGCATCTGACGAGCCGGGGACGCGGAGACTCAATGTGCTGACTTCGAATCACAGAAACCAGGGATTTTCGCTGCTGGAACTGCTGATTGCCCTGATCGTCTTCAGCATCGGGCTGCTCGCGATCGCGGGTCTGCAAACGGTCTCCAAGCAGGCAAATTTCGAGGCGGTGCAGCGCACGACCGCGGCGCAGGTCGCCAATGGCCTCCTCGAGGACATGCGGACCAACGGCAACGGCATCGACATCTACGCCGCGGCGGCGCAGCTTGGTGGCGGCGTGATTGGCGCAGAACCGGTGCCGAACTGCCGCGACGGCAACGAATGCAACGCCGTGCAAAAGGCCGCACACGATCTCTGGTTCTGGGAACAGGTCCTGGACGGCAACCTCGAAACCAACGGTGGTATCGGCGCCGGCGGAATCGTCCTGCCGACGCTCTGCATAGCCGGCCCGGCCGGTGGCGGCGCCGGCGTCTACACGGTGACGATCGTATGGCGTGGCACGGCGTCAATCACCTCGAACGTCGCCAATGCCTGCGGTACGGCGACCGGCAACTACGGTGCCCAGAACGAGTTCCGCCGTGTCCTGCAGATCCCCACTTTCATCGATCCGAACTTCTGAGCGCAGCACAATGCAGACCTTCGACATCAAACGGCAATCCGGATTCACGCTCGTGGAAATCATGGTGGCGATGCTGCTGTCGCTGTTACTCGGCGTTGCGATCGTGACGGTATTCGTGAACAACAGCCACAGCTTCAACCAGGACGACAACGTCATGCGCATGCAGGACGATGCTCGTTTTGCGTTACAGCAGATCGCGTTCGATCTCAGCATGGCCGGGCATTACGCGGAATTGCTGTCGCCGGCGGCAGTAACCCCCGACACCAACCTTGCGATCGGGCTGGACTGCGGGCCCGCGGGAGCAACGAACTGGGCCTACCAGACGACGCAGGCAGCAACGGGCGAGTCACTCTCGATCATCGGTATCGACAACGTGACGAGCGCGCAGGTTGTCGCGGGCCATTCCTGTTTCCTGGCCGACGAGGTGGCGTCGGGAACCGACGTCGTTTCGATCAAGCGCGTCGCGGGTGCCGAGGCCACGACGTTCAGGGATGGTGCGGTATACCTGCGTACCAACGGCACCGTCGGCTTGCTGTACCGTGAGCCGCTGACCGGCACGCCGACAGTCCCCATCGCGCTGCCGCGCACGGAATGGGAGTACCGCCCGGCCATTTATTACATTCGCGAGTATGCGTACAACCTCGGCGACGACATCCCGACACTGTGCAGGAAAGTGCTTGGCGGTCCCGGTCCGAGCATGCTGACGGAATGCATCGCGACGGGCATCGAAAACCTGCAGATCGAGTACGGCATCGACACCAGCAACGACGGCAACCCGAATGTGTATATGTCGTTGCCGACGCTCGCCGATTTGCAGAACGTGGTTTCGGCACGCATTCATCTGCTGGCGAGGACCACCGATATCGACGTGCGCCACACCAACCAGAAGACCTTTTCGATCGGCAATGCACCTGACTACACGCCGGACGATTCGTTTCACCGCCGCGTCTATTCAACGACGGTTGCGATCCAGAACATCCGCAGCATGAACATGATGGGGTTTTGATATGGACAGGCATTCCATGACGCCAGGCAACAGGCAGCGCGGCGCCATACTTGTGGTGGCGCTGATGTTCCTGATTGCCATTACTTTGTTGACGCTCTCGTCGATGCGCGCCGCCAACATCGGCCTGTACATGGCGCAGAACGAAGAGTCCCGTATTGCAGCGGAACAGGCGGCGCAGGCGCTCGCGGATGCGATCGTCGCAAATCCCGGCTCGACGCCGGTCTATGGCATGCAGGGTTTCACGGCCTGCACTGCCGGTGAGACGGACTGCGATCGCTACGACCTGCCAGCCGGGGACCCCGTGCTGGAAGTCGCCGTAGCGTCTGATCACATCAGCGCACGTGTCGAGCGGGTGGGACCGATATTCCGGCCGCCGCCGCGCGTCGTCGAATCGAGTATCGATAAATTCACCAGTGCCGGTTTCCGGGTCACGACGACCTACGACCGCATGGACGAGGGACTTGGGCGTCAGCAGGTATCGCAAGGCGTGCTCGTCCTGGTACCCAAACAGTAATCCCCGGATCGGGAGCATTCAGGTATGGACACCATGATCAAAAAGATCGCACTTACGACGGCGCTTGCTGCGCTGGTCTGTACAGTCGGAACGGTGCAGGCGGACGATACGGACGTCTACATCAACCCGGGATCGGGATTGCCGGATGGCAGCGAGCCGATGGTGATGTTCTCGCTCGACTACCGTCCGAACCTCGGTTCAACGGCCTGCAACGGCGGGGAGTGCGATTCCCTTATTGCCGACGGCTACATGAGCGCCACCGGGCCGTACACGTTTTTCGACGTGTTGCGCGGCGCGCTGCGAAAGGTCTTCGACCCGCTCGAAGGCGTGCGCGTCGGCCTCATGGTCAATCACGACAACAACAACGACTGCGTGGGATTCGGCCGCACCAAGTGCAGCAACGGCGGCTACATCGCGATGGGTTTCGAGCGCTTCGAAGAGAATGACGACAATGGAGCGAAGGCGAAATTTCACAAGATACTCGATTCGATGCCGACGCCGCAGGGTAACCTCAGTCATTCCTACCAGGGCAAGGAGCTGTTCTTCGAATTCTTCCGCTACCTCACGGGGCAGAGTGTTTTCAACGCGCACAACGGCTATACCGATTTCGGCACCAGGAACACCTTCAATCTCGACGAAGATTATCCGGCGATCGCCTGGGATCCGCTGATCGAATGGGGACCCAAGACGAAACCGTCGTATGTCAGCCCCCTCGAGGAGGCGGGCGCATGCTCGAAGCTCTATACCGTCAATGTCATGTTCCAGGTATCGAACCAGGAAGATGACTCGGATCTGGAGATTGCCGAGCCGGTCTCGAGCGGCGGGTTCGGTTCGCCGCAGCGAACGTTTCCCGACGTCATTCAATACCTGTACGACGCGGATCTCGCGAACGGCAACTACGGTCCCGTGCCGGACCTCGAGGACAAGCAAAACGTCATTTCCTACTTCATCGTCGACGGGACCAAGATCAATACGACGACCAAGGGCTACGCGCGCGCCGGCGGCACGGGCGTTCCGCTGGCATTGAGCGAGAACCCCGACGAACTCGTCGCGACCCTGAACGAGATTTTCAAGCAGATCCTGAGCGTCAGCACGACCTTCGTGGCTGCCTCGGTGCCGGTCAACGTCTTCAATCGTGCGGAGATCACGGATAACGTCTACATCGCCCTGTTCCAGGTCGACGAGCAGGCGCGGCCGTACTGGGTCGGTAACGTCAAGAAGCTCAAGATTGCCGGCGCAAACGATTCATCCGCGGCCGGCACTATCGTCGATGCGCTCGGCGACCCGGCGGTCGCTGCCGACGGCAGAATTCGTTTCGACGCACTGACCAGCTGGACGGATCCGGGGACCCTGCCGCCGCCGGATCTTGACGCCGGCGAGGTTGTCGGCCGCGACGGCCGCACGGTTGCTCGTGGCGGTGCCGGCCAGCGAATCCCGGGATTCCTCGGCAACGGGCCCCGGGAAGCCAATGGTCTCGGCGGTCGCCGCATCTATTTCGACCGCACACAGTCGATACTTGCGCCGTTGAACGCAGATCTCACAACTGCCTCGACGTTGCAGTCCGACCTGGATGCCGACAACGTGACCGAAGCGGCCGAGCTTATCGCCTACGCACGCGGCCTCGACGTCGACGATCTCGACGGCGACGACGACCGCGAAGAAGCGCGCGAATGGACGTTCGGCGATCCGCTGCACTCGCGGCCGCTGCCGATCAACTACGGCGCCATA
>Ga0316190_10002845_pt1 | contig 12590 bp, 13 predicted proteins | sample Eddworburrow2_MG_FD_204929 | JGI IMG/M metagenome (GOLD analysis project Ga0316190, IMG submission 204929) | Coastal sediment microbial communities from Maine, United States - Eddy worm burrow 2 | ecosystem: Environmental > Aquatic > Marine > Coastal > Sediment | place: USA: Maine | collected... | reverse complement strand
AGTTGAACCCTTTAAACTGAAAAAAGATCCTAAAACAAGCTGGGATATTGTTCAACAAACGGTTGGCCTTCTTCCCCGAACAAAAATAGTTTCAGCAGATAACAGCAATATTCATGCAGAATGCAAGAGCATTGTTTTTCGATTTATTGATGACCTTACGCTCCATTTAACCCCTTCCAACGGTATGATTCACATTCGTTCGGCTTCCAGAACCGGTTATTCAGACCTTGGTGTTAATCGTCGTCGTGTGGAAAACCTCAGAAAAAAACTCCAGTCAAAAGATATCATCGAATAACCTCTTGATCGGGACAAGTTGGAAATCAGAAGTGCGAAATAAAAATAATATCTAACTCCCCAAAAAAAGGCCAAATGAAGAAGGATTTTTCACAAAAATTTTCAGCCTAAAGAAGCGGCAAACATAGCTAACCTGTCGCTCCATCAGATAAGAAAACGCTGTCGTGTTTTGTCGTCTGGTGAAGTTTTCGCTGGCATTAAAAAGGAGATAAGTTATGATAAAAAGACTGTTCTTTTTTATTCTGTTCCTCATGTCGGCGTGTGTAAACATTCCAGAAAATGTTTCACCTGTTACAGGTTTTGATATCGATCGATATTTGGGCACTTGGTACGAGATAGCCAGACTGGACCACTCCTTTGAAAGAGGTTTAGAAAGCGTAACAGCGGATTATAGCTATAGAGATGATGGCGGTATTAAGGTTGTTAATAGAGGGTTCGATCCCGCAAAAAATAAATGGAAAGAGACGATCGGCAAAGCATACTTTGTAGATGATTCAAATCTTGGCAGGTTAAAAGTATCATTTTGGGGTCCCTTTTACGGAGCTTATAATATCATAAACCTTGATAAAGATAATTATTCCTATTCACTGGTATGCGGACCCAGCAAATCCTATTTATGGATTTTAGCAAGAGAACCCCATATGGAAGACTCCCTAAAATCTGAATTGATAAAGAAAGCAAAAGTCTTAGGATTCGAAACTGACAAAATGATCTATGTAAAACATTAAAAAGGCCATAACCGGCTCAACATGGACGGCTAATTTGAATTCATAAAGGAGGTCTTTCATGAGTGACAGTATTATTTTTTCACCTTTCCAAGTAAAGAGTTTTACAATTAAAAACCGAATCGGTGTTGCGCCTATGACACGCATGTCCTCCTCTGACGACAGTATCCCTCGACAGGATGTTTTTGATTTTTTAATCAGGAGGGCCAAAAATGGAGCTGCTATCGTTTATACCGAAGCGATTGTTACGGATTATGAAAGCGCTCAAGGTTATCCAGGACAGGCCCGAATGGTAACACAGCGACAGATTGAATCATGGAGACCTGTGGTGCATGCAATCCAAAAGGAAGGCTCTATCGCTATTATGCAAATGTTTCATTGTGGACGTATGGCATGGCCAGAAATTAATCCGGCAAATCGGGTGATAGCTCCAAGCGCCATTACCCCTAAACAAATCAATCCAATGACCGGAGAACCTTATCCGGTGCCTGACATTATGAGTCAGTTTGACATAGATCATGTAATCGTTGGCTTTGTGGAAACAGCCAGGGGAGCCATTGAAGCTGGGTTCGATGGTATAGAAATTCATGGAGCCCATGGTTATCTAATCAACAATTTTTTATCTTTATATTCTAATGCACGTAGTGATGCTTATGGAGGGTCCGTGGAAAATCGTTTCCGTTTTGCCCATGAAGTGATTCAGGCGGTAAAAAAAGTGACTCCTGATGATCGTCTGCTGACTTTCAGAATTTCCAATTGGGGTGTTGCAGACATGGAAGTATCCCTTTTTAATACCAAGACCGAATATCAAAAAATTATCAAAATGTTGTCAAAGGAGCCTATCGATATAATTTCTGTTTCGACTTATGGTTTTAAGGATAGCGTTTTTGACACTGATCAGAATATGGCAGAAATTACTCGGGAAGTAACTGATTTACCTATTATGATTTGCGGTCAAATTTATGACCGAGCAAGTGCGGAGGATGCCTTGACGGATGCTGATATCATTTTGAGCGCTAAATCGATGCTCCTTAATCCGAATTGGGTAGAAGATGTTAGATCGGGAAAAAACCTGCCGCTATATACATCGGAAGAAGCCAACGTGGCTTACACCGACAAGCCGTTGCAGTAATAAATAAAATATACTCAAAAATACGGCACATTTTGATTGCACCAATCAAGGAGTACACCCATGAAAAACCATCAGAAGGACCCAGATCCCCAAAGTAAACCTTTAAGTTTTTCCGAAGAACTGGCCAAGGCAGTCATTAATTCGCTCTCTGCCCACATCGCCATTCTGGACCAAAACGGGGTTATCCTTGAAACCAATCGCGCATGGAACGACTATTCGTTTAAAAACGGGATGCCGGAAGACTTTGACTACAGGGGAATCAACTACTTGGAGGTCTGTGATGCCGCCACTGGAGCGGATGCTTTAGATGCCCATAATATCGCAAAAGGGATTTGGGAGGTTATACAAGGCCATACCCAGGAGTTTTTATTTGATTATCCCTGTCATTCTCAGGACAGTAAACATTGGTACTATATGCGGGCCATCCGAATGTCTGATACGAAACCCGTCCGGGCGATCATTAGCCATGAAGATATAACGGCTTTGAAGCTTGTCGAAGAAGCTTTAAGAGAAAGCCGTGAAGAACTTCAAGACCAGAAACAAAGCCTTGAGGAAGCCAATATTGCACTGAAGGTCCTTCTCAAACATCGGGAAAACGACAAATTGGAGCTTGAAAAAAATGTATTGACTAATGTTAAGGCGTTGGTTTTGCCATATGTTGAAAAGTTAAAGGAAATCCCATTAAAACCCAGAAATAAGACACTCGTTGAAATCATTGAAAATCATCTAAAAGATATTATTTCCCCGCTCCTTCAAAAATTTTCAAATGCCCAAATTATTCTGACCCCACAGGAAATAAAAGTGGTCGCGTTAATAAAATACGGAAAGAGCAGTAAGGAAATTGCCGATATTCTTACCATATCTGAAACCACCGTCAATTTTCACCGAAAAAATCTTCGTAAGAAGTTCGGTCTGAAAAACAGGCAGATGAATTTGAGGTCGTACTTAATCTCAATGTCATAGCCGTAATACATTATCATCTTAACAAACAATCGTTGCCTCTTTATACTTTAAAAGCAAGGGTTTCTCGTTTCTGTGGTTTTCAGAGACGTTGTAAAGTATAATTTAACATCCAAATTTTTTCCAGCATTTGGCGTAAGTTCGGAAATGTTCTCCAGACCCACTTTTTTTCTGTAACTCCTGTTATTCCAAGACCTTCCTTTCATTACGAACAGCATCCGGCATTATGAATTATAAACTGACTTAACATTCTCTTATGGTAGGTTTCTTCTATCAATAGACTCCGATTTAAATATCATTGACATATCTTTTAAGTGAGCAATCTTATAAATAATGAAATATTTTCAATTTGCTTAACGCACTATTTTTTTTAAAAATAAAAATTTTCTTTAGAAGGAGTAATGAAATGAAAGACAAACGCAAATATAAAAGATTTAAAGCTAAGCTTCCAGCAAGAATGGAGGCTGTAACGTCAGGCAAAACAAAGGTTTTTGATCTTGAAACCAAAGATATATCTCCTTCAGGTGTATTCATTTATACTAAGGAGTCTCCCTTTATCCCGGATGGAACACGATTTATTATGGATCTCACAATCCCGGAAAACCGTATCAAAGGTTTAACGGACTTGAAGAGTTTGATAGAATGTGAGGGAAGTATGGTGCGTTACAACTCAGAAGGAATGCCAATTCATTTTGACAGAGAATGCTATATTATGAATTTAAGAGGTTCGTAAAATATAATAGTGGAGTTCAATTTATTCCTTCGTGAATATTTACATGATAAATTATGATATTATCCTTATTTCACAAATTCCAGTAAAGACAATTCGTCAGGAGGCAGAAAGATGGGACTACTTAATAAGCATAGATTTTTTAGTTTTTTTTTAATTGCCCTTCTTATCTCCAGTTGTGCTTCATGGCAACAGAATTACGGCAACCTCAGAATGTTACCTAAAGGCCAGAATGGAGTGACCATTCAAGATTTAATCGACAACTGGAAGGATTATGATATTTATTATTCCGACAAATATGATGGATTCGATGCTCGGTCACCTCTAGGGATCATGTTCGATCCGAAAAATAACGATACAGTGTTGGTGGGTGATCGGTGGAAAAAAGTCGAGGATCAAGAAACCTTGATTGAGATGACACAATGGATTTATCCAACCACTCAGTACGAGCCCTGGCTCAACGAAATTTTAGGGCCGGATGGTCGATTTTATGGTTATCTTTATTATTCATATGGATTTGCAACCATTAAAGTCGTTAATAATAATACAATGTATGTATTTAACCTGGATGAACCTCGTGAAGAGGGCGATGGTGATACCCATAATTAGATATAAAATCATTAACTTTGAGCTTGTGAGTGCTATAAATCACAGGTTTTTGAGGCTTTAATAATGTTCTGGTACTCTGGTGCCTTTCCGAGAGGTAGATGTTTGGGAGGCGAGCGAGCCTTTTAGGTGAGATCGCGGAGCCTCCCCAACTCTGCTGCTCGGGGATTTCAAGTCTAAAATTCCCCCCTAATCAGATTAATTCAAATAAAAAGGTGAAGCTCCCCTGTTTATTGAGACATCCGGTTTTCACCATGATTACGAAGTCTGGCTTGAAAAGCTGGCGCCGTACGGACCGGTTTCGCAGTACAAGCATAATGTGGGAGAGGACAACACTGATGCTCACATGAAAAGACAGATTATGGGCCGGGAAGTGGTTGTTGCAATAACCGATGGAAAACTCGATTTCGGTACCTGGGAGCAGATATTTTACGGCGAGTTTGACGGTAGAGGACGCAAGCGAGTTCTTGTGAAGATCATCGGAGAATGATAAAATTTGCTTGTCTGACCGAGCAGATCAGAAAAACCGATTCTCCCAAAAATCTCCGGCGGTTTTAGTCCAACACACTTTTCTTTCCTTCAAAATAAATATTCTCTTTTTATTTCTTTATTCTCTCCATATTAAAATGATGGGTATGTGCCATGAATGAAGCCGGTACATACTGTAACACCTCAATCCACCCTGTTTGTCTGATTCCTTAAAAATGAATCCAACGCCTCGATCACTACGCTGTTGTGTGTGGTATTGTTTGCAGATGCATAGGCTTCGACTCTTTCGGCGAGTTTACAGGGGATTTGTATACTGAAGGCTTTGGTCATATCTGAGCATTGATCTTTGAAGCTTTCATTTTTCATCAGCTGTCCTTTAGAATATCATCTGTACCCTTTAGCGGTAGGGCGCTTGATTCGGGGAAAAAAGAGAAGACCAAGGCGCAAACGAGTTTGGGTTCCGGATCAGAAGTGGAAAAATTTATTCCAAAAATCCCTCTTTAATAGAAATATCACTTTTGCTTCTAATTTGTGTCAGCAGCGCATCAAAAGTTCTCGATTTCTTTTGCGCTAACAATCTTTTTTCAATGTCTCCTTTTTCTTTGTTAAAATTTTCAGCTTCCGGTGTTTTTCTGCCATTGAATTGAATAATATAATATCCTTTGGCACCTTTTATGACATTTTCCGCCAGCTTTTTCTTGTTGGTCAGCTGAAAAGCAGCCTCGGCAATCTCGCGTTCAGGCCCAATTTTAGGAATTGAGTCACTGCGCTTAAAAAAACCGGTGGATGTTGGCGTTAAATTAAAATGTTTGCTTTCCGTGTCCATGGATTTGCCACTTTTTAAAGCAGTCAGAAATGAATTTGCATCTGCTTTCGCTTTTTCCCCCTGTTTTTCCTTGACCAAGTCAGCCCTGACCGTTTCCTCTACCTGGGTGAATTCGGGTATCTTCGGCGGAATTTTATCAATAAGCTGGATAATATAATATCCGTTTTCGAATTCCTGAATATCACTAATTTCCCCAACCAAGAGATTAAACGCAATCGATGCAAATTCTGAAGGCGTACGGATCTCTTTTTCCGGACCTTTTCTTGGAAAGAAATCCGTAGTTAATACTTTCAAATTTCGTTCTTTTGCAACTTTTAAAAGATCGTCTTCTTCAAAAGAAACATCGGACACGGCCTCTGCCTCGTCGTAAGCAAGATTTTTTCCCCTTTCTTCGGTCAGTTTCTTTCTTATTTGCTCTTTTGTTTGGTCAAAAGAAGGAACAGATGCTTCATTTATTTTTTCAACCTTAATGATGTGCCATCCGAATCGTGTTCGAACCGGTTCGCTGATTTCTCCGGCTTTCAAGGAAAAGGCCATATCTGCAAAGGGTTTCACCATGTCTTCCCTTGTGAATGTGCCAAGGTATCCGCCACGGTCTCGTGTCGGCCCTTCTGAATATTGTTTGGCCAGTTCGGCAAAATCTTTGCCTTCTTGGGCCAATTTCAATATGCTGAGAGCTCTTTCTTGTGCCGTTTTCGCAGCTTCCGGGGTGGCATTTTCATCAACTCTTAACAGAATGTGTCTGGCTTCAACAGTATTGGGTGTTTTAAACGCGTCCTGGTTTTCGTTATAATATTCACGCAGTTCTTCATCGGAAACTGTCACCTTAGAGCCATATTCGTCAGGGTTGAAATGCAGGTAGCGGACTTTTACCATCGCTTCCGTTTTATAATTCTCTTTATGACTTTCAAAGAATGTTTTTGTTTCCTCCAAAGGAGGGTTGACATCTTTGTATTGGTCGGGCTCGAATAGTACGAAATCGATATCTACAGATGCATTGGCCCAGTTGAACCATTCCATTGTTTCCTGTTCTGAAATTTTGACACCACTGGTAACAAGCGTCGATAATTTTTCAATCATCATCGCATTTCTTTGAGCCACTTCAAACTCTTCAGGGGTCATTCTCAGACGTTCTATAACATTTCTATAAAGTTGCGGATCAAACGTTCCAGCTCTCTGAAAAGCCGGGATTTCCGAAATTGCGCTGGCAAGCTCTGTGTCGGAAACTCGAAATTTTAGCCTTTTGGCTTCCTGAAGCAACAGGGTGTTGCTGATCAGTTGATTTAAGGCCTGTTTTTTTACCTGAAGTTTTTCGATCATATCTTCTTCCAGGTTGTTTCCGAATCTTCTGCGTAACTGCTCAACGAGATTATCGAAAGTATCTCTATATTCATCCAGGGTAATCGGCTCACCGTTGACTGTTGCAATCTTGTCGCCTCTTTGTGACCTGAAACTTCCGACCCCCCAGAATACAAACACTATAACAATAGCACCTAAAAGTATTTTGATTAGCCAGCTACCCGCTTGTTTCCGCATTAACCTGAGCATAAAATTCCTTTCTACCTACCTATTGTATTCAGTTTAGACAATGACCGTTGGGGGTTTCAACTGCCGATTGATCTTAGATCCGACAGACTCGGAGCAAAACCCGCACAGATATTCATATTTATCCCCTTCTGGCAGCACAAGCAGAAGGCGTTTGCGAACCGGGACCGGGCGTTTGCACTTTGGACAGTAAAGTTCAGTGGCGTCAAACTCCCGAAAGGCCCCGTTTTCTTTGCCCTGAGAAGTAAAAGTCCCTGGTATTCCCATAAAGTTTTTCGGATCCATGATTTTACCTTATATCATATTTTTTTATAGATCGTCTCGATATCGTTGACGCTCATCTAAGTTAAAATCTTGTATGTTCAGTAAGTTGTAATTTTTAAAACACCTATACTATTTTTCATCGTCACTTTTGTCAATACCTTCTCGTCGTAAAATCCCGCTCAAAATAATTATTGACACCTATACTACCTTTTTGTTAATTTTCAGTTTTTATATGGGGCTGTAGCTCAGCTGGGAGAGCGCATGACTGGCAGTCATGAGGTCGACGGTTCGATCCCGTTCAGCTCCACCAATGATAACAGAGGGTTAGAGCGAGGCTGGAACTGGGGATTTTATAGATGTGACAGTTTTGTGACAAAACCCATTTTCATTTAAGGCGGTCAATCCATTTAACAGGTTGACCGCTTTTCTTTTATGCTCCTGGGTAAGGTGAGCATATCTAAGGGTCATAGTCATGGTTTTATGGCCTGATACCCCTTACCTCGTTTTCGTATTGTTGCCACAATAAGCCCCCTTTCGCTTAAATCCCTATGGTTGATCCACGGGAAGGGATTGGGGTTATCCTTTTCGGCACCGGTCGCCTATCCTGCGGGTTGTGTTAAAAAACAGCTTGGCATGCCACATTGTGGCACTCTATAATGTTTATTAGCATTATGGTGCTTTACCTATAATGTTACCTCCTCCCCTAGCCCCTGGAGAGAGGCTCCGGGGGTTTTCTTTTGCCTATTCACCATCCACAACCTTTAAATCTGTCCTTTCCTTACCCTCGTATTGTTCCAAACGATACTCTAACCCTCCGATTTTTCGATTTGCCTTCCGAAGTTCGTCGAACAACAAGGCTGAATCCCTGGCTTGCTTGGAACATTTGTCGTTATTTGCACTTTTCCAGGAGTTTTTCAATCTTAGTTCCTGATGTTCAACAAGATCCTCGATAATGTCAAATGGCAGCAGATCAGTAGTCTTCAAATCGCTCAACCCGATAGCACTATTGCCTATGTGTTTAATGCGGTCGAAAAGAATACTTGTGCTGGTGTGAAGATCCACAAAAGTTTCCCAACTGACAATGCCACCTCAAATTTTTTAATGTCTTCCATTGTAGCTCCCTTTCGTTTTAAGGTTTGTGTTGACAAAATATTTTTTATAAATATATATAATATGACATCGCATATACGATGCCAAGGAAAAAATTGACAATAATAATTAATCATATGTATAAAGAAGCTATGAAAATAATGATTACCATCAAACTTGATCCCAAAATGAAAAAAGGTATTGAGAAACTGGCAGACAAACAGCTTGTGAATATGTCAACCGTTATCCGTCAAGCTGTTGATAAGCATCTGCTTGAGAATGACATTGACTGGCGCAAGATACCCGAAAAAAAACCCAGAAAATAGCTTGCCGGATTTGGGGAAGGGGGGAACCCATGAAATGGCACAAGGTTGTTTTCGACAATGAGCAAATCTCTGCTGGAGAACTCAGAGAGTTTCAAGATGATTGTATTGAACTCTATCGTGCCTTTTACTCCCCCAAGGGAATGGTTCTTTTGATCAACGATAGGCCAACTGATAGCAAACTCGGCATGGAAACTACTGTATATTTTTCTCCAGGGTGTTTACTTTATGCACAACCTCTTATTTCCCATTATTCTGGAGAACCCTGTGAACAACCAGATATGAAGGATGTGGCAGTTTTTTTAGGCAACCCGGATGAGATTGAATCGCACCAATGAGCAACCTTCTCCGCTATCAAACCCGTTTATTCCCCCAACTGCAAACGTTGAATCTTCAGCCTTATATTGGCCTATGTTGGAACCTCAATAGTATCTTCCGGTGTGTTATGTGTCCTGAACGGGAACAGGGGACACAACGTTGCGGTACACCTTCTAACCTCGGCGGTATTAAATCCAACACATTCCTTGCTATGCTCAAATATTTTTGTGATATCGTTTTTTCAAAAGAGGCAAATCCATTTCAAAAGGTTTGCTTTTTTATGGATTTTACGATATGTGTAATCTGCACCAATTTATGTTAGGTTGTGCTTTTGGAACCCATTAAAAGGCCCCTGTCAAGAAAAAACACCCCTCCTTTCCTATCGAAACAAGTTAAGAGATTCATTGAGCCGTTTTTCAATTTTTTTCAGTTTTTTCTTAAGCTGATTAACTTTGGCTTTTAATTCCGCGTTCACAATATCAACCCTTAAGGTAGATTCAGCTTCTTGTAACTCTTTGCTAAACTCAAGATGCTCTTTTTCCAGGCGATGAATGTCATTTTTGATGATTTGATATTCCGGCCAATCATTAGTATCATCTAAAAAATTCATTGACATTGTACTCTCCTGTTTTGTTTGAAAATCCCCTTAATACAAGATGGCTTTATCAAAAATCAGATTTACTTGACTTGGCGATCAAGAAGTATGATATTTATAAATTATCCATTTTCCAGCTAATGACAAGTGGGCGCAAATTTTATCTCGATTAGGAAGTTTGGATTTTCGTGAAATTCCGATTGAGCAAATTGCAATCTTAATACAGGAAAGGAAGGGCATGAAGTTAAGTAAAGTTGCATTTGCAAAAACAGAAGATAGGAAAAAAGGGGTAAAATTTTCGATATCCACCCTAGGAATCAATCCTACAAAAAATAAAGATGTTCTTATCAAGCCAAACTTCAATACTGCTGATCCGACTCCTGGCTCAACTCACAATGACACTTTAATGGCACTTGTAGATGAGATTTGGGACATGGGGGCAAAATCTATAAGTTTAGGTGAGAGGAGCTATCCACCTACTCAGGAAGTTATGGATAAAAAGGGTATAATCCCTCTGTTAAAGCAGAAGGATGTTCATATTGTTAATTTTGATGATTTGGGAGAAAAGGATTGGGTTGAATTTAAACCGAAACATAGCCATTGGAAAAATGGATTTCGTATAGCAAGGCCTATTCTTGAGACCGAATGCCTTATATCCACTTGTTGTTTAAAAACACACCAATTTGGAGGTGTATTTACTCTATCGCTCAAACTACACGTTGGAGTGGTTCCCACATTTCGGCATGGGTATCAATACATGGGCGATCTGCACCAATCGCCCTATCAACAGGAGATGATAGCAGAGATTAATGAACCTTTTTCGCCTGACCTAATAGTATTGGATGGAATCGATGCTTTTACAGACGGTGGACCAGCCACTGGCAAGCGGGCCAAAGGGAATATCTTTTTAGCATCAAACGATCGTGTCGCTATTGATGCAGTTGGTGTAGCTGTGCTCAAGACCATTGGCAGTAATGAGGCTATTATGCAACGGAAGATTTTCGATCAAAGACAAATTGCAAGGGCTGTAGAGCTTGATATAGGTGTCTCATCTCCCTCTGAAATTGAAATAATATCAGCAGATCAGGAAAGTATGGAATTTAGAGCTGAAGTGTCTCAAAGATTATTATTTGGATGAACAGTAGAAAAATAAAGATATTTTAATAGGCAGGGTTAAAAATAGCCTCTACATTTTTAATTTTTTTTGCGATTTATGAAACTTCATTAGAATTGATTCAGGTTGTGCTTATCAAGATAACACAGGTTTTACGATGGACAAACCCCCAAAAAAATCAAGATACATTTTTCCGATCATTTTGATATTAGTTTTTGTGTCCTTACTTTTCTTATTGCGTGCCTCCGTAATGAAAATTTTTTTAATACATACATCTAAAAACCCAATTCAAATACAGACGTCTAAATTCTCAGACCTCGACGAATCTTCGTTAGAAACAGAAATATTCAATGAAATTAATCGCAAAAGGCTTGAACTGGAGAATGATCCTCTAGAATGGGATGCAAGGATTTACCAAGCTGCCAAAGCTCATAGTATATATCTCCAAACACATAAAGCCTTCTCGCATCATAACGTTGAAGGAGCAAGTATGACAGACCGCTTGAAAAACGAAGATCTTTTCTTCATAGTGGCAGCTGAAAATCTTTCTATGCTTGATGCGGGCACAGAAAATATAGCTGGTTTAGTTGTTGAGGGTTGGATGAAAAGTCCGGGCCATAGGTGGGTGATTGTAGATAGAGATCATTTCTATACTCATGGGGCAGTTGGAGTTACTTGTAATAAGTCATCTTGTTATGTGACTTTTAATTGTGCTGATTTTATAGTCAGCAAAAACGGGACATTAAGACCATATCATTACATCTACGTTAATCTAAATGATGAATCACTTGGTTTTCAAGAATCTTATCCTGTTAATATTAATATCAAATCATCGAGTCCAGTGGACACATATTTCTTTGATTCATTTAGCAAAATGAATACTTTTATTAAAACAGGTTCAGATATTTCAGATGACAAAATCATGAACAAAACAAATATTTCTGATAGAAGAATAGCGGGAACAGACTCTTACCTCTTAATCAGAAACAACTCTGATTCAATCGCTGATATAAATTATGAACTAATTTATAATTAAAGAGAAGACAGGAGAATGCTAAATTCGTTTGAATAGCCGATGCTTGAACCTGTGTTCAGGTTATCTGCAACGTTAGGTTTATAAAAAACTCTACTATTTTATAATATTCCTCTACAAAGCAACCTAAACTAACCAATTAATATCATTATTATATTCCCACAAATACGTACATTAAATGCCTAAATTATACCTTAAAATTACTGATTGACAATATTAAGATGTTTATATATCTAATTCGGATACATTCTCTTTTGAAATTGATCTTACATCTCATTTCGTTTTCCATTGTTTAACACTTCTTGTGCCGCTGATCTCATTCTCTATCCGTTTTCTCCTGTGCGATGTTTTGTCACTTCGATCGTTACACCTCTATTCAGGAGGTTATTCCATGGAGAAACCCCTCAACATTTGCCTGCTTTGCTTCTGACAGGACGTTGTCTGTTCAGTTGGAAGCTTTTAATAAAATTGATCTTGCCCTTTTATAGAAGCACTGATTTGAAGATATATTGGTCCTGATGATTATTGGTAATCATTTAGAGGAAAG
>Ga0316190_10002842_pt1 | contig 12596 bp, 8 predicted proteins | sample Eddworburrow2_MG_FD_204929 | JGI IMG/M metagenome (GOLD analysis project Ga0316190, IMG submission 204929) | Coastal sediment microbial communities from Maine, United States - Eddy worm burrow 2 | ecosystem: Environmental > Aquatic > Marine > Coastal > Sediment | place: USA: Maine | collected... | reverse complement strand
TCATAGACAAGTCCGATCAAGTGCGAGCGCAGGCTTGCAAGGTTGCGGGCCGAGATATTCGGTCGGTAGTTGAGTTCCGCAATCGCTCGCTGGACTGTTTCCCGTGTCGACTCGCGAACATTCTGCTCCCGATTGACCACACGAGATACGGTCTTCATCGATACCCCGGCTAGTTTGGCGACGTCGTCAATCGTGGCTTTGGGCATTGGCATCAGACTCGCCTTTCTTATTCTTGTTGTAGACACCCAAGACTACAAAGTATCTGACAACGCTGTCAATCATTGCGCCAAGGGCCGATTGCGGCCCACTTGATCCAGTCCCACCCAGTTTGGCACTGGCTCGGCAGAAGCGATACGATGGGCCTATGAGTCGTCTTTCTATAATGCTTCTGGCCCCGCTCGTGGTTGTCGCGATGGCGCCAGCGATGACGCTGGCAGACGATGTAGCAGCGGAGCGGGCGCGTCTCGCCAATCAGCGAATCCAGGTAGACGAGGAACGCCGGGCGCGCGAAGAAGAGCAGCGCCTCGAGCAGGCGCAAGCGCAATCCAAATCTGAAGATCCGGGCGAAACAACCGTGGAGGTGGCTGAATCCTCCGAGCAGCCCAGGGATACAGGCAGCGAGGCGGAAACCCGCAGTACGCAGGGTGGTGTGAGCGGTACGCCGGTCAACAGGATAGAAATGTCACGAGCGCTCGAGCAGCTTCGAGAGCTCGGCGCGCTCCGGGAAGCCGGTTACCTGACCGAGGAAGAGTTCGAGCAACTCAAAAAGAAGATTATCGACGGCGCACTATGATGCGCTTTGCACGAGTTCCGCGTAGAGCTTACGCATCGCAAGTTTGGGCGTGCGGTCGACGTTGAACAGTCCCCAGTGTTTCTCCGGCTCGAGCAGGTCGGGGGAACCCTTCCAGGGCTCGTCGAAGGCTTCGAAAACGAAGGTGAGAACCTTCTCTTCCGTCGTCCATGCCAGCAGCTCTTCGTAATAGTGTGCCTGTAGTTCTTCCGATGCGTTCCAGGGTTCGATACCGCGGCCGTTAGACGCGGTCGTCCATCCTGCCTCGGTAATCACTACCGGTTTGCCGGGGTAATGATCGACAACCGAGTGGTAGTTTTCTCGCGTATATGCCAGTGCGTCGTCTATCGTCCGGTATTCCCACGCGGGGTAGGTATGCACCGATATGAAATCCAGGACCTCGACCAGCGGCTCCAGCTTGTACGTCCAGGGAGCATAATTGTCGCAGAATGTAATCGGTTGCTTGATCGCCTCCTTCAATTCACGCACGTGTGAGATCAGGCGTTCAACCGGCACCATGTGATCGGTCCACTCGACGGTTGCCTCGTTGCCGACCGACACCGAGAAAACGCTGTCATAGTGATTGGCAAGTGCAATCGCCCGTTCGATCTCCTGATGGTTGCGCTCGCAGTTCGACGCGATTGTGTCGGCGCTAAACTCGGCGCCCCAGGGGCAATGCGGATTGCTCATTTCAGCTGCCATGTCGAGGCCCAGCATGACTTTGAAGTCAAAACCTTCTTCACGAATTACCCGCAGCACGATATCCGCGTGGGGGCTGCAGTCATAGATCCTGAGGTACTTCCAGTTTTTTTCGAGAATCGACAAGTCTTCACGGACTTGTTCGTACGAGGGATAGGTACCCTCCAGCGGACTCTGGCCCGTCCGGTAGCCCGAGTAACAGATCGCGTTTCCGTGTTCGAATTCCATCGTGTTCAGGCCCACTCAGAAGTACTTCGGGTTTCCATCTTTGTCCCAAAGTCCCCAGTAGGCGCCCACATCACCTTCGGCGCCGACTTTCCAGGACTCGTCAAACGATGAGAAGTAGAAGATTTCGATGCCTTCATCTTCGGCCCACCGGCACGCATCAATAAAATACTTGATCGCGTTTTCCAGGGAGGGGACGGCCGCACCTTCGGCGCTGCCGATATTAGGCCAGCCCGTTTCGCTGATAATCACGCGCTTGCCGTTCGCAACGCTGCTGACACGGTGATACATGTCTTTCATGTACACCAGGGCATGCTCGGCCGGACAGCCTTCCCAGAACGGATAGCAGTTGGCCAGCAGCACGTCACAGGCTTCCGTAATTCTTGGGTGGTCCACAAATTCGAAGTACGCATCAACGTAACCGACGTCGACATTCGGCGCGCCTTCCTTCGCACGTCGCATGTAGTCGAGAAGTTCGTCCTCGGTAAGATCGCCTCTGAGCAGCACCTCGTTGCCGACTGCGAGGATATCTACATGACCCTCTTTGGCAATCGCAATAGCGTTCTCGAGCTCGAGTTCGTTGTGTTCCCGATCATCGTCAAGCCAGACACCGACCATGGTCTTGAGACCCTTTTCCTTTGCAATGGCAGGAATGAGTTCATGGCCCTCGGTGCAGGAGAAGGAGCGTATCCACCGAACATACGGTTCGATGATGGCCAGCCGCTCTCGAATCTGAGCTTCTTCGATCACGGTTCCGGGGCTCTGCCCCTCGACATAGGGGCTGAACGAGAGTCCGTGGATTTTCGACTCGAGGATCTTGCGAACAAGTGCGCGCAGATCGTCGGTCGACAGGGTTGAAACATCGATCCCGGCGAGTGATAGCCTGCGTTTGTAGTAGTTTGACATTGAGATTCCTTAGAGGATTAGTCACCGAACAGCTGGCTTGCGCCAACAGTGACCTTTATTTGCCGAACCCGGCCGTTGCGCTGAAAAAGGTCGGCGCTGATAGTGGCGGGCAAGGCGAGGTCAGAGAAACACGAACTGGTGCCGTCATCGAACTCTGCGACAAGAGCGGCGTCAGCGTTGTTATCGAGCACGTATAAGATCGGCACCTGGCACCATGTGAACCCGAGGCTCGACGCGGGTAGCGTAAGCGTCTGCCAGCAGTTGTCAACGTCGAGATAACAGAGCGACCCTGGCTCAGCACGAAATTCTCTTGGATGCAGCAGGGCTGGCTGTATGTGAACCGCACCATCGCGAACCCGGATGCCGAGTTCTGCGAAGCGCGTTAGTATCTCTTCCTTGACCTGCCCGGTCATTCCCGGTTGCTGCGCACCGGCATGCCGTGGCGTGTGGGAGTAAGGATCGGTCGGAAACGCGCCGTAGTCGCGTGGCGACTTGTTAAAACCGATACCAGAACGCACACGATAGTAAAGATCGCCGAGTCGCTTCAGTGTCGAGCGGTTGGCGCCGCTATCAACCGCGTCAAAGAAATTCTCCTCGACGGCCAGCAGGAGCTTCGCGACCATGTGCCAGTAGATCGAGCCCAGTCCCTCGAAACCGAACATGGTGCCCGAGCGACCTGTGAAGGACTTGTGGTCGAACACAGTTTCATAGAGTTTATGAATTGCGCGTCGTGTTGCGGCTTCATTGGCGCCATATTCCTCGCCAAGCGCTTCGAGCATCGCCTCGACGTCGCTGGCGTTCGTGAACTCGGCGTTGAAACGGACGCATCCGTCGTCGTCCCGCAGGACAATCCGTTGGTCGCCGGCGTTCAACATCTCGTTCAGCAGCGGATACGCCTCGATCAAGTCGTCAGGCACGCGATTTCGTTCCAGGAAACCTGGCAGGTGCCGATCGGGATAGAGCATAAAGCTGTCCTGATCTTCCCTGTAAACCTTGCTTGCAAAAAGTGCCTCGAGCACGTCAGCAGTTTCGTCGGCACTGATCGCCCCTGCGCTCAACACAGCAACCTGGCCCTCAAGCATTGGGTACAGGTTGTCGATGCGCAGTGCGTTGTCATCAAAATTGGCGACGTTGTAGGCGTGGTACAAGCCATCTTCCCGGCGGTTTGCGGCGATACTGTGGTCGACGAACGTCAATGCATCGTCGAACAGGGCGATGACGCTGCGGATGTCGACGTCGTGACTACCGGTAAATCCGTCGCGCGCATAGACTGACTCGCGGTAATCGCTCGCTAATTGCCCGAGTTCCGCCAGAGAGCGGAATCGAAGAGCATCGTCGATAGGGCCGTTACCGTCCACGGACCGCAATTCGGCGAGGGCCGTCGCCGTGCCGCCGAGCCATTCGGCGACCTCGGTAGACATGGCGAAGGTACCGGACTCGTCCACCAGCAAGTTACGCAAGAAACTCATATAGCGCCGCATATAGTAGAGCGTCACCATGGAGAGGCCCTGACCGACCAGCGCATTGTTCGCATCATTCCATTCGGGGCGCTGCGTATTGAGCCAGACACCGCCGTCGACGACCAGGTTGCCGAGTTTGGTGAGCAATGGCACCAGCAATTTTTCGAGCAGATTGACCTGGTAGACCCGGCCATCGGCATCGAGGACCAGCTTGCCGTCCGCGCCTATTGCCGTGACGCGCTCGTCGATCATCGCGGCGAGTGGCTCGTCAAAAACCACGGTGTGCTTGGGGTCCTTCAGAAGTTCGTCGAGCGGCTTGATCCTGTAGGGCACATTCGCGTAGCTGAATAGCGGTTCCCGCAACAGGCGTCGCAATGTCTGCGGGTGAAAGCTGCGTGAAAGCTCGAGCAGCTTGAGCAGGTAGATGATCTGGTGATCGCCCCAATAGCCGATGTGGCTCCACGGATTGTCGGGCTCCTCAACTTCCCAGTCGATTCCTTCCTTGGTGATACGGTAAGGGTTGTAGCCATCGACGGTGGACGCATTCACGAACTTGGCGATCATGTTCTCGACAAACTCGGGAAAGCTGAATGCAAGTGCCTCCCAATTCTGAAAGATGTCGCGCCAGTTACCCTGGTATGACAGCAAACTCTCGCCGGATTCATCCTTGATTCGGATTGCAAACTGGTTCCACGGGCGGCTTGGGTCCCCATGGCGACGGCCAAAGGTGATCGGCAGGTACTCCAGCGTCAGGCGCCGCAGCTGCGCGTCCTGGTGTTCCTCAACGGTTGACAACAGCTCATCGAAACGCAGGCGGTCTGGCAGGCCGTCGAACAGATCGCGGTTGCGATCGAAAACGGGCTTATTGAAATTCCGGATCGTACGGCGGAAGTCCCGTGATGAGACATTGTATTGGTCATCAAAAATTCCGCCGCGCAACACGTTGAAGAGCACGTTGGCGTAGTGGTGTACCGTAACCTGCTCTTCGTCCGTTGCCTGAAAGCCATCGGCAGCAGCCATGATTCTCGCCAGGTCGTCGGAGCCCGCTGCAATGGAGGCCAGGATATCTGTTTCGACTTTTTCGGGAGTGGCGAGCCGCTGTCGCAGCGAGACCGCATTCGCCTGGCTTTGCTCGGAGTTAAGTACGATAGTCCAGGTACTGGATTCGCCGCCAGCAAGATCACATGAATGATTCACAAAGTAAGCGCCGCGGATGCCGCGCTTGTGATGTTCCTGGTGCAAGCTGGCACCCTGGCGGAAGTCATTGACCTGGTCCGCCGAGATCAGGATCTTGTGCTGCTTCAGTCCCAGGCTAAACACAGTAGTCGCCTTAAGGGACTCGCTGGGTTCGGCGCGATCGGTAATACCCGAGTACAGCGTCAGGAAGGCCAGCCCGGTCGAATCGTCAAGTTCGGTCCATTTGTAAGCATCTACGAGGTTGCTGGTGTTGGTTTGTGCAAATCTCGGCGTTCCAGCCGGCAGTATGTTCTGGAGGCCGTCAACGACTTCGACATGCCGACTCGAAGTGCCCGGATTTTCCAGCTCACAGTGGCGCATGAATCCGAATTCGGTGCTGGTCGACCACGTGTAGCGAAAGGCGAGTTCGAGATCATGGTTAATCTCTTCGAAACACAATTTGTTGCCGAGTGTGTTCTTGTAGAGATTGCAGCTGGTTGCGAAACGTCCGCGCTGTTCCGGGTTGAATGGTTCCCAATACACGGTGTCGGCGCCACTGCCGATTCGCAGAATCGTGCGGGGCCCCGTGCTACCGACGCAGTCGTGGAGTTGGTCGACAGTGATGTAGGGGAACAACGCCGTCTCGGGCGATACCCGTCCTGCCGTAAGCCCGCCCGTTGACGATGCGAACAGCCAGTGATCGTTGGCCGAAATGACGCTGACAAAGAACGGCGCCATCCGTTCTACATTGCGAATGACGAAATAGCGCTCGCCTGCGAAGTCCAGGAACTCGCCATCGACGGCGTTCTTTCTGGCCGACGAGTGCTGTGGGGCCGCGCTGTGGGAAACTGGACTACTCATCAAGCACCACCTCCCCGAAGAGGCCTGCGTCAATCCAGCCCCGGTCCTTCGGCCCGGTCGGGACCGACTCGGATCCGATGAAATTCTCCCTCAACTCGCTGCCGTCGTTGTCGCAATAGGCGACCATGAGGCCGAGCACCTTGCCGGCCACCAGGCTCACAGGTTTGTTATCTGTGGCGTCGTCAATGTAGGAGTCATCATAAATGTCGATGGCGACTTCCCAGACAATCGTATTGCCGTGCTGTCGCCATTCACTTGTCACGTGTTGCGAGTAATTTCGCGCCTTTTGATCCGTGCCAATGTCAATCGCCTGATTGTCCAGTGACATATGATAAGCAAACGCGTTGTGATTGAACTGGTGATTTCCACCCGAGTGATCCTCGTCAAGAAAGATCTCGAGGCAATCATCGTCCCAGTACTGTACGAGGGGATCGCGATGTGAGTCGAACAGGATGTCGTCGACGATTTCCGCGAGCAGGTAAATACGGTCCTTTGTCCAGACCACTTTGAAGCGGCCACTAAAGTCATCGGACGTGTACTCGGGGCCGAGCCAGCGATACTTGATGTCCTGCCAGGGCGCCGACTCCCAGGCGACTTCCGATGCGACACCATCGATCAGGGGGGCGGACCCGGCATGCGGAGCGCGATACTTCGTGCGTTCTTCGAGATGTGTCGGACTGGCGAAGGTTGCCGGTGAGACCAGCGCTATCAGGGCCAGGCTCGCTATTGTCAATTTGGTACGTCGCTTAATATTCATTGGTAGGAGGCATCCGGCTGCTTCTGGTTCTTGTTCCTGCAAATCAGCAGTCGCTCATCGGTGCGCTGAGCTCAGACCGTATTGTAGTAGGAGTTGACAGCGCTGTCAGCATGTTTTATAACGGAAGTGACAACGCTGTCATATCTTTGCCGTGCCATCCACGTCGGCAGCGTCAAAAAACTCTGTTTCAAAATCGAACAGCCGGGGGGCTAACTAAATGCATAAACCTTCTTTTGGTAGAACATCTTTCAGCAGGACGTCGTTGGCGACAGGTGTCGCCCTGGCCCTTGGGGCTTCAGGAATCACGCCGGCTGCCGCACAGGACTCCGCGGACGAGGTGATCGAAGAAGTCGTCGTGATGGGAATTCGCAGCAGTCTAACGTCTTCCATGAACACGAAGAGAAGCGCGAAGGGAGTTGTCGACGCGATCACGTCCGAAGATATCGGCCAGTTCCCGGACACGAACCTTGCGGAATCAATGCAACGAATTCCCGGTGTGTCGATTGATCGCGCCAACAATGAGGGCAGCAGGGTCACCGTCCGCGGCTTTGGACCAGAGTTCAACCTGGTGTTGCTGAATGGCCGGCAGATGCCGGGAACAGACCTCAGCGCTGACTCCGTGCGCTCTTTCGATTTTGCGAATCTAGCTACAGAGGGTGTGCGGGCGCTCAACGTCTATAAGAGTTTCAACGCAACGATGCCGACCGGCGGCATTGGATCGACGATCGATATTCTTACGGCGCGGCCGTTCGATAGACCCGGTCTCGTTGCAAGTTTCGGTGTCAAGGCACTGAATGACACGACCAATGTGAAAGGGGACGACTGGACGCCGGAGGTTTCCGGTATTTTCAGCAACACCTTTGCTGATGACAAATTCGGCGTAGGCCTGTTCTTCTCCCACCAGGAACGAGACAGCCGGGCCGTCGGCGTCAACGTTGCAGAGCAGTTTTGGCGCGAAAACGTTGATGCTGCAATTCCGGATAGCGCGGTTATCGTCGACAATCGTGCGCCCGGAGTAACGAATGAGTTCTTCCCGCGTGCTTTGGGCTTGAATATCTCCGATATTGAGAGGACGCGTACCAACGGCCAGTTGACGCTGCAATTTGCGCCAACCGATACGTTCGAGGCAACACTTGACTACACGTATTCCGAGTTCGACAACGTAGAAAACAAGCTTGGCGCCGGAATATGGTTCAACGACGGCGACGCGCAGCAGGTGGAGCTTGACCAAAACGGTGCTGCAGTATTCGTGGGAGCCGGCGGCGGTGACTACACTGCGCAGCCTTCTATTGGCCAGTCCAAGAATGAGAACCATTCTATCGGGCTGAACCTGGACTGGCAGGCGACTGATAACCTGACCCTGACGCTGGATGCGCATGATTCGTCTGCGGAAACCATGCCCCAGGGGCGGGGTAGCAACGTGTATGCGGTCATGGCAGCGGTGTGTATGGACACCAAGGGCATGGATAGCCGTAATGGGGCTGATGTTCCTGACATGCTGGTCACGTGGGGATCATGCCTGGGCTCGGCGCCGGGTGAGGAACCCACCGCAGCCGCGTATGACTCCTTGTTTGCGAATGCCCTGGCCGACTGGCAGGAGAACGATATCTCGCAGGTCCAGCTAAGCGGCGAGTGGCTGAATGACTCGTCTGACTACGGGCTGACGAGCATCCAGTTTGGCGTCGCAAGTACCCAAAACAAGTTCCGCGTGCGTGGATGGGATGACGGGCAGGTCGGCGCCGGCTGGTACGGTGGCAACCAGGACGTTTATGACGATTCACTCTTCACGCGTGTGGATAGTAGCGGCATCCTCGGCGAATTCTCGGGCTTCAGTAGTCCCGGCTTTTATCATGACGTCAGCCTCGAAGGCGTTCTCGGGCCAATCGAGCAGACCTTCAGGGGTGGACAGCCCATTGCCGTCGACTACAGCTCCCAGCCTGTCAACGATCACAGAGTCAAGGAAGATTCGATCTCCGCGCATGTTCAATTCAACGTCGAAAGTGATTTCAATGGTCTGCCAGTGACCATCGTCGGCGGTGTTCGCTACGAGGACACAGACGTCACCGCGAACAGCCAGCAGGTTGAAACTGAAGAAGTTGTATGGATCGACGCGGCGGGTGAGTGGAGCGTGAATCGTGCCGCAGAAGCCACGGTATCCGACGTGGGTGCAGACTACAGCGTATTCCTGCCGAATCTCGACGTCGCGTTCGATGTTCGCGACGACATGATCGCGCGATTCTCGTACAGCAAGTCGATCACTCGTCCGACCCTGACGGCCATGCGCGGTACAACCGACGTAACGACTCGCCCCAAGCCCGGACAGCGTGATGGCGCAGCTGGCAACCCGGGGCTCCAGCCGTTTAGTTCGGATAACTTCGACCTGTCATTCGAGTGGTACTACAGCGATTCGAGCTACGCATCGGTTGGTTACTACCGCAAGCAGGTAGAGAACTTCATCGTGACAACGCAGGAAGAGCGCCAGATTGGCAACCTGAGAGACCCGTTGGCGGGGCCGCGTGCGGACCAGGCCAGGGCTGACATCGAGGCCGCTGGTGGAGACCCTAACGACGAGGCGCTGATCTTTGACCAGATCAACATCAATGCCGGCAATGCCCCGGGTACTGCGATTGTTCAGGAAGATGCTGATCCATTGATCGATTGGAGGATTTCTGTTGATTCGAACCTGGAAGACGCCACGCTCTACGGATGGGAACTGGCCGTGCAGCACATGTTCGGTGACTCCGGTTTCGGCGTAAGCGCGAACTACACGACAGTGAATGGTGATATCAATGTTGACCGAAGTGCGATCGGATTCCAGTTCGTACTCACCGGGCTCAGTGATTCGGCAAACCTCGTCGGGTTCTACGAAAACGACCGATGGGCGGCGCGAGTGGCCTATAACTGGCGTGACGAGTTCCTCAATGGCACTCGGAACAGCAGTCCGCAATACACCGAGGAATTTGGCCAGTGGGATATGCGCGTTAACTTCAACGCTACGGACAACCTCAATGTGTTTCTCGAGGGCATCAATGTGACGAACGAATCGCAGCGAATCTACAACCGCTACGCGAATATGTTCACCGATGCGAATCAGTTCGAAGCACGCTGGGCCGTCGGAGCACGGTACGCCTTCGACTGAGGTGGCCGTGTACTGATGAACAAGCCATAGTGTTCCGGAGAAGGCCGCCAATCGAGGCGGCCTTTTTCGTAGTCAAGGCAACGTGTGTTGAAATGTCCGCAATTCCTTTATTCAAATGCCCTAGAATCGATTATCGAAGGGACCAGAGATACGGATTGGTGAGATGAGCAAACCAGTCAAACGCATCGTGATTGTCGGTGGCGGCGCCGCAGGGTGGATAACCGCTGGCTTGATAGCGGCCGAGCATGACGCTGTCAGCGATTCCGGTACCGAGGTAATACTTGTCGAGTCGCCCGACGTCGGCCCGATCGGGGTCGGTGAGGGGACCTGGCCGACGATGCGTTCGACCCTCTCAAAACTCGGTATTTGCGAAACCGATTTTGTTCGGCAGTGTGATGCGTCCTTCAAGCAGGGAACGCGATTCGACGGCTGGCACACGGGAGCGGCCGAGGATATCTACTACCATCCGTTCACGCTCCCGAGCGGTTATATGAAAACGAACCTGGCCGAAAGCTGGCTGGCGCATCGCGATCGTGTGCCGTTTGCGGATGCGGTCGGCACGCAGAGTCACCTTTGCGCGCACGGTTTGGGGCCGAAGCAGGGCGCCACACCGGAGTATGCTGCGGTGGCGAATTATGGCTATCACCTTGATGCTGGGAAGTTCGCGGTGCTGCTGCAGAAGCACTGCACGCAGTCCCTGGGCGTCAGACATGTTCTCGATCACGTCACGGCGGTCAATAACGACGAAGACGGATATATCGCTTTCCTTGACTGCAAGACTCATGGGCCCATTGAAGGTGATCTATTCGTCGATTGCACCGGTTTCGCGTCGCTTTTGCTTGGCAAGCACTACGGCATTCCGTTCGTCAGCCGCAAGAATAACTTGTTCATTGATACCGCGCTGGCCGCACAAGTGCCCTACGCGGATGAGAACAGCCCTATCGAGTCGCAGACCATTGCAACGGCCCAGAGTAGCGGCTGGATCTGGGATATCGGATTGTCGTCGCGGCGCGGCGTCGGACATGTTTACTCCAGCGCTCACACGACCGACGCCGCGGCGGAACGGGAGCTTCGGGCATACATCAAACCAAGCCTGGGCACAGAATCTGAGTCGATTACACTCCGCAAGATCGCGATCAATCCAGGACATCGCCAGGAGTTCTGGCACAAGAACTGTGTTGCTGTCGGTATGGCCGCAGGTTTTCTGGAGCCGCTCGAGGCTTCGGCTTTGGTCATGGTCGAGCTGTCGGCAAAGATGATCAGCGAAGAGTTGCCAGCAACACGAGAAACGGTGCCAATTGTCGCCAAGCGATTTAATGAGAAATTTCTCTACCGCTGGGACAGGATCATTGACTTCCTTAAGCTCCACTATGTGCTCACTCAACGAACTGACAGCGACTTCTGGCGGGACAATTGCGATAAACAGTCGATGCCCGAAAGTCTCGGCGAGCAACTGGCGCTGTGGCAGCATCGCGTTCCGTGGCACTCCGATTTCGCCCATGTCGACGAGGTCTTTTCCTCGGCGAGTTACCAATATGTTCTTTACGGCATGGGGTTTCGGACCGCGGCAAGCGCTCGGCCCCGAGCTCGCGCGCAAGTGGAGGAGGCCGACAGGCTGTTCGCCGAGAACGAGCAAAAGACAAAGCAGCTGCTTGCCGGACTGCCAACAAACCGCGAATTAATCAATCAAATCCGGGAGTTTGGACTTCCGAAAGGAAAGGTCGCCTGATCCGCTATGGCCAACCACCAGGTACTCGACAACATTAGCCACAAAAATCTCCGGATAATCACGGAGCACTCGGCGTGGTACGGCGACGACATAGCGGCGACACTGGTATTCCCGCTCGAGTTTCGTCGTGCCCAATCAGAATATCCGATCGCATTTCAGAAAAACGCCGAAACAGGGGATTTTGAGCCGATCGCGTTGTTCGGCCTGGATGAAGGAGAAAACCTGTATCTTGGGTCGGACGGTTGGGATGCCAGTTACATACCATTGACTGTCGAGCGTCAGCCCTTCCTGATAGGGTTTGGCACCAGCACCGATGACGGAGTGCCGCGTGAGGAGCCTGTCGTTCATGTCGACATGGACAGCCCGCGCGTCAGCGAAACGGAAGGCGTGGCCGTATTCCTGGAGCACGGTGGGCAGAGTCCCTACCTGGAACACATTAACTCGGTCCTGGCAGCGATCCATCAGGGCCATGCACAGAATAAGCATTTCTCGCAGGTGTTGACCGAACTCGATCTGCTGGAGCCGTTTGCGCTGGATTTCGAGCTCAAGGACGGGTCGAAGAAGACGTTGCAGGGTCTGTACACGCTGCATGAAGAAAAACTGGGTGGTCTAAATGCCGCTTCTCTGGAGCGTCTGCACGGAGATGGTTTTCTCGAGAGTATTTACATGGTCATGGCGTCGATCGCGAACCTGAGATCACTGATCGAGCGAAAGAACCAGAGTCTCTGATCGGAACAGGTCGCCGTCGGCAAGCAGCGAAATGATGTGAAAGAAATCACGCAAATTGAAATAGCCAGTCCGGTCGATTTTCCCGAAGCTGTCAAGAGCTTTACGCAACCAACATTGCTGAAGGG
>Ga0316190_10002841_pt1 | contig 12597 bp, 5 predicted proteins | sample Eddworburrow2_MG_FD_204929 | JGI IMG/M metagenome (GOLD analysis project Ga0316190, IMG submission 204929) | Coastal sediment microbial communities from Maine, United States - Eddy worm burrow 2 | ecosystem: Environmental > Aquatic > Marine > Coastal > Sediment | place: USA: Maine | collected... | reverse complement strand
CCCCTGGGCCGGAAGCATCCAGTTAGACGTTTGCTCGAAATAGCGCTCGCAGGCTTCAGCGATAGCTCGATTCTCAGGGACATCTCGCCACGCCCGCTCGACAAGATCACTACCCGCGCCATCTAGGTTGCGTGCTAACAACCGATGCGCCCGGGCCACCTGTTCTGCAGCACCGGTCCTGTCACCCAGCATCTCAAGGGCCTCAGCCGACCACCATGCAGCCATATGTGACCTGCCAGCGCCGGCTTCGATATTGGGCAGTGCGGCATCCAGACTCGCAGCAGCTTCGGTTTGGTGACCTAGGCTGGCTAGTATCCTCGCCTCGAAAGCCTGAGAAGCGGCCAATACTGACTCCCAACGCTGCTCACCGGCGTGTTGGATCGCTCGTCTAAGCGCGTCCAACGCATTGCTCGTATTTTCTAGTTCGAGATGGACCCTCGCCAGCTCCAAGTAGGCTTGAGCTAGAAGTTCGGGGCGCCCAGCCTCAGCTGCCTGTCGGCAGACTTCCTCCAACAGCCTCTGTGCCGCTCTCCTTCGCCCCTTACGGCGGTCTACCCCGCCTAACACAAGGAGACAAAGCAAGCCAGGGGTGTTGTGACCAACTCGACGGAAATACCTACCTGCCCTTTCAGCGTGCTGTTTTGCCTTTGGGTCGTCACCTGCAACAAAATGTAAGTACTTTGCCACATTCATAGGTACGAGCCCCTCGACCACCGTATGGCCCAAGGCAGAGAGAATCAGTTCCGCCCTTTCCAGCAAGCCCAGGGCCACTCCTCCCCGCCCGTCCATCATCAAGAACACAGCAAAGTTGTGCAGCGATTTGGCTTCACCAAGCTGAAAGCCAATTTCTGATGCCAACTCAATCGACTGACCGAAGTATGACTCTGCCTCTTCCGCCTGCCCACGCGCCAGGTGAAGAGTAGCTAGAAACGCAGTCGCATCAACCTGAGCCCTCACGTCAGCATCTTCAACAGCAGCTGCGTAGCCTGCTTCGAGCTCGATCTGGGCAGATTCCAGCCTGCCTTGGTCCACCAGCATCCGGCCTAACATCAGCTGAGCTGGCACCCAACTTCGCCCAGCCTCGTTGAGCTCACGAACCGCCTCGCTAAGCGCCAGAACTGCATCATCATAATTGAACCCAGATCCATGAATTGACCCAAGAAGATACAAGTGATCGCCGACATTGGCATCGTGCTCATGGCCATGCTCGATTGCGGCCTTACAGAGCCTGAGAGCATTTGCGAAGTCTCCAACATTATAGAAATAGCGACTGCGTAGGTGCTCAATGCGCAATTCCAGGTCAGGAGCTAACCCTCCCGCAGAAACAAGATGCGCCAGCCGTTCAAGCACACCAGCTTGAGCTTCACGATGTCCGCAAATGTCGAGGGCCTGCTCGTAGTCGACAAGTTCATCAATCCTGGCTGAGTCATCAATCTCAGCTTGACGTGCGGCTTGATCGGCATCTTTGAAATGTTCAGCCGCTGGTGCATAGGCGTTTATTGCCAGTGACACCCGTCCTGCTTGGACAAAAAGCTTGTGGGCCTGACCCCACTGGTGCGCAAGGAGCGCATGGTGAGCCAGTTCCGCTGGCCCTGCAGCCGTTTCGGTGGCGAGCCAACTGCCCAAACGTGAGTGAAACCCAATTAGCAGGGGCTCATCACCAAGGCGATAGACAGCCACCCGCGTTGGTTCGTGCACATATCCGGCCTCGCCAGCCTCAACCCGCAGGAATCCGAGATCAACCCCTCTTCCTAGGGCGTCAACAGCCGTGCTGTGGTTGGTTCCGATGATCTGTGCCACGACCTCGCTTGAAATAGGACGGGCTGCGGCCGCCACGGCCAAGAGGCAATGCCGAACCGATTCTGATTCGGCCGACACACGACTTTCTATCAACTTGTTGAGCGATCCGCGCCGCACAACCTCTGAAATGGAACCGGGTTCTCCGCTCTCGGCGTCCATGACCCATTGGTCCAGATGACTTGATCCGGCCTTGTCGTGATGGGGCCCAGCACCCATCAGTTCCAAAATCAGATACGGGTTCCCGCCTGTGAGGACAGCTAGCTGATGCACGCTGTCTGGGTTTGGTTCAACGCCTCCCATTTCGGAGCGCACCAGGCTGGCAACTTCTTCCTCGGTGAAAGCCGGCACAACGATCTGGGTGGACCCGGCCTGAGCTTCCAACCCAGTTAAGGTCTCCCACACCGGGCCAAGCCGTTCTGCCTCTACCCGCTGATAGCTAAGACATAGCAGAACCCGAGACTCAATAAGTTTCGGACCCATTTGCGCCAACGCCATGAGGGAAGAAGGATCAGCATTTTGAACGTCTTCAAGAACAATCAGGGCTGGCTTCATCCCGCCTTGGGCCAACCCGACTTTGGCGACGGCTTCAATGGTACGCCACGATTCCGCTTCAGGCTCCAGCGGCCGGGGCCTCTCAGACCCAACCAGTTCACCAATCTCAGGGACCACCCTTGCCGCTAATTGAAGCCACATAGCAGGCACATCTGAGGTTAAGCGCTCACCTCGCAGTCCCAAAACTCCCGGAGCTATTGCATCTCGCAACCCGCCAAACGCCACCCCCTTGCTGGTGTGCGAGAACGACCCTGCCGCCACATACACACCCCTCCACTCCGCGCTCTTGATCACCTCTTCGAGCAGACGTGATTTCCCGATACCCATTTCCCCCTCTACCAGCACGGCTCCGCCCTGCCCGGTTACCAACTCGTTCACACGACCGAGTATTGCTGCGCGCTCATTGGTCCTGCCTATAAACGGCTTCGCGTTTGGCTCAGTTGACTCGAACGGTCCGACACCACCATGATCCGCCCGGATTCGCTCAACAAGCCCCGCGGTTTCGGGCGATGGCTCAACATCAAGTTCCTGGCGCAACGCCCGACGACAACGGTCGAACTGGCGTTCAGCTTGAACCGATTCACCATTCAATGCATGCAGCCGCATCAGCTCACGCTGCCAGTCCTCCCTAAGAGGCTCTGCTTCTACGAGAAGCAATCCGCGTTTGATGGCAAGGTCATAGTCCCCGTCCAAAACATGCACCTTGACCAAACGGGTGAGTACATCATAGTAAGCCTGAGTCAATCGACGTCGATGTAGATCGATCCAATCGTCATAGTGCCCAGCTAGAAGGTCACCGCCGTAGCGGTCAGCCATCTCACACAACGCCGAGGCCCGCTCGCGGTTGCCGAAGTCTCGGTTGTTGGTGTCATAGGAAGTTACGAGCGACTCAAATTCCTCAACATCCACCTTGACACTAAGGGCGGGGTTGAGTTGAACCGTGTCTGTAGTGGAAACCAACAGGTCCATTTCAAGGGCGTCGCGACCAGTGGTCCTTATCTGCCACAGTGCATGACTCAATCGCCGCCGAGCACGATCTTCCACCAGTTCTGGCCAAAACCGGCCGGCTAGTAGGTACCTTGCTTGGGGGCGATCCCGGTGGAGAATCAGGTACGCCAACAACGACGAAGCCTTGCGTGACGACAACAGGCCGTCGCGCCCGGAGCCGCTAGAGAACTCAAAGCCTCCTAACATCTCCACGCTAAGTATGGATTCGGTGGTCATCACCTCGGCCTCTTGGTCACAGTGCTACCCGTCGGAGCAACTGCTATCTTATTTAACTAACGACCTTAGGGTATCCCACCTGACAGTATCCATGATTACAATATCCAGCTGGATTCTTGGCTAGGTACTGCTGGTGATATGGCTCGGCATAGTAGAACGGCCCGAGCAGCTCGATTTCTGTGGCGATTTCCCCGTAGCCCGCGTCGGTGAGACTTTGCTGATAAGTCGACCGAGACGCCAATGCTGACTCTTTTTGGGCGTCGCTGGCAAACAAGATAGCCGACCGGTATTGGGTGCCGATGTCGTTGCCTTGCCTCATGTACTGGGTCGGGTCATGGTTCTCCCAGAAAATCTGAAATAGGCGGTCGAGAGACACCTGGTCAGGGTCATATACCACCATCACAGCTTCAGTGTGCCCAGTCATGCCGGTGCAGGTTTCTTCATAGGTGGGGTTCGGGGTGTGACCACCGGCATATCCCACCGCGGTTGTGAAAACTCCGGGCTCCTGCCAGTACAGGCGTTCGGCCCCCCAAAAGCAGCCCATTGCAACCACTAGCGTTTGCAGCCGATCAGGAAATGGGCCCACCAACGGGTGTCCGTTCACTTCGTGGCGGTCAGGTACTGGCACCGGTTCGGTCCGCCCCGGCAGCGCCTCGGCTGGGGTGGGGATCATTGACGACCGGGTTTCATTCCTTCCAAACATAACTTGGTCCTTCCAGACGGGTCTACCATATGTAGCCTAATGCGGCAGCAGCGCCTCATGGTTATGTGGCCGACTGATGGCGGCGCTATTCCCTCGGTATGGCCTGAGCAGCTAAAAAGACCAATGGCCAGCGCCCAAGCACACGTTCCGCCGCAACGGTGCTCGAAGCGCTGACCAAATCCCTCAAGATGAGGGTCGGATGCCACTAGCTGAAAGCTAGCGTCGCCCTATGTAAATCAGCCTACCAGCCAACTTCGATTCCTAGCCATCCCGGCCGTAGATTTATGTGCCGGTGCTTTGACTATCTGCTGGCTGAGGCGACCTGTCGCCTCCCAGAATCCTTGCGACCTCCTGGATAGCTTGTTTGGCTTGGTCACGCAACCGGTCAGCTTCAGCGTCTTGGCCGCTTTGTTCGGCAAGGTCTGCCTGCCGGAGTAGCTCCTCGGCGAAGTCCACGATTTCTATGACTGACCGACCGCTGAGATCATCTTCGATGTCTATCTCGGTCCCGGTACTGCCGGTGTCTGGCTCGGGCTCGGGCTCTGGCTCTGGCTCTGGTTGAATATCTGAGTCAGGGTCCTGGGGCTCGCCAGGACCATCCTCAGCTATTGCGGCCAAAGCCCCAGCCAGGGTGGTGTCCATGCCTATTCGGTCGCCTGACACCGCAACCACTCGACTCAGCTCAGGAACCGCTGTCTGGCCTGGCGACTCGACGTAGACCGGCCTGATGTACACGATCGTGTCGTCGATCATTAGCAGGCTCATCTGACCGAACTGAACCTTAGATCCCTGCTTCTCTTTGTTGAATTCAGTCATCTGGTCGTTCTTGCGGATATCGGCGTGGACGAAATCCAAGGCCTTTACCTGCCCTGCTGGGACCTCATATACAACCAGTTCTCCATAGTGTTCGGGATCTGATCGGGCCACCATAAGCCCCGTCAGCCGTGGTCGTGCTGCGGTAGACCCTGGCCGGCCTCGCGGCACAAACGCCCGCTGCAAGACGAACTCGGTAGTGTCAGAGCCAGGAAGCCGAGTTACCAGGTATTGGGGTGCCATGGAGATGGAGTCACCCTCAGTTTCCTGAGCCTCCTTGCGTGGTTCAGCTGCCACCGACCATGCAACGTCACGCTGGATCAACTGGACTGGATCCGAAACCACATATGTTGCCCACATATCGGACTGGACTTCAAACAAGTCGGTCGGGTAGCGAAGGTTGTCCAAAAGAGACGGTGGGATCTGATCTTTGCTTGTGAACAAGTCAGGAAATGCTGAGCTCCAGGCCCGGGCAATCGGGTCGGACTCATCAATCACATACAGGGTTACATCTCCGGTGTATGCGTCAACCACAGCCTTAATCGAGTTGCGGATGTAGTTGTATCCACCAGCGATATCTGAGTTAATCAGGTCGGAGTCGACCCTTTGGCTGTATGGGAACCCCGACGCAGTAGTGTATGCGTCAACAACCCACACGATTCCTCCGTCGGTAACGACCGGGTACGGATCAGAGTCGAACTCAAGGAATGGAGCTACGGTGCGGATCCTATGGTCTAGGTCGCGGTTAAACAGCGCCCTGGATTCAGATGTGACATCAGACGCTATCAACGGATCGAGTTCCCGGAACCTCAAAGCGAATGCCGCCCTGCGCAGCATTGACCCCATCGGCACCCCGGCATCGCCATCAAATCGGTACGGAACCGAGTTGTTTGCTGAGTCCTGGTAGTCGATCTCGTCCCGTTTTGCGTTGACAATCGCGTATCCATGGAAGCCCTCGCCAACATAAACCCTGGGCTGCTCAAGGGTCTCAGCCAACCGCTCGTCGACCGATACATCGCCAAGCTCTCGAACGAGGAAGTCAGGTCGGCCGCTCTCGTCGGCTGCCCAACCCGCGGCCATTGCTAAGCCATACCCGTGGGTGAACAAGACGTGTTGGGCCTCCCACCCTTTGTCCAAAGTATCAACCCCCAGATCGAGGCCGCGTGCGGACAGAACCACTGGACGCAGTTTTCCATCTATTTCGTAGCGGTCCACGTCTAATGGATCTGAGAACCAGTAGAAGGCCCGTTCGCCTTGGCTCCGCACAAAGGAGTCGCGCGCCAATTCTGGATCGATGATTGGCGCATTTTCAAATACGTCTGAGTACTCCTCGATTTCTTCGAGGGAGATTCCCTCCTTGTAGTCCAGTTCCTCCCTCGTCAGCCGGGAGCTGTCGAGGCCATATGCGAATCTGGTAGCTTCCAGGTTGCGACGAACGAAATCACTTTCCCTGGTCGTAACTTGGGGGACGACACTCACCCTTTGGTAGATGGAGGGGAAGATGTTGCCAACAAAAATGTGGCTGATGGCCCACAATCCCACCGCCACCATCGGTAATCCCCAGCCCCGAAGCCTTATGTTCACCATAAACAGCAACACGCCGAATCCAGAAATCAAGATCAGCAGGTTATACGCCGGGAGTTGGATATTGACGTCTGTGGCGAGTGCCCCATTTGTAACCCCACGGGTGGAATTCAAAAGGTCGAAGCGGTCGTAGTAGTAGCCAGCCGATTTCACTGCCGCCACCGCCCCCAGCAGGACCGATAGGTGTACCTTAACGCCAGATGAGACCTTGCCTGAAGGGGCTGCTGCCCGTATGCCGCCATTCAAATAGTGGGCGGCGACTACCACGATACACACCACGATGAGGGTGGCGAATAGCCAGTCGACTACGAAACTTTTGAACGGAAGTTCGAAGATATAAAACCCAGCATCACGGTCAAATAACTCCTCGTTCCACCCGAACGGCTCACCGTTACGAAAGAGAAGCCAGTTTTCCCACTGGTTGGAAGTGTTTACGCCAGCCACAAATGCAAATGCTGCGGCCACCACTATGCGAATCTTGCCCCCATGCCCACCAACCAACTGCTGGTAGCGCTCAATCAGATCATCGTCACCCCCAAAGACCTGCAGTGACGGGGCGATACGGTCCGCGACTACGAGGTTGACCCACAATATGATGAAGAACACAAGGCTGAACGAGAGTGCCAGCATCACCTTCCCCATCAGGATCTTGCTCCACACGCTGGTCAGGTCAAGCGAGCCAAACCACAGCCAATCTGTGTAAAGACGAGCCAGGCTATTGGCGAATAGCAGCAGGAATACAACCACTCCTACCGCCACTGCCGCCAGCACTCGCCCACTGGTACTTTTCAGGGCACTAGCTATCGCACGCACGACAACTCCGATACCAGCAGGCTTCTAGTTAGGCGGCTCATGGCCTCATCCTAGCGGCACCGTGCACACTACAAGCCGACGACCATCGTGTGGGGTTAACGCGCTGGCAGCACCAAACACCGACACCCGGGCATGGACAATGGCCGGACGTGCCCGCTGGGAAATACCGCGCCCTTTGTCATAGCCGGAGCGGCACTGTTTTCTTCACACACTGGGTCAGCGTCAAGACGTGGGTCAACCATCCATAGCACCTCGTCGCCATCGCCGATCCCATGGAAGAGACCCATCGAGAATGCTTCATGTAATGCGTCGTCAATCAACTCTGGGAGGACTGTGTTGCGAAAGTCGCGATAGATCACCCTGATTGGGTCCATTATCGCTTCTCTGTCGTCGGTGGCGGCCTGGTCGATGGCGTCCACGGTTGGCCTGCGAACACAGTCAACCATGTGTTTCGCCAGTTGCAGGCTCAGATTTTCTACGGCATGATAGGGCACATCGACGCTGCCGAGCAGGTCTCCCCCCGATTTCACAACATCCACAAGAGCGGGCCGGAGCGAGTTGAGATAGCCCTCAAGCTGTTCAGAAACTGGCGGCAGCTCTGAGCCCTGAACCAACCCCCGGCCAGCGCGAAGCCTGTCGAGCACATGGCTTTGGTCGTCGTTGACCGCTCGTTTCAGGCGGCGTTTGAAACCTGGGGTGGATCGGGCCAATGCGATATCGCGAGATTCAAACCCGAGAGGCAGGTGCCCAGTGAATGGTGCTTCTCGAGGCAGATCGCCTCGCCGGGCTGATCGGTGTTGTAGTGATGCCGGGTCTTTCCCCAGGAGCGGGGTGGTTTCCAGGTCAATGTCACGATCAAATACATTGGTGTAAAAATCGGCAGGAATCGCAACTTCGCTTGTGTTGGCTGTCCATTGCCCATGGGCCGACACTCGAGGCGCAGGGTCGTCAGTTCCTCGCAGATCGTAGGAATCTGCTCCTGCACCGGCCGACACATCTGAGGTAACATCGGGTTCCAATTGGGAGACATCGAACCCCTCGGCGGTGTCTACGGCAACACCACCTCCATCAAAAACCAACCCATCCATCGTGGTGGTGCCTTTGTGTTCGGACCGCGCAGCATCCCTGTCGGCGGACAAGTCGGATCCGGCACGAAGTCCAACGTCTCGGCCACCTTGATCCAACTCGTGGCCCAAACCGCCGGTGATGTGCTCGCCTGCCACGCCAGCTTCGTGCCCATCCTCGGTGTCTGGCTCCCACGAGAACCCAACCCTAGCGCTGTCTTGCAAAGCGACAGCCGATGGTTCAGAACTCAGATGGGGTGAGGTGGAACCAGGCTCGATGTCAGCCCCTGAACCTACGCCGAGTTGACCTGCCCCTGGGGTTGACTCAGTGGGCCCAGTTGCTGCGTATGGCGTTGCGGCCGCGGTTTGACCCGAGATGGATGCAAACTCATTCAGCTTGCTTCTCAGATCATCCAGATCCCCATCTTGACCCTCGCCCATATGGTCTACAAGATCTATTTCTGCTCCGTCTGGCAGTGCTGCATGCACATCGGAAGCAACAGCGTCTATCTGGCTTTGGGCCGCGACTAATGCGCTTGCCAAGCCAGATCTTGCTTCGATCAAACGGTTGAGCTGCTCTTGGTTGGCTCGTCGGCGACGAAGCAGGTCGGTCAGGATTTCTTCCCTTAATGTTTCCGCATCGCTTATCAAACGGTTTGCCTGCTGGCGGGCCTTGGCCAATTCGGCTTCGGCTGCCACTGCGGCATCAGCCATGATCCGTTCGACGCCAGCCTTGGCTTCGGCCTCTATTCTGTCGGAATCGGCCCGCATCCGTTCGGCGCTACGACGCGCATCTTCAGAAGCTTCTTCGCGAATTTGTTGGGATTCAGCGCGAGCCGATGTTAAGGCCATCTCGGCCTCTTTGCGCCGTGCATCCACTTCGGCTTCAGCTTGGGCCAAGATTTCAGCCGCATCAGACTGGGCCTTTGCCATGTTTTCTGCGGCCACAGCCCTTGCCGTTTCAAGGACACGGGCTGTTTCGTTTCCAAGGAGTCCAATAAGTTCTGACTCGTCGAGGTCCTTTGGAGGCTGAGGCAATGGACTTACCTCGACTTGAGCAGGGCTGGCCGCCAGCCTGGACTCCAGTTCCGCTACCTGCTGGCGGAGCGAGTGAGCCTCCTGCTCAAATTGGGCAGCGCGAGCGTCGGCCTCTTCGATCGCTCCGTCAACTACCCCAAAAACACCGCGCTGCTGTCCTCGGGCCACAGCCTGAGCGAGACGAGTGAGATAGTGCCGGACTGAGTCCTGATCGTAGCCGCGAAAAGCGGCGGGGAACGCCGCCCGCGCTATCTCTTTGGGATCGAGTTCGAAGCGACCCTCAGATGCCATACTGAGATGGTAGAGCAAGCCAGACCCAAAGTGTGGGCAAAGAGCGCGCAATTCGACGTAAAGTTCAGACCTGCATCAACAAGCAGTATGCCTCAACAGGCCGTCAACGACCCTATCACACATTCACTAAAGCTCTAATTAACACCACTAGATACGATCGTTTGTTGTCCTAATCAACCCTTGCGCAAACGGACTAGTTCTCTGTAGCCGAATTGGAAGCGGCGTATTCTTCAATAACAGATACCTCTCCACCCAACTCGGCAAGTACAGCTAAGGCCTCATCAAGATCACCAACCGGGATCACCACGAGTTCATCGCCGGCGATGTCCATTACCGCTGCCAGTTCCTCCTCAGACTGACCGCTGGGGACGATGAATAGATCTGCCCCCATATCGCGAACCGCGGCGGCCTTTTGCTTTACCCCGCCAACGCGACCGACCCGGCCGTTTATGTCAATGGTGCCGGTGACAGCCACCTTGGCTCCGCCAGTAAGCTCCCCCTCGGTCAACACATCGAGCACGGCAAGAGAGAAAGCCAGCCCGGCTGACGGGCCCCCAACCGGACCACTGTCAATCACAACGGAGAAATCGAATTCGGATTCAAATACCATCCGGTTCATCGATGCGACACCCAGGAACGCAACCGACTCATCATCGCTTTTCTCGCCAAGCTTCACCACAAGCTCAAGTCCGTCTGTGTGCGGTGTCACGCCACTAGCACCTTGGTCTTGCCCCGCGTCTGAGTGACGCTCAATACCCAGCACTATGTCATCGCCCGGCGAACGGCTCCCAATCATTTCACCCAAGCCAACACTGTCGACTACACGATCACCGTCGACAGATACCACTACGTCACCGAGTTCAAGAACCCCTTCGGCCGCTGACCCTTCAACAACCTCGACCACATAAGCACCATCAGACCAAACTGCGTCATAACCCAGCTGCTCCAAAGCAACTGCAACCGCTACCAGTTTTGAGTCGTCCATAAGCACCTGATTGCGCTCACGGTTCTCGTCTGGTGTCCTATCGCCAAGGACCTGCTCTTCGCGAACCAGGTCTACCTCATCGTCAGTCTTTAGCCAAACATACTCCCAGAGGTTTGGCTCTGAACGGACCCGAACCGTGGTGAACAGGAGTTGCCCCTCACTGGGGTAGGAGCCAACCCCAGACACCTCAACCAGCGATTCAGTGTCGCGAGCAGAACCGGGCATTAGGGCCACATATGGGACTTCATACAAGAAGCCCCCAAGCGAAACACTGACCACGATCGCCCCGACAACGCCCCCAACCCAACGCCACATCGACGAGCGCCGAGGGCGACTGGCAAAGGTGGGGGCCGCTACGCTACAACTCAACTCTTCCATCATCCTCCTGATCGGACGGTACGGTGACAGAGTAACCCCCTGCCCTTACCGGATAGTCCAAAAAGGTTGACAGAATCCAATGATTCAGCACACCAATTCAAGGATGCAGTCTTGTGTCCGCACACCGGTCTGGAGAAGGATAACAGCAGCCTTCTCCTTGGGAGCCATCGGCGTCGCGATCGCTCTAATCATTGCCGCCAGCCTCCTAGCCACAGCTCTAGTGGCATTTATCGTGCTAGAACGAGCAGTTTCAGGCTGAAGATCAGCCTGTTGCCCTAGCCGCCGAACAGGCCCCGGCGCACCCCGTTGGCTGACACTTCAGCCTCCACGGTGTCGAGGTTGAGAACCGAAGATGGCTCAACTGCCTCATAAGGGGCCTCACGGGTCACCGCAGCCAGCAGCTCAGGGTTTGGGTGATCGAAAGGGTAGTCGCCAGACCTTGTGGCCTGACCCTCTAGCGGCGACGCATCAACCAGAGACACTTCGCTGAATTTCGTACTGTCCGATGTGGACGCCATATCAGCCACTGAAAGGTCAGTAGGTGCAAAGTCAGAAGGCGAAAGGTCAGACGATGCAAGATCAGTGCCCGATAGCTCCACCCGGAAATAGGGCCGGTATTCGAAAACTACCTCTTCCAGACGAAAGATTCGGGCCTGCTCGACACCTTCGCGATTCCTCATTTCTTCAACAAAAACTACAGCCTCGTGAATACCATCAACCTGTTGGTATCCGGGCTTCCCGTCTTGACCTCGGTAGATAACCATGTGTGACATGTTTAGGGGCTCCCTACTTATCAACTGTGCGGCGGCTGGTGGCGAAACGGTGTCCACAGAGGACTGGGTGTGCCTTCCTTCCGACCTACAGCATTCCATAACCGACCGCCGATTCCAAAGGTATTCACAGTGCAACAAACAGCGCGAACGATCGCCATTGCGGGACATTCAGGGTACAAGGAGCCCGTTATTTCGGCCCTGGCAAGCGGGATTCAACCTTTGAAACTGGCGGCGATTGAGGCCGCCGGGCGTCTCAAACTTTTGACTGACGACCGCCTTGCCGATCTCCTCCAAGACCAAGATTGGTCTGTTCGTGTCACAACGTTAGAGGTTTTGATCGGCCCCCATAACCCAAAGGCCGACTGGACTGGAAGCCCAATACTCACCCACGTTACGTCACTACTAGATGATCCAAAATGCGCCGAAGCAGCCGCGGTTGCACTAGGCGAGTTGGCAAACCCCGACTGTGATGCTGTCGACGCCCTTTCATCAATGGCCAGCAATCACGAGGACCCCCTGTGTCGCGAAGCGGCCGTGGCGTCACTCGGGTCGCTCGGGGCGGGTCGCGCCGCAGTGCTA
>Ga0316190_10002840_pt1 | contig 12598 bp, 12 predicted proteins | sample Eddworburrow2_MG_FD_204929 | JGI IMG/M metagenome (GOLD analysis project Ga0316190, IMG submission 204929) | Coastal sediment microbial communities from Maine, United States - Eddy worm burrow 2 | ecosystem: Environmental > Aquatic > Marine > Coastal > Sediment | place: USA: Maine | collected... | reverse complement strand
CCTGTCCGCCGTGCATGCTGGAGGTGGCCGTGAAAACGCCCCCCGGCTTACCAATCAGAGCCCCGGATAGCCATAATGGACTGGTTTGATCAAAAAAGTATTTGACCGGGGCGGCCATATTGCCAAAGTATCCCGGGCTACCAACCAGCAAACCGTCACAAGCTTCCAGGTCGCTCTGCTGTGCGAAAGGAACGCCTTCGTCGGGTATCGAACTCTCGGACTGCTCGGTATTTGCCGACACCGACGGTAACCTGCGCAGTATCGCCTCGCAGGCGGCGTTGGAGTCAACCCCGAGGCTGATATCTTGAGCCATGCGGGCGACGCTGCCATGGCGGCTGAAATAGACGATGAGTATGTTATGCAATGATTTCGAGCACTCTGCTCGGAGGCCGGCCGATGATTGCGCGGTTGCCGAAGATCACGATCGGGCGCTGCATCAACGCTGGATATTCGCAGATGGCTTCGATGATGTCGTCGTCGCTCAAACTGTCGTCATCGAGTTCGGCTTCGTTATATACCGGCTCGGTGCTACGCAACAATTCACGGGCCGAAACTCCGAGCATGGCGATGATTCGTTTGAGCTCATGGGCTGTCGGTGGATTCTCAAGATATTCGATGATATCGGGTTGCAGATGATTATCTTCAAGAATCTGTAGCGTTTCGCGTGATTTGCTACATCTCGGATTGTGGTAGATGAGCGTTTTGTCGGTTGTCATGATGCGAGTTCTGACGGCTAAGAATGAAGCTGTTTTACAATAACAATTCGGTCTTGGCAATAGCGGTGAAACACGGTGATGTCGGATTCGATCAATCGTCTTTCTTCATGTTCCGAGAAAAGCGCGAAATCTAGGCTATAATCAGCCGGGATTGAGTAATATTTACATTAAAAACTTGCCCTAAGGGGTTGATCAATGTAGGCTTCTGGTCAAAATAGCCTATAGAAAATCAACACTCAAAACTAATTAGATAAGTTCCTCGGAGAATACAATAGATGAAACCAATAGAGCTCCTCAAGGTTGCTGCAATTGCGGTACTGACCTCAGGTTTGATGGTTGGCTGTCAACAAAGTTCCACTGATGATATGCCTGCTGATCCCATGGCGGAAGAAGAATGCATGGGTGCTACGCCTGAAGTTCGCAACGCGATTTACGCAGCCAAGCTGAAAAACGCGCGCGCCAGAAACCTTGGTGCTGATTGGGAAGAAAACGCAAAAATTATCGAGGAAGCCGAACAGGCGGCCGCCGATTGTGAAAATGTGCGTGCCAAGATTCTCGCCAACAAGGCTGAAGATGCCGCTGCAGAAGCGATCGAAGCCCAGATGGCAGCCAGTGAAGCAATGGCAGTAGAAGAGACCGCCACGGTAGTTGATGAGTCGCCCTACCTGGGTGGTTACCTCGTCGTCAGTGGTGACAACCTGTGGAACATCGCTGGCCAGGATACGGTTTACAGTAATCCCTTCATGTGGCCGCTGATCTACAAGGCGAACTCTGGACAGATCAAGGATGCTGATTTGATCTACCCGGGACAGTACTTCTACATTCCCAAGGCCCGTGGAGTGGAGCGTGCAGCTGCAATCGAGCACGCCAAGAACCGTGGTGCCTGGATGCTGGGTGAGACCGAAGCTTCAGATATGGACTATCTGTCTCAATAGTAGTTCTTCGCTTACTGGAAAAGCCCGCCGCGTGCGGGCTTTTTTTTTGATGCCGGGGAGCTTGGCGCTGGATTTGCCGATGCGCAGTGATTGTTCTCGATTGACTGGCGACCCTGCTGCTCTCCCTGGGCGATGTATTTTAGGACCACGTGAACTAATTGGTCATTTGGCTCTCCTAGAGCCTTAGTCACCAATTAGATTACTGAGTGAATATATGAAGCGATACCTGTCTATGCTACTGCTGTTGCTTGTCCTGCCGCAGGCTGCAACGGCCGTGGACATGCCATTGACCGCAGTAAACGGCAGTAAGGTCAATCTCAACCAGTACCAGGGCAGGTGGCTGGTGGTAAACTACTGGGCGACCTGGTGCCCTCCCTGTATTGCTGAAATGCCTGAATTGCAGTCCTTCCATGATGAACATCTGGACAAAGGGGCGATGGTCATCGGCATCAATGCGGAAAATATAAGTAAACAACAGCTTATGACATTTCTCGATGATTATTTCATCACCTATCCGAATTTTGTCGCTGGACCGACACAACAATCTGAACTGGGTTTGATTCCGGGATTACCCACTACATTTATGGTTTCTCCCAAGGGAGAAGTTGTGGCGCGACAGGTCGGCCCGGTAACGCGTGAGATGATCGAGCAATTTATTGAGAAATGGAAAGCCGAGTAAGCCTCGATGGATCAATCAACCATGCAAGCGGGTCAATTACTGCTAATATGCTGTAAAAACAAAGCAGATAACAATACGTGACTAAACCCGCTTGCACCCTGGACTGGATACTCGAACAACTGGTATCGCAGGATATTGTCGAGCAGGATAAGGCTCAGATGATCAGTAGCCTGGTTTCGACCAGTGATCGAAAGAGTCTGCACCCCCTGGAAATAGTGGCCAACCGGCAGTGGAGCAACAAGTCCATTCCGGAGCAGGTGCTGACGCTCGACGTGATGACCGACTGGCTGGCCGAGCAATCCGGACTGCTGCGCTATCACTTCGATCCACTGAAGATGGACGTCGCTTCCTGTACGTCGATCATGTCTTATGCCTACGCTTCGCGTTTCAATGTGCTTGCGGTCAAGGTAACCCCTGCAGAAGTCGAGATCGCGGTTACCGATCCGTTTGATTTCGAATGGATGAGCGAAATTGAGCGAATCGTGAATCGGCCGATCACCACGGTGTTGGCAAATCCGGAACAGTTAAAGAGTTATCTGATTGAATTTTATAGCGTCAGCAAGGCCATGGACGGCGCTGGTAGCAAGTCTAACGGACAACTGCCCGGTAACATCCAGAATCTTGAGCAACTGGTCGAGCTGGGCAAAGCTGGCAAAGTTGACGCGGAAGATCAGCATGTTGTCAGCATCGTCGACTGGTTGATGCAATATGCCTTTAGTCAGCGAGCCAGTGATATTCATATAGAACCGCGGCGTGATTACGGCAAGGTGCGCTTTCGTATCGACGGTATCATGCACCAGGTCTATGAAATTCCCTCCACGATTACCCCGGCCGTGGTAAGTCGAATAAAGATCATGGGTCGGCTCGATGTCGCTGAAAAGCGCAAACCGCAGGATGGCCGTATCAAGACGCTTTCTCCCGGCGGTGTAGAGATCGAGTTACGCCTGTCGAGTATGCCTACCGCTTTTGGTGAGAAGCTGGTGTTGAGAATTTTCGATCCCGAAGTGCTGGTCAAGAATTTTTCAGCTCTGGGGCTCGAGAAGACCGAGTCCGATATCTGGAACAATATGATATCGCGACCTTTTGGCATCATCCTGGTAACCGGACCTACCGGTTCAGGTAAGACGACAACGCTGTATACCAGCCTCAAACAACTTGCCCGACCTGAGGTTAATGTTTGTACTATCGAAGACCCCATAGAGCTGGTAGAACCCAGCTTTAATCAGATGCAGGTGCAGCACAACATCGGCCTCGATTTTGCATCGGGTGTCAAAACCCTGCTGCGTCAGGACCCCGACATCATCATGGTCGGTGAGATTCGTGATCGTGAAACTGCTGAAATGGCGGTGCAGGCCGCACTAACCGGTCACCTGGTGTTGTCGACACTGCACACCAACGACGCGCCTTCGGCAATCGCGCGACTGATTGAAGTGGGTATACCTTCCTATCTGATTAATGCGACCCTGATCGGGGTTGTGGCGCAGCGCCTGGTGCGCAAGCTATGTTCGCATTGCAAGCAGGAAGTTGATCTCGAGCTGCTTGACTGGCAGGCATTGATCAAGCCCTGGACCACCTCACCGCCGGAAAGAATCTCTCATTCTGAAGGTTGTCTCGAATGCCGCCAAACGGGCTTTGTCGGCCGTATCGGAATCTATGAAATGATGCCCATAACCGACAGTCTCAAGCGTGAGATAAACGATAATTTTGATCTGGTGAAATTTCGCAAAGTCGCAGTGCGTCAGGGTATGAAACCGCTTAACCTCGCTGGAGCGCAGAAGGTGGCGCGTGGTCTGACGACGATCGAAGAAGTGCTCAAGGTGGCGCCCCCGCGTTACGACATTTAGGGTGCGTCCAGGCGTGAAACCTGTTCGTCGCTTAATCCTGCTCTGCCTCATATTACCCTTGGTCCAGGCCTGCAGTGATGACAGTTCACCAGACGATCAGATCCGTCGCCTTATCGATAGCGGTGTGCAGGCGGGCGAGGCTCGCAGCGTAGATGATCTTAGTGAACTCCTGCATGCCAACTTTGTTGATCAGCAAGGTCATAACGCCGGGCAGTCGGCGCGACTGCTGCGTGCCTATTTTTTCCGCCACAAGAATATAAATTTATTCAGCAGGATCGATGATATTGAAATGCTATCCGCCAAGCAGGCGAGTGTAAGCCTGTATGTGGCGATGGCCAGTACCGTTATTTCCGATGTCAGCGCGCTGTCTTCGCTAAGTGCCCGTATCTATCGATTCGAGCTGCAGCTGGTCAAGCAGGATGACTGGCTTATACGTCACGCGAGCTGGGAGCCGGCCAGTATCAGCGCCTTCGAATAGCGTTGAGCTACGGAAGCACCCCAGCTGCGGATAATCTCCATTGATATCCCGCTCTTATTACAGGCTAGCCTTGATCGGACCGCTGATCGCAATGGGCCTTATTCTCGAATTTTTGGGGCTCGTCGACGTGCAGGAGATGGTAGCGATCGCGCGCGAATATGCCCAGCACTGGTGGTTGATTGTGGTGCTGATTCTATTGCAGGCATTGTTGTTCAGTTTTGCCCTGGCAGGATCCCTGTTCCTGTGGATTGCTGCGCCACTTTATCCACCGGCAATGGCAGCATTTATTTTAGCGATCGGCGGTACGCTGGGTGGGCTGGGTGCTTATCTGTTGTCCCGATACCTGACCCAGGAATGGCGGCAGAAGGTCGAAAACTCACATGTTTATCAACTGTTACATTCGCAGGATAACTTTTATACGCTGTTTGCACTGCGGGTGTTCCCGGCATTCCCGCATGCCGTGATTAATTACAGTGCCGGCCTGCTTAAAGCGAAACTAAGTCATTTTATCATCGCAGCATTACTCGGTATTGCCATCAAGTCTTATCTCTATGCCAGGGTGATTTATGCGGCGAGCAGCGAATTGACACTTGATTTGCTGTTCGATATCAGTGTCCTGGGTCCGCTGCTGCTGTTGTCACTGGCAAGTGCCCTGGCCGTATACATAAATTATCGGTTGCAGAATCCGGTAGCCTGAGAGCGCATTTTCAGCGCGCGATACTTCGTCGGGTTTCGAGTAAAAGGATGCTTTGGTTCGAGTCCCTGTGTTGCTGCAGGAACAAAGTAATTACTGTTTGAACCAGTTTCTTTGGAGTGCTGCAATCACTTTGTTGGGATAAATCGTTCTTCCGAGGCTGCCATTGTATCGTGCCAGTGCACGACCCAGATCCTCCGGTTCCATATCCATGTAATAACGCAGGATGGTGCAACCCATGCGCAGATTGGTGCGAATCTTGAATAGATTTTTGTCTGATATCCCGATTTCATCGAGCCAGAAGGGCATCACCTGCATCAAACCCCGTGCCCCCGCCACGGAGATGGCGAATATATCGAAGTGACTTTCAACTTCGATCAGGGCCAGCACCAACTCCGGTTCTATATCGACTCTTGTTGCTTCGTAGTGCACCTGCTTGAGCATTTCGATGCGGGTTTTGGGGTCGGGTACAAATTTTTCCAGTCGCCGCGACATGTCGAGAAGCCAGACCTCGCCATCGAAACGATCCCCAAAGCCCACATCGGAAGCGATGGCAGCCTTGAGTAAGCGCCTGAGCTCGGGATCTGCGGTGGCATGCGCAGGAGATAGCAGGGCCAGCGACATCAGGATCAAACCGATCCTGATACAGAGAAGTGACGGTCGGCTCAGTCGACTGTAGCGCATGGAGTGGAACCCAGCTTGTCGATCAGGGATGTCAGTTTATCGAGTGGCATGTCCTGCGCATCCTGCTCACTTCGCCCCTTGTATTCAAACTGCTGTGCGCCGAGGCCCCGTTCGCTGAGCACGATTCGATGCGGCACACCAATCAGATCCATGTCGGAAAACATGACTCCGGGTCGTAGCGGGCGATCATCCAGCAGTACATTTATCCCCTGAGCGATACAATCCTGATAAAGATTATCGGCGGCTTCCCTGACCGCTCCCGATTTGTGGTAATTGATCGGGCAGATGGCCAATACGAAAGGCGCTAGCGCCGAAGGCCAGATAATGCCGCGATCATCATGGTTCTGTTCGATGGCGGCGGCAACGACACGTGTGACTCCGATACCGTAGCAGCCCATGAAGGGTGCTACCGTTTTACCCTGCACATCGAGGACGCTCGATTGCATGGACTCAGAATACTTCTGACCAAGCTGGAAGATATGACCGACTTCGATGCCGCGTAAAATGCGCAGCTGTCCTTTGCCATCCGGGCTTGGGTCGCCATCGATAATGTTGCGCAGATCAACGCTAACCGCTTCGTCACAATCCCGACCCCAGTTGACGTTCAGCAGGTGCTTGTCATCCTGATTCGCACCACAGACAAAGTCGCTCATTGCGGCAGCACTATGATCGACGTAGCTTTTGATCGGCAGTCCTACCGGTCCAATCGAACCAATATCGTTGCCCAGAACCTGCTTGATCCGGTCACGCTGCGCCATTCGCAATGGGCTGGCCACACCGTCCAGGCGCTCGGCCTTGAGCGTGTTCAGTTCATGATCACCGCGCAGTATCAGTGCGATCAGACCATCGTCTTCGGCATCGACAATCAGGGTCTTCAGGCATTTTTGCGGTGATACTTTCAGGCCATTCGCCAGGGCCTCTATGCTGTGCATGCCTGGGGTGTCTACGCTTTGCATTGCTGCCCCCGGTGCTGCGCGTTCGCCGGCTGGGGGCAAGGCTTCGACGGTTTCGATATTGGCGGCGAACTGCCCTTCGCTGGCAAAGGCGATGGCATCTTCTCCGGAATCAGCCAGCACGTGAAATTCCTGCGAGGTGCTGCCGCCAATCGCACCTGAATCGGCACTGACTGCTCGGTACTCAAGTCCGAAGCGATCGAAAATAGCGACGTAAGCCTGGTCCATGACGTTGTAGGAGCGCTGCATGCCCTCCTTGTCGATATCAAATGAATAAGCGTCTTTCATGATGAATTCACGCGAGCGCATAACACCGAAGCGTGGCCGGATTTCATCGCGAAACTTGGTTTGAATTTGATAGAAATTAAGTGGCAGCTGGCGATAACTGTTTACTTCACGACGAAAGATATCGGTGACTATTTCTTCGTGCGTCGGGCCGATACAGGCATCCCGGTTGTGACGGTCGGTAAGGCGTAGCAATTCCGGACCAAACTGGTCCCAGCGGCCCGACTCCTGCCACAACTCGGCCGGTTGAAATGACGGCATGAGCAACTCCAGCGCGCCGGCCCGGTCCATTTCCTCGCGGATGATTTGCTCGACTTTGCGCAGCACGCGCAGGCCGAGCGGCAGCCAGCTGTAGATGCCGGCAGCATGTCGACGAATCATGCCGCTGCGCAACATGAGCTGGTGGCTGATGATTTCGGCGTCAACCGGGTTTTCTTTAAGGGTGAAGAGGTGGTAGCGGGAAGCTCTCATAGATTTCGGTTCGCAGCGATGTCGCGTCAATTTAGTGTGCGGGCATTATAAATGAACAGCGTTCCAATGACATGCCGTCATCGTCTGCCAGCAAACCCGGCAGGCTTCGTACCCTGGCAAAAGCGGGCAAATCGATGCGGGCTATTTACAGAACTGCTTCACCTGAGCCTGTGAAGCAGCCTTACGCTCGGCAATTTCAGTCTCGCTGAGGTAGCGGACGTTGCCGTCCGGCTCCTGGAGTTTGACGCGAATACTATTATTGATGATATCCAGGTCGGCGCGGGCGCTTGCGCAGTTTTTACTAGCCTGCTCCTCTGATGTCTCCGGCTTGTTAGCTGCCGCCTTATCATTTGCTGACTCACCGGGAGCGCTGGATGAATTCAGTCGGGGCAGGGCCTTGCCGGGATTGCTGGGAGCTGACAGTACTCTGACACTTTCGCTCGTGGTCTTGACAGGGGGGGCATCACCATAATTCACATTGCCATTCTCATCGACCCACTTGTGAATCGATCCCGCGTTCAGCGAAGTTGAAGTCGCCAATATGAGGTATATCAAATAGCGCATGGATTTGCCTGCTCGAGACGTTGATTTTATAGTTTACGAGTCCAAAGAATAGTTGTCATACAAATAATTTCCAGCTTTATTTACCAGCGGTTTATCAGCCTGATAGATAAGGGCAGAGGCAGTTTCCTATTAAATAAATTTATCTCATCTGTCGATCTACATAAAAATATTATATAATCGGCGCCCGTTTCCATGGGTATATGCACGCGATGAGTGATCGCCGTCTCAAGGTCTTCCATACCGTTGCCCGATTGCTGAGCTTTACCAAGGCGGCTGAAGAGCTGCACATGACCCAGCCTGCTGTCACCTTCCAGGTGCGTCAGCTCGAGGAGTATTTCAACACCCGGCTGTTCGATCGCACCCACAACAAAGTGAATTTAACCCCTGCAGGGGAGCGTGTAGCGGAATTCGCCGAGCGTATCTTCGACCTGTATGCGGAAATGGAAAGCGGAGTGCGTGATTTGACGGGTGAAATCAGTGGTGCCCTGACCATCGGCGCCAGTACTACCATTGCCGAATACATGCTGCCAGCGCTACTCGGTGAATTTAAAAATCAATACCCTGATATCAATCTACGGCTGAAGGTCTCAAATTCCGAGGGTATCGTGTCGATGGTCGAGCATAACGTCATCGACCTTGGTGTGGTCGAGTCGCCGGTGAATAACAAAAACCTGATCGTTGAAGTCTGTCATGAAGATCAGCTGGTGCTGGTTGCGGCACCGGATCATGAACTGGTCAAACGCGGCGGTAAGGTGAATGCCAGTGATATCGTTCGTTATCCCTTCGTCAGTCGTGAAGAGGGTTCGGGTACTCGCGACGTGGTTATGCAGTATCTGATGGAGCACAAGGTGAGTCCAGGGGACATGAACTTCAGCCTCGAGCTTGGCAGTCCCGAGGCGATCAAGGGGGCCGTGGAAGCCGGTATGGGGATTACTATCCTGTCGCGATCGATCATCGGCAAGGAATTGAAGTTGAATATGCTGGCAGAATTGCCACTCGACCCTCCGCTTGCGCGACCATTCTCATTTGTGCGCCAACGACAGAAGTTCAGGGTGACGGTTATGGAAAAACTGCTTGAATTTGCGCAGTCTTATTTTAAAAATCATGCTTGATACAATACTTCGCCCCGTGGGCAGTTGAACGCATCATGTTCGATATTCTGCAGCAATGGTACCGCCGACATTTCACCGATCCGCAGACGGTGATTTTTGCCTTTATGCTGATTATCGGCTCGCTGCTGATTTTCATTTTAAATGCCCATTTAATGCCTATCCTGATTGCCATTATCATCGCCTACCTGGCTGAGGGTATGGTGGCCTGGTTGCACCGTGTCAATCTCGGGCGTACCGTATCTGCCAGTATTGTTACCGCACTCATGATTACCACGATCATGCTGGCTTTTTTCGTATTCCTGCCTTTGTTATCACGCCAGGTCAGTGATCTGTTCAGAGAAATGCCACTCATGCTTGCCAAGGGGCAGCAGCTTTTACTGCACCTGCCCGAACAATATCCGGGTTACATTTCCGCTCAGCAAATCGAGGAGATATTGACCCTGGCGCGCACCGAACTGACGTCGCTGGGACAGCGCGCGGTGAGCCTGTCGCTGTCTTCGGTGGTGGGTATTATTACTTTTCTGGTTTACATGATCCTGCTGCCGCTAATGGTGTTTTTCTTTCTCAAGGACAAAGCGTTGATTCTTGGCTGGCTTGCCAATTTTCTGCCGGAAGAGCGTCGCCTGCTGCGTACGGTATGGGCCGAGCTCGATATAAAGATTGCCAGCTATGTGCGCGGCAAGGTTGTCGAGGTGCTCATCATCTGGGTGGTGAGTTACATTGCTTTCGCCCTGATGGGGCTGAATTTCGCCATGCTGTTGAGTCTCGCGGTCGGTCTTTCGGTTATCATTCCATACGTTGGTGCGACAGTGGTCACCATACCGGTCGCGTTGATTGCGTTCTTCCAGTGGGGATTTACCTCGGAGTTAGGCTGGCTGATGGCAATCTACGGATTCATTCAGTTTCTTGACGGCAACCTGTTGGTGCCCCTGCTGTTTTCGGAGGTGGTTAATCTGCACCCGGTGGCGATTATTGTCGCGGTGGTATTTTTTGGCAGCTTATGGGGAGTCTGGGGTGTGTTTTTCGCGATTCCCCTCGCCACGTTTATACAGGCTATTCTCAAGGCCTGGCCGGCTGCCGTGGTTTCCCACGAGGCTGCGGCCGAGTAAGCAGCCGCTCCCGGGACGTCGGGAAACCGAAGCTGCCAGAGTTTAACGAGGCCGACAGATTGCGCCGCAGCGGTCTTTCGTCCCGTGCTGGAACAAGCATTCACCACGCTGGTCCAAAGTGGATGTCTGCTTCGTTTAAGGAAGATGCGGGCGAACACAGGAATCACTTCAAAACGAGTGGTTTTCTTTATAATATACGCCCCTTGATCAGCCATGGGCAGGCAGAGGTAAACCATGTTTAAAGGTAGTATCGTGGCGTTGGTAACCCCAATGCTCAGCAATGGGGACGTCGATTTTTCTCAACTCGAGGCATTAATCGATTTCCACGTCAATGAGGGCACCCAGGCGCTGGTGATTGCCGGTACTACCGGTGAGTCGGCAACCCTGAGCCCGGCTGAGCATTGCGACCTGTTGAATAAAAGTTACGAAATGATTAATCGGCGTCTGCCGATGATTGCGGGCACCGGTGCCAATTCAACATCGGAGGCAATCGAGCTGACCCGTTGTGCAGGGCAATGTGGCGCCGAAGCGGCTTTGCTGGTGACACCTTATTACAACAAGCCAACGCAGCGCGGTCTTGTTTTACACCATCAGGCCATAGCCGAGGCGGTCGCAATTCCGCAATTGCTATATAACGTACCCGGTCGTACCGCATGCGATATGCAGGCCGATACCGTGGCCGAACTCGCGAAGGTCCCTAACATCGTCGGTATTAAAGAAGCGACCGGCAGTATGGAGCGGCTTGCCGATATCAAGCGGCAGGTCGGCGCGGATTTTGCTCTGCTGACTGGTGACGATGCGACCACCTGTGAATTTATTCTGAATGGCGGCCACGGCGCGATATCGGTCACTGCCAATGTGGTGCCGGCGAAAATGGCACGGATGTGCGAGTTGGCGCTTCAGGGTAAAGCTGACGAGGCTCGTGCTGCCGATGCGGAAATAGCCGAGCTGCATCGTCTGCTGTTTATTGAATCAAATCCAATTCCAGTGAAATGGGCCGTTTCGCAAATGGGTTACGGTGACTTGAATCTGCGACTGCCAATGACCGTTCTCGACGAGAAATTCCAGCAACCGCTTCGCCAAGCTCTGCTGGCCTGCAGCGCATTGTGAGGTATTCCTTTTTGAGGCACTTTAAGTTCACACCTCTGCTGCTCGTCATTTTCCTGGCGGCATGTGGAGGTTCCGGTAGCGATCGGCACTATCTCGATGCGACCCTCGGGAAGCCATTGGAAATGCCCCCTGATCTGTCCAGGTTTGAAGGTGAATCCAGTTTTGACCTGCCTGAAGGGATTACCGGTGATAGCCAGGCGTCGCCCGACAAGGTGCCGGTGCTGGCCAGGGTTGATAGTTTACAACTCCAGGGGAGTCCGGGTTTTTACTGGCTTAGTGTCGACGAACCGGTTGAGAACCTGTACCAGCTGGTAAAGAATTTCTGGGCTTTTGAAGGTTACGGATTGACGGTTGACGAACCGGTCATTGGGATCATGGAAACCGAATGGGTATACACGGAAGAGGGTGCGCTTCCAAAAAATGATTCGTGGTGGGAGAGCCTGTTTGCTGAAGAAGACCTGTCGGCGAGCCAGGACCAGTTTCGAACGCGTATTGAGCGCGATCAAAGTGGAGGGAGCAATAATCGCATTTATATTTCTCACCGCGGCACCGAGTATGTTTACGAGTTTCAGGCTGGTGATCGGGACGACTTCAACTCCGCGGATAACGACTGGGGTTTTCGTCGCTCGGAGCCTCAACTTGAAGTTGAAATGTTGTCTCGCCTGATGATCTATCTAGGCCTGCAGGAGGAAGCGGTCGCTACTCAATTCGAACAGCCCCGGCTATTCAAACCACGGGCCAGTTTACAGGTTGATGCCGAGGAAAAGTCGCCTTACCTGCTCTTGAGAGACCCTTATCAAATCGCCTGGAACCGTTTGAATCACGTGCTGCAGCGCCTGAACTTCGAGATTATGTCCTCGGAATTCAAGAGCGGGCTCTCCGGGGAGGGCGTATTCATCGTCAAATCCAAGGTTGTGGAAACCGTTGAAAATAAAGGCTTTTTGGGCATCGGTAGTTCGGTAAA
>Ga0316190_10002839_pt1 | contig 12599 bp, 31 predicted proteins | sample Eddworburrow2_MG_FD_204929 | JGI IMG/M metagenome (GOLD analysis project Ga0316190, IMG submission 204929) | Coastal sediment microbial communities from Maine, United States - Eddy worm burrow 2 | ecosystem: Environmental > Aquatic > Marine > Coastal > Sediment | place: USA: Maine | collected... | reverse complement strand
TCTTGCAAGCAGAAACCGGTGTCGCAGTCCTCACTCACATCGCAGGAAGCGGAGAAAGGCTGCGGGTCGCTGTCACCATCGCAGGCAGCAACGCTGAACGTCAAACACATCATCATCAGCAGAGTAAAAATTGTTTTCACGATATCTCCTTCAGGGTTTTAATCAAGCGGAACGAACATTCATCCCAGAACAACCGTTACCCCACCACCTGTTTGGTCGTAGCCACTGGCTTACATTGGGTGGTGTGTACATACCCGCCGCAGTCACATGTGGAGAGAATCTTAACGTCGACGATAGCGTACAGTGTTTTTCGTTTCCCATGACCAAATACATCCTGAGGGGAATCGAACTGGATGGCTACCTTCTTACTCTTGTCATCGACAAGGCCCCAAAGAACTCGACCACGCTTATCATCAGCTAGAATAGGTGTACCGGGTAGCCACTTTTGAAAAGAGCAGGGAGACATCCCCTGCCACCCTGTGTGGAAGGTGCGTTTGAGTTCCTTCTCATACTCATCTACTGGACAAACAGCTTTCTTCTTCCGTGGGGCAGATTTACCAAGCCCCTTCTTAATCATCGTCCGCACCTTACCGCTGCTTGTTTTTTCTGCCTTTTGGAAGGCAGCACGCATAGTATTGAAAGTCTTCATTGAGGTATCCTTTTAACGCAAGAAAGGGGAGAGCAGGTTTTCCTGCTCTCCCTTATCAATGTGGAAGAAACTTCTAGAGGACTACGTCTTCGTCTTCCAGCGAGACCGGAGCATCCTCTCCCTCGTCGAAGGGGTCGGTGACCTCGATGTCACTCTCTTCCGCCTTAGGCGCGGCTGCTGCCTGGAGCACAACCTCTTCGCTTTCTTCCTGTGCGTCGGAGAGGTCGGCCATCTCCAGCAGAGAAGACGCTGCCGCAGGGTTACCTTCGAGGGCGGCAGCGACAAGGCTTTCCACATCGCCGCTATCCAGGCCGGGTGTTTCCTCAGTAGTAGCAGCGTGGGTCTTACGCTGCTGGCTGCGCATTCGCAAACTGATGCGATCACCTGCCTGGTTGCGGAGAAGGAAACCCTTCTGACCTGCGGATACCTCACGGGAAGTGCCGGTGAAGACGGTGAACCAGTGGTCGGGAGCGTCGGAACTCTCCTTGAGGTTGGCGGCACCTAGCTTCTCGGTGTGGGCACAAGGTCCCTCCAATAGTGCCTCTTTGATTTCTCGGCGACCGTCTGGGTCGTTGAGGGCAATGCGGATCAGGGTTTTCAGATTGACGGTAAAGCTGTACATATCTCGTTTCAATTCGTTCTCCTTTGACCTTTCAATGACTTCTACTTCAACTCGGGTTTTTCTACGACGTCCCGCCCCCGGATTGGAGCAAAGAACACTGGCTATGGTGATGGCAAGAGCCACACCTAACAACAAAAGTGGTATAAACATTACGCTCCTCCATCCCCCTCGCCCCTTAAACCACCAACTACCTGGGCTTTTTCACACTACACGGAACACCTGGAGGGTATGACCCGGCTAGTATTCTTTTCAACGCCTGTACTATGTAAGCAGGTTTTTCTTTCGCCGCTGGTAAAGACTGACGTTTATCTTTATCATCCACTGCGTGCTCTATTAAGGTTGACGTTCTTCTCTGCTGCTCGAATTGCGCGCTCCAGCCGAGGGAGTACCTTGCCGCCGGTAAGGGCAATGGTGTCCTTCATGGTGACGTGGTACCAGCAGGCCTCTTCTAGAGGAGTGACTGAATCAATGCGCCAAAGGGTTTTCTTCTTTGAGTTGATGGCCCACTTACAAACGTAATCTCCTACGTTTACCTCACCAGTATGGTGAAGGCGGGCCTCACACTTAAGACCGTCACGCATCACAATCTCAACCTTATTGGGGCTGCTAAAGAAACAGAGGACAGCGATGTTTCCTACTATAGTTTTCATTAGTTTTCCTCTAAGGGGTCATCTTCAAGCAGTTTGTAAGAGGAGTTAAAGAAGTTATCTGCTAACTCTTCCGCCTCGTCTATCTTGCCCCACGCCTGGAAGAGAAGAGTTTCCCTTTGAGAGGCACTTAGTACTAGGCAGGACATCCTACTGTACAGCTTAAAGTACTCTGAACCGTCGGCAAACCGTTTGCCTTTAGCTGCCTTTAGGATTTCAAAGAAGTGCTCTAACTTAGAGCAGTCAATTTCTAAAGGAGAGCCTAGTGCATTGAGCAACATCCTAGGCTGATTCATGGCGTAGATACCGTAACCGCCGGGCTCAAATCGTACCTTTTCCTCGAACCTACTCAGCTCCTCACTCATCTCAGAGTCATACTTGTCTACCAAGTATTTATCCAGCGAATCCTTGAACTGTGTTGCTACGAAGTGGGGTTTGACGTTCCACTTAGCGTCAATATAAACAAACCATGCCATACATGTCCTTTAGTTAAATTACTAGTTCCTCCGTACCAACATCCTCACCCTCTTTCAACTGCGCATCAAACCTAATGATAGAAGAGGCCATAAGCATTGGACCACCCACCCGTGGCTTCAGCCTGTGCTTTCAACTCTTCGTCGGGTTGAACAGTGCTATCTTCTAGCTCCATCAAAGCACCATACTTCTCGTCTATTTCTACTTGCAAAGCGTGTAAGCGCTTTTGATACTCTGCTGTGGCAACAGCAAGGAGAGCGGCGTTTTTAGGCTGTTTGGACATTCCGTAGCCGTTTTCAGTCTGCTTAGAACCAATCAAATTCCAGTCTTTACAGCCAAACTGAGCATAGATAAAACCCACCGGAGCATCAAACTCTTCCGTGGCTAGTGCCCGAAATTCATCGCTCTTTTCGCAGTACGCTACCCACGCAGCTGTTGGTCCGTCGTCATTCCACCTTTTCTCTGGAGGTTCTGGAAGAATAAGAGGGTTGCCGTCTTTATCGGCCCACTTCCGTGTTTGTTTGCCGTTAATGATAGCATACCTTTGTCGGGTAGCTTTATATGTTTTTCTACTCATCCTCTTCCCTCTTCAGGTGTATGTGCGGGTACGGTCATGTCATGCACCTTGTTGGACAGCTCTTCAAACCCCAGCTGATACAACAACTCAGACAAAGGGTGAGCAAAGAGATTATGTGGTGACCACATAAAGCGTTTTGGAAGTTTTGGAAGTTTTGCTAATAGTTTTTTCATGATTTTAGCAGACGTTTTTCGGTGTAATCAACCCAATCTGAGTCATACTCTCTCATTTGCTTTCTGAATCGTTCATTGGGTAGAACTATCTCTCTAAAAAGACTAAGAGCAACTTGCCTCTCTCTTTCTCCAGTTATTTCCCCTTTCTCTAGTGCTCTAACTATGAAATATAGTTCTAGATTGTCATAATTTTCTTCTCTACGAAAATCCATTACTGCGCGGTGGAAAGGCTCATATCTCTTCCACCCCTCAGAAGAGTATGTTTCTAGCCAAACATTTACCTTTACGTAAGATCCTCTCCCTGAAGACCATGGCTTTATACACAGCCACATATGGCTAACTTTGGGAAGTTTTGCTTTGTCGATGTTTCTTCGACTAAGCTGTAACTTATACTCTAGTGGTCTTTCAAAATCAGACATTTCTATTCTTTCGTACCGCAGGTGGGAGTCGAACCCACACGCCCTTAAGGGCCAGGGATTTTATTAGTACGGCTGGAGGGATTCGAACCCTCAAATTACCGAGCTTAAATCGGATGCCTATTCCATTCGGCTACAGCCGCTTAAAACGCAGTCTATGTAGTTACTTTACGTGTACCTAATATTACCTTATTACTATTGCATGGTATATAAAAACTATACAGATGAAGAGTTTACAGAAGCGGTAGCTTCTTCAGGATCAGTTAGGCAGGTACTAATCAAGCTGGACTTAGCTCCTCTAGGGGGTAACTACACTACGTTTAAACGTGCTGCTTCCCACCTTGAACTAGACACTAGTCATTTTCACGGCCAGGCATGGAACAAAGGAATTAAGAGCTACAGAAGGAAAGTAGCGGAGTACTTGAAAAACCCATGCCCCTACAACGTAACCTCTTATAGGTTAAAGCTTCGTTTGTTAGCTGAGAAAATGTTTGACAAGAAATGCTATGTTTGTAGTAGAGTTACTTGGCGCGGTAAACCTATCCCGTTAGAACTAGAACACGTAGACGGTAACAGTAGGAATAACCTGCTAGAAAATCTTACTCTTTTGTGTCCGAATTGTCACGCCCAAACCGATACTTACCGGGGAAAGAACAGAAAGTAAGTCCCATGTGTCTACCGTTCCACCACTGCGGCTAAAGCGCTTAACGCGCTTCTAGTAGATACTCAGAGCCTGAGGCAGTCACAAGTAGAAGGCCTTCGCTGCCAGATAGAAGTTTAATCTCTTTCAGAGGGGACGTGTTAACCAAACGGAACGTACCGCCTGGTGTAAGAGACTTGGCTTTTAGATAGAAGGACTCGCCCAGACGAGGAAACTTAACTACTCGTCCGCTTACCTCCGCCGTTCTTAAAGCAGTGCCTCCCTTAATCCTTGTAAAAGTACAACTGTCTGTTACTACCATGCTTCTTCTCTTTTAACGCCAAGTTTATCATACACCTTGGTGGTAAAGGCTTTGAAGGCGTCCCCAAGCTCTTCTTGCGTAGTGTTTGACATGTCATTGATGACAGCTTCTGCTTTCTCAGCTACCATCTGATCAATCTGGGACTGGAGGAAGTCCATTGTTTTCATGAATGGTACCTCTATACCATTGATGGTAAGAACTGCCTCCAGGTTGTTGGTACATACTCCCTTTTCTTTTGCCGCACGGAAAAAACCCACGTGCCGAGCGAGGGCTTCGATAAGCACCCAGGAAGCTAACTCTTCTTCGGGAAGGTCTGTCCAGACTATCTTTTCCATTTGTCTATCCTAGGTCAACCGGTTTAATGTGCTTCTCTAGCTTTTTATCGCTAGTATCACAGGGAAGAGGGGGTTCAGCATCAATGTACTGTGCCTCGGCGTAGGGGTAACCACACTTGTAGCACTCGATACGGTAATCTATCTTTCTGCAGGCCATGCTACCACCCTTCTTGACTGCTGACACCTAGAATATGCTCATGCACCTTCATTTTGTCAGGACTTACTGACCTAACCAAGACAGACTCAGCTAGCAACTTGTTGTGGGTAACGCACATGTTACTAAAGAAGGTAGTACTCTTACCAGAAAACTCTCCCTCAATAATTGTGTACACCCGGCAGCTTTGGTACAGCGCAGACACCGTGTAAAGTTTTACCGACATCTTAGTTATCCAGAGGATTACTAGAAGGAGCTTTAAGCTTAGGCTTAAGCGTTTCTTCCATTGCCTCTAACGCTTTTGTTAGAGCACCACTGGCAGCTTTTGCTATATCTAGGAGGACCATTACCTCTCCAAAAGGTACGATGGGAAGAGTATTCCCTTCCTCATCTTTATATAGCGCCCGCATTTCATCCGTTATTTCTTTGAGCCAGCGCTTAGTGAGTGTCTTTGCCTCAGAGACCGTGTAATCTTTGAAGGCTGCACTATGTTCTGGTGCCATAATTACCTCGCAGGCCTTAGCTTGCAGCTGCGGTCAATGATGCTCCAGGGAGCAGCCTCAGTGAGCCGAACTTCCTCTGCTCTACACTCAGGGTAGGAGGCAAAGCACTCGGGTTCACCGGTCCAGTAGGAGAAACAGTAACCACTACGGTTAGGTGCTTTCTGCACCCCCGCACACCCAAACACAGCAACAGCGAGAAGAAGAAGGGCAACAAAGAACATGAAGCCAATCATGAAATTAGTTTTGTATCCGTGGTACATACTAGACTACCTTTATTAGCTCGAAGGTTCCCGGGGTAAAGGGAAGAAGCTTAGTGGCTTGTTTAAGCCCGAAGATGTTCTTGGTTTCACAGAAGTTAGCACTGAGTGCCTTCAACTTTAGGCGGTAGATATGCCACTGAGGGGGATGAGGGGCAAGATGGTGTGCTCTGGACATCATACAGTCCTCCAACACCTTCTTCACCGTAGCGTACACAACCTGGCCAGGGGATAGTCCTTGAGGGGTAGGCAGCCCTGTTGTAATCTTTTGAGGTGTTTGAAAAGCAACAAAGAAACCTTCATCCTCGAAACCGGTGATTGCTGGAAATTCCCCAGTCTTAGTAGCTTTAACAGCTTCCTCTTCCTTAACACAGTGAACACAATACAACGAGGAAAACCCCGTCATCCTGCAACTGTGCTTCTCGCACCAGTCGTATCCTTTGTTCATTCTATCTCCTCTCCTCCCAGTCAGAAGGCGCTCTATTGTGTCTGAAGTGGCTACCTATCCTGCGTCCTACAGGGCAGCTATAGTCAGTACCAAAGCCGAAGTGATCAAAGCTTGAACACTGACAGTAAATAAAACCTGCGAGAAGAACGTCGTCCCCCGCAAAGATAGTACTCATTCGCTTAAGTAAGCCTATCTCTCCTGCTTCTCGTGCTGAGATAGACCATAGAAAGCTGGGCTGAAGGTATACCCCTTCAAGCTCATCCAGTTTTCTCTTGGATAGGATGGAGCCCCAACAACCAAGCTCTCTCAACTCTTGCGATGAAACAACAACGAACATCCTAGACCTGCCGTTTCCGGCAAATTTTCTTGCGCTCTTTTTGTATCGTCCAAAGCCCTATGTCTCCGACTACCTTAGCCTCCGCATGCCGGGCGGTATCTCCGGGGCTCAAGGCAGAGGGGCTATACCTCCGCCGATTAAGTAGAGGGAGCTGCACCTCCAGACTATTAAAACTATGGTCGGCCTGCTCTTCCCAAGAATATTCCCAGGACGAGTTGCTAGACATCAAAACAGCCACTGCCACAACGATGACAATAACTGCCAGGAATATTATCACTGGCATACATACCTTTCTCTGTAGATGCTCATACCTTGCTCATTCGCCAATTAAACCACCACTGAGGCAGACAAGAAAAATAGCCCCATCAGCCGGGGGGAGCTGAGGGGGCTATTGTGGGACGGAGATAGGTCACAAGGTCCGTATGCGAACATCGCTTGGAGCAAGCAAACTTATCTCCGGAACCTCGGTCGAGGCTCTAAAGGGTGTTGATGGCCATCTGCTGCAGTTCGTTCAGCTCCGGTGTTGTGGAATCCGAACTCTCCGTAGTGGCCGGTGTGGGAGAACCTTCGATGCTCTTTGCAACAAGGGCAGCTACTTCAGCTGCGGACACTTCTCCGGGCATAGCCATCACCTGCTGGAAAACCTTCGCTGCTAGTTCAGCAATGCCGCCGGGAAGGGGCTTGGTTGCTGCCGGTTTGGAGGAACCCATGGCCTTCTGCCGACGAAGACGCATCTGAATGCGGTCTCCCTTACCCTCACCGTCTTTCGTTTTGTTACGGTAGAAGGTAGTGCTTTCTGCGTCACGGACGTTGGAAGCGAAGAGCCCGTACCATTCCGCCTCATCTCCGGAACCGCCGCTGAGGTTGGCGGCACCGAGCTTATGAGTCAGTGGGAGAAGCTCTCCGTTACGTGCCTCTGTTACTCCTTGTAGTAGCTCTGCCCGGGTTGTTGCATCTTGCCACATCAAGTTGACGAATGCCTTGATATCCACCGTGAAACCAATAAAATCTTTTGTTGCCATATACTCTAGGTCTTTCTTTTTATGGGCACCATGCCCTAGTGGGTTAGTTCAAAAATTCCCCCACCAAAAAAATCAACTGAAAGTCAACTAACTATGTAAGCCCCCACACTGGCGTATAGTCATCACAGTAGTGATTCCAGTGGAACTCAAACCTTTCAATAAACTGCTTGGTGTGCAGTCTGTCTTCATCTGTCTTATCTTGTTCACTATACCAAGCAAAATACAATTCTTTTTCTCGGCCAGGATTGTCCAGAACTTTGTAAGTTAGACGGGTAGGTGTCTGTCTAAGAGGTACCTCGGCAATCTTCCTGCCTTTAGAGTCTTCGAAGTGTAGTGTCAGATTCCTACTCATGCTATTCTAAGACTTTCGTGATGCGCTCTAAAGCATCTTCTTTTAGATACTTCTTAGCCAGTTTCTTGGTAACAATAGCCTCTTGGGCTTTGTCCTTACCGTATAGAGTGCGGCGTGCTGCCTTCATCTCCATTACTTGAACAAGGAACTTGAACTCTCGTTCAGTTAGGGTGGAGAGGGCACGAAGTACGTTTACTACCACATCTCCTAGCTCATCGAGAGTATTGGCGTAGGTGTCTGCTTGGCGAAACTCTTTGAGCTCTTCGCGAACCTTGCCCATGGACCCCTGTAGGTCCCGCCTATGATAACCTTGCCAAATCTCGGCTGCTCTAACTAGGCGCCGGAGAAAGCCCATCTTAACAAAGGAGGCGAACGGTTTTCCTAGAGGTAACTTCATTTCTTTTCCCAGCTGCACTTTTCAGTGTCAATCATATACCAGGGGGTAACAGACACCAGGAAGAAAAGGTTGCCTCGTTCTTTGATGCGGTGCCTCAACGTTTTAAGGGAGGACTTCATCGTACTTCCACCAGCTTAAAGCCTTGCTTGTCTAGGTCTACCAAGCGGACCTCTAGTCCGCGGTACCTAACGATAGCATTCTCAATGGGAATGTTGCAGGTAGTAGAGTGGTCTTGAACTGTGTCCGAAGACTTCTCTATCCGTATGATACGAACTGTGCGTGCAACTCCTACCTTGGGAGTAATCCTAACCTTCTGACCTACCTTGGTTTTTGCGCCGCCGAAGGTATCAATCTCACACCAGTTTTTGTCTCGCTTGTATGCTCTCACTTTGTACTCCTACCTGTACATGGTTTCGTTGAATAGTTCTTCCCGTTTAGCACGCCTTAGCCTTTTAGGGCAGTGGGGAGGGGGTGGCAGTACCGGCCATTCTGGTCTGTCAATAAACCGAGGCTTTGCTGGCCCAAAAACACGAGAAATAAAAGGGTATGTAAAAGGGTATACTATTCCTAGTATAATGGGAGAAGCAAACACCGCTATGAGTATAGCTGCCACCACTAGTTATTCCTTATTGGCTTCCAGACGAGTAGCTTTGAACTGTGTTAGCGGGACAGTTTCATTTTTAGGCCCGTTGGTGGAGTCAAAAAACTCTTGCCATTCTGCTATTGTTTTTTCGTGCTCGGTTATAATCCAAGCTTCGGCCTTTTCCTGTGTGGTAAAGAAGCCGGCATCATCCCAGACACCGTAGTCATACAGGATTGTTATTACCCATATTTCAGCTACTTCCACCCCTAGCTCCCTTCAAACTTAGCTTTCATCTTCAGGAATTTCCGCTTCTCTTCTTCCTGCTCAGCTTCAGCGGTTAGCTTCTCACACTCTACGTAGATGCTTTCAATGTCTACGGCTTCTACCGTTTGAACAATGATAGCTTCCTTGAGGTCACTGCCAGGATAATCACCGCGGCAAAACTCCGATGCGGGGTCGGGAGTGACAATCCTAATGGCCTCAAGACGGGCCTCTTCGATGGTAGTTGCCTTGAGAGGAGTAGCACTCTGATTGCACCCAATGGTGTAATCGCAACCGTCGCCTATTCCTCGCCTAATTAGTATATATCCCATGCTGTTCCTTATTGGTTAAGCGTTGGTAAAACCTAGTTTTTCTAACTCTTCTACCACTAGGTAAGGCAGTTCACAGATAGTATAGAACATTTCTTTTGCTTCTTCTGTTGTTACGAAACGTCTTTCCATCCCGGTATCACCTTGGCCCCATACAGATACACAGGCTGTAATGTCTCCCTCTGGGATTGGTGGGTTTTTTTCCAGGAAAAGCAGTGAACCCTAAGAAACCTCGTTTTTCCATCCATGTCCCAGCGAGCGTCATGTCCCTCCAACCTATAAGAAGGAGACCAGTTTTCAGGTGTCAGCTTAAAACAACTTCCGTGAGTTACGGAGCGGATAAGTCGGCGATTCTTTTTCTTATCTGCTCTGGATTTGCTCACTTGGTTTACCTTTCGCAAAGAAAAACCCCCGTCCCCCCACACACGAACGGGGACGAGGGTTAAAAAGTCACTAGCCCACGGTCTTGACCACCTGACTGGTCGGACTAGCAACGTCAGGAAAATCTGGTATAAGAGGTGCGCCGGCCGACGCTTTCAGGAAAGAGGCATCCTCTTTTCATCATGCCCCCAAATGATAATGATCTGTTACCATTCAGTAGCCTTTTTCCTCTGACTAGTGAGGGTTCTGACATCTGCAGGACACGTAGGCCCTACAAAATCCATTGGCTTCCTACCCCTGCTAGGCCGGGGTAACGCTTTGAGCTTAAAAGCCTATTTATACTGGCTCAAACCAGTTATTGTAGCAGAGACACTCATCTGAGTGGTTGTTACGCCCCCCGTAGTGACCACAATCTCCGCATATACAACCGCAACATTTAGCTGCTTGTTGCTCTTTTGTTTTACTGTTTATGGCGGCAGCTGCGTAGAGAAGAGTAAGTGTAACTGCTTTTTTAAGATTGTACTTAAATTTACGCCAACTCACAGTACCTACTCCCCTTGTTGACATAGTGGACCTGCTCGGAGTCGAACCGAGTTCCAGAGATACATTGAAAGGGACCTTATTACATGCTTAGTAGAGCTGTGAATTCAGAAGCAAGCCAGCTCTACAATGCTTAGCTTCTGTTCTGACATTTACGCAGTCAGCTACTTAGCAGGATTGATAAAGTCCTGCTTAAACCCGCGCTTCCACCACTCTGTGTTTTGATTAAGTGAGCCACAGAGAACTCGCCTCTCTAAGCCGCTGCTTGGAGAGGTGCCGCAACGATGTTGTTGTTGGCTTTTTTGGGGTTGCCCATTTTTACGTAGCCTTGGGCGCTACGGCATGTAGTCATCTAACTCTTTATCCCTGTCGATACCAGTTCAGGCCCGTGTTGCCGAGACTATTAATTTGCACTAGTTGAAAGAGTTGTTACTGGTCTCGGCATCAGTAACTTCCCCCTAGCTCAAAAATTACCCCACCACTACCTCTGAGTTAAGGAACGAAGAGTTTTACGGGTTGACATAAGAATTTCACCGAGGACGTTCTCCCCCGCACCGTTATGTTTGGCGCAGGTACAGACTCCCCAGTAAGTATCATGCCACCTGTTAGCCTCGACAATCTGCTTGTTACCGGTAGCCAGAAGAGCATCTCCCAGAGAGGTAATGCTGGTAAACTTTGCAGCAATACCAGAGGCCATTACCATAAACTTACGCCAAGGCCAGTCAGGAGTCAGTGTGATAGTTCCACCTACCCGCTTAGCAGCACCAGGAGTTTCACACATCATAACCATCGCTTTTTCAAGCGGGCTAAGAGTTTTCTCAGACTGGTAGAAGTGCTCTACCGTCGGGTAGGATACACCATCGATGTTAATCGGAGAAGGCCAAAAGTTACTCAGCCATCGGTACTCGCCGCGGAACCCGGAAATCATCACAACTCCTTATAAAAATACGACCCGTTAAACCACCAATCAGCCACGTCAAGCGACATGAAATAGCTTAGTATGCTATCTAAAGCGAAACACCCTTCACACCTGCCCTGCCTAGATACATAATTATCGGGTTTACCGCAATCGCAAGGTACTTTAACTGGTCCAGGAGAGGGCACTAGGAAAAGAGCTTCCCTGTACGGGTTACCAGCTTCACCAAGTACGGTAAACAAAGACTTTGTTACAGTTGCCACAACTGTCTTCTTTCTTTACCTTGAGGGCTACTCCCCCGCCAGGTAAGTCTGTCTTTTCTCCGCAAGATTTACACCTTACCCTCACGTCGCCTGTAGCAAGGTCTCTATCGTACTCAGGCTCGGCTTCTGTGGGGGTGAGTGGTTTGTCGTGTACTCTTATCGTGCCCCTTCTTTCATCATCACCAGGTCCATTTGGAGTTTCATGATGTTCTTGGCTAGATACTTCCTCAGGGAGGAAGAACCGCACTTCTCTCTACTGATTTTGAGTTTGTCTATCTCCCTTTGAAGCCATACCTTTTTGTCTCTTTGCTCAAATACCCATGTTTCTTTTGGTTCTAACATCTATTACCCCGACTCCTCGTACAGAATGAAAGAGAATATCACCGCCATAATGAGGTAGATGGTGGTAAGAAACCACGGATACTCGAAGGGAGTAAACCCTGCCATGCTGCTGTGGTCATCTCGCCACAATATAGCAGTAAAAATTAGATTGAGTACAGAGCCTATACAAAACAGTAGGGATATAAAGCTACCTATTGCGACAATATTGTCTTTAGCCACTGTTAACCACCTTTGCTTGAGGAAGAGCTTTGTTTTTGTGCCGAGCCAGTATCTTGTATCCTAATAACGCTCCTAATCCAGTTGGGACTCCTAGAATGATGCCAAAGGCAAGAAAGTAAGGAATGATAACCCAGGTTAAAAGCAACACAATCCCGCTAAATACTACTATTGCTTCATTAGGAATTCTGCAGTTACAGTTATTTTTATTGGGATGTTCGGTACACGCAGGTGTCGGAGCAACAACCAGAACAAACCCTAAAGCAAATAGTATACCTACAAACCCAATGGCCATAACAGCAATGTAGTAGCTCGTTGCCCAGTCCCAATAGGCTTGTGATGCCCCTTCAATAAAGCTAACTAAGGAAGTACCAAAGGCTTTCATTTTTCACCCTTCTTTTCACTTAGGGGGTAATGCCGCGCACTCTGTACACGCCCGCAAA
>Ga0316190_10002838_pt1 | contig 12601 bp, 9 predicted proteins | sample Eddworburrow2_MG_FD_204929 | JGI IMG/M metagenome (GOLD analysis project Ga0316190, IMG submission 204929) | Coastal sediment microbial communities from Maine, United States - Eddy worm burrow 2 | ecosystem: Environmental > Aquatic > Marine > Coastal > Sediment | place: USA: Maine | collected... | reverse complement strand
GAAAAATACCCGAAACGCTTCACCTGGTCTTCAAAGGATCAATCCCCTCTGATGTAACACCTTTTATCCAGCGAATGAACACAACTGCATCAAGCCTGTGTTGGCTGTCGGTTGACGAACTGAAAAATAAGATTCTATATCCCAATATTGGTTCAACAATAAAAAAGGAACAATTCTTGCCAGAAAAATCTACTGAAACATATCTGGGAGTCTGCCCTCCCAGAAAATGGGTCTAGGAAGTAAACTAAAACTTGATCGTTCAAACTGTCCCGTTTCACAGAAGTTAGACAGCTGTTCCATATGTGAATATGAACAACATGCAAGTTTTTGAATAAAGTACCTGCTCTACCATTTTCAAATTCACCATGTTTTTATGAAAAATCAATAAATATTAAAAGGACATCTATGCGTCTCTCTCATCAATTAGCTCTCATTCTTTTTGCATCAGTTATGTTTGGTGCCATCAATAATCTTAGAACAAGGGCTCATATTCCATGGGTACAGAAATGGGCATCCATCGAAGAAATAAAAGCCAACGGCACAAAAGAAGAGCCTGATGAATCTGCTGAAAACAAAATAAATGATCTCCTCAGCACAGAGGAAGTGGAGATGCTCCTGATTGAGAATGTCGGTCAGAGTCCTTCTGAAATCGACCTCACCACTGCTCTCAGTATCTTTGAAAAAGGAAAAGACCTTACTGTTTGGATTGACGCCAGGACCGAGGATCTCTATGAAGAAGGGCACATTCCCGGTGCTGTCCTGCTGGATTTTTATGACCAGCAGCCTTACCTGAATGATATTGAAGCCCTTATTGAGGATAGGCAGCCAATATCTCTGATCCTTTACTGCAAGGGAAAAGACTGCCATGACTCGCATTTACTAGCTGAGTCACTCTCTTTCCACGGTCATGGCAATATTTTTGTCTACACGGGCGGGTGGTCTGAATGGCATGAAGACTTTGACCTCCCGATTGAAGGCCCAGCTATTCAATCAAAAGGACTCATAGAGACTGAAAAAACTAAACCACTTCCCCAGGGGATGTACCTGGAACATATCCTTAGAGATTTGATTCCATTTTCGGTAGGCCTCCTGATTCTGGTATTTTGGAAAAAGACCCTGAACCACCGGTTAGGCCTTGGGGCCATCGCCATTCTCTGTGGTTCCTTTTTCATCTGGGCCGCTGTTCCAAAAATTGCTTCGCCTTTTACCTTTGCAAAAAATATCTGGAACTACAACCTGGTCCCCGATATATTCATCAATTCAATGGGGCTCACGCTGCCTTGGATTGAAATCCTAACAGGTATTGGTATTGTGATCGGCCTGAACTTTAGAAAACTACGCCCTCATTTATTAAGAGGCTCAAGCCTGATAATCAGTGTATTGTTAGTTATTTTCATCATTGCAATTAGCACCAATGTCATCAGAAATCATGAATTTGAGTGTGGCTGCACAAGTAATTTTATATATTTTCGCGATCTTTATTTCGCCGGCTGGAATGATAAGATTACTCTACTGCTCAGGGATTTCGGGCTTCTGAGCATGAGCCTGGCCTGTTTTTTTGCTAGCCCAGGACTGGAAAAAAGAGCCATTCTAATTCAAGAGAAATAACCAGCTCTTAGTCACAACATTGGGAGGTTGAATAGAAGGATTTGCTTCGGAATACAACAACCTTACTCATGTACTGATGCCTGGTTTCCTATTTCAACATGCCCGTGTATTCCATAATGAGTGCAATTGTATTGTATCCGCCATGGATTACCATTGCTGAAATGAAAAGAGGAAAACCTTTGCTAATCTGTGGTTTTTGTAATTTGATATCCCCATCCCTCCACACTCGTACCAGCCCGAATGAAGCAACCGTGGTAGCCCCCACATGCATCGCAGTGCAGATTGTCCATCGCCACTGAATGATCGCTTCACTGGGGTTCGGGATGTAAACTTCCAGGTACAGAATATTCTCGATAACCGAAAAAAACAATCCTCCCATCATGGCCGCAGTAATAATCTGAAACCGGCTTGAGAACAAATACGGTTTAATTTCCAATAAAACCAGCGGCAATCCTATTTTTACAATCTCTTCCAGAATAGGAGCAATGACAATCATTGTCATGACGCCACCAAGTGAGGTTGGATTCCCAAAAGCCATTGCAGAAATAGCGGCCAACGGGCCGCCTAGCAGGCAGATTGCAAACCAGGCGAACCACCGATTCCTCTCCGGGGTCATCTCCTTTTTATACAGGTACCATTTAGAATATGTCATGGCGTCTGGAGGCGGCAATTTATTTACCAGAACAGCGGGTTCATCCCACACAGCCTGCTCATGGGTACTCTCCAAAGTCCTATCATTTGACATATTGAGATGAGGCTCCTCAAACACAGAAGATTTATTGCTGGGAGCCTCGTTCCCCAAATTATTGTACCTTCATCGCTGTCGCATAGACAAAAATTTCAGCACTAAGCAGTCCCTGTTTGCCACTGCCTCTGCCTATGGTTGAAGTCTCTTCTCTCATGTTTAAAATACAGTTGGCGCCATGAGCACGCGCCTGCTCCAGCATGCGGAGCATGGCCTCTTTTCGTGCACGAACCATCAGGGTCTGTATCGACTTTACCTCTCCACCAAATAGGTTCCGTATCTGACTCGCAAACGTCTTGAAATAATCCGAGGCAATGACCGCCTGTCCTTTTACCAATATGGCATCACTTGCGGTCCAGTTTGGCGGCAGGTGTCGAAGGTTCAGCTTGATGATACCGGAAAGCTCCTGCTCACGCCTCTCCAGATCCTTAAAATGATTACTTTCTACTGTTCTTCCAACTAAGAATCCCATCGCCAGTAGGAAAACAGGCAGAATAATATAAATCGCTCCAACAATTAAATCAGACATAATAAAACCTACGCTGAGGGTTGTTGTGGTTGGACAATGACAGCCGTTCCATAACAGTATAGTTCTGCTGCACCCTGAGCAACGGAACTCGTACTGAATCGGACGTTAAGGACAGCATTAGCACCCAGTTCCTGGGCCTGGGATAACATGCGCTGCATCGCTTCTCTGCGCGACTCGGTCAAGAGTTCGGTATATCCCTTCAATTCACCTCCAACCAGGTTTTTAAGTCCAGCCATGATATCTCGCCCAACGTTTTTTGCCCTAATGGTGTTCCCCTGGACCAATCCTTTAATTTCTGTTATTTGATAGCCCGGAATAAATTCTGTGTTCACTACTAACATCGGTTCTTTCTCCCTTAAATAACTTTAGAGGTGCATAACACCATTTGTTGCTAATTGAATGACTCATCATTCTATCCTTAATTGAACATTTCAAACAAGCTTTTTGTTATTCCAACCCAAATCACTAGATGGTTAATTTGCCTCTATTACCCCATTCTCAAATAGCAGGGTCAAATCAACTGTGGACTGGAAATACCCGGTTTTTACACACACTGATGGCGTTGCTACTCATCGCGTTCATGGTTGCTCACATATACCTCTCATTAACCGGTACAACACTGACGTCTTATGTCAAGGCCATGATCACATTGTATAAAGGTCTATAACCTAGACTGTGTGTTTTAACATACGTGAGATGAAACACCGCTAGAGTGATTAAGATTTCGCTAAAACGCGGACATACTAAACTGTTTGACGAATATCTAGCGGATCCGTAAGCGCACTAATGAATTATCCAGATCGTTATGGGTGATCCGGGTAAAAATCATTAGTCAGCATAACCAGCAAGCCCGCCAGTGTTTCGCCAAGTCCGGATATCGAACTCAAATCAAAGTCTGAAACCTGAACTGCCGATCTCGTTCCAACACGATCGCCTATGAGAGACGAGATTTGATAATTGTAATTTTTAATGGACCTGAGAGAATCCTCGCGTTAGGATTGGTTAATCTGGGGAGGTTATCTTGGTTAATGTGGGTTGGATCCTTTTAAAACTCTTTTTCTGGATTGGCGTCTGGGGATTAATTACAATCTTCTTTGCAGAGATCACAGGTTTGATCATCTCCCACGCATCGTATATCGCCCTTATCTTCTCTCTCCTCATCTACCTCATTTCTGATACTTGGTTGCAAGAGGATTAATCTAGAGACTTGGTTAATTCTGGACATTCTTTTTTCACTGATTCAATAAATTCTTTTGATCCTTTTATAAATTCACCGACCTGGCCTTGCTCGACTAATTTCAAAAGATTTTCAATCTGATCTACAATGGGAAATTGGTGGTCTATTTTGGGGTCCGGAATGCGAAAAAGAAAATCCACTTTTGAAGACTGGTCTCCATCTTGAGCAGATCCCAGTATGTGAACTGCTTTCAAACGCTTGGTCTGTCTTACGCCATTTGCCTCATTAAACCAAAAAAAAGGAACCCATTTTTCCTTGGCAAAAGCTTTGCCATTCCCCCTCTCATCATTGGACCACCTGTCAAAAACTTTTTCGGTTCCATCTCTGAAAAACGCCTTAACTGTTTTAATGCGAATTGTTCTTTTTCCACGAAAAGAGAATCCATACATCCATAAATTTGTCGGTAGAACATCGATCACCTGCCACTTAAATGACCATATCTCATTGGATTTTTTTTCTTTCGGCAATACAACCCTTCTTCCAAACACATACTCATTCTTTGGTTCAACGTCCAGGTATGACCACTCACGTGTATGTATCAATTTCTGAACTGAACTCAGATAAGATGCCTTCACTTGACGAAGAGTGGCTTCACATTCTGCCTGAGGGAATGCTGATGAGCCATCCATTTCCGCACGCTCAGTTGAATCGATCAATCGTATAAGCCTATTCAAATAGAACGACACCGCATCCGATTGAAGGTGTTTACTGGGTTGATCACCGATCACCAGAATATTTATTAAGATCACCATGGGAAAAATCACGGTTCCTGCCTCTTTTCGTTAAGTACGACTTTTACTTACAGCCCTTCATCTGCCAATTAATGACAGGAGGAGGTTCGGTTTCTCTTTAGAATTCTGATATGAGCTCGAAAGTTGGATTCATTTGAGGAGACGAATGATGAGAATCAATCTCTTTGTCGTTTCCAAGACACTCAGTAAGAAATTCAAATCGGTAAATGACATTATAGACCATGATTACTTTATCAGTGAATGCAACTTGTGAAGAGTAGCAATAGCAGTTTGAGAACGCATATGCTTTCCATACAGATCGACTAGCAAAACCGCGATAAAAAGTGATCACCAAACGACCTTAAATACAATAATATAAACATATTGATTAGTCTTATGTTTTATGAAAAACATCGTAACATATTATTATAGGTATGTATTAGATTCTATATATTTGATATTATTATATTAAGTTATATTCATGTGGAACCAAAAAAGACTGTAATCAAGCTGGGTGGTGATAAATAATACAGAATTGTTTAATAATTTAAACTTTTTTGGGAAAAAACCGTCAAAATATATAACAGAACAATTAAACTTTTCTCCTCCACTCTGGGCCGCGTAAGCGGCCCATTTTTTGTGTTCGATTACCGATGTCCCAAAGGTTGACCAGGAAAACTGTTTTCAGGGAATCAGAAGCATGGCGTCACCATAGGAATAAAACCTGTATTCCTTTTGGAGTGCGTGTTGATAAATATCGAGGATACGCTTTTTACCCATGAGTGAAGAGACCAGTAAAAGAAGTGTACTGCCAGGCAAATGAAAATTTGTGATCATGCCGTCGATTGCTTTGAAAGAGTATGGCGGATAGATGTAAAGATCCGTGTCGCCACGGCCAGGAATGAATTTTCCATCTATGACACAGGACTCCAGGCACCGCGTGGAGGTAGTTCCAACAGCAATAATACGATCACCTCTCATTTTAGCTTCATTCAACATATTTGCACTTTCGGCGGTCAACTCAAAGTGTTCTGAATCCATAACATGCTGGCGAACATCATCTACTGTAATGGGCTTAAAAGTTCCAATCCCCACGTGATGAGTTAATTTACAGAGTTTGACCCCCTTATTCTGAAGCTCACTGAGAAGATTTTCAGAGAAATGCAGTCCCGCAGTGGGCGCAGCAACAGCTCCGGGTTCTTTGGCAAAAACAGTCTGATACCTGACCTGGTCCTCATGGTCAGGTCCATCTTCGCGTTTTATATAGGGCGGTAATGGAATTTCTCCATCCTTTTCAAGGACAGAAAACAAATCGTCACGAGAAGGAAAGCGTAGAACACCTCTCCCAAACTCACCCTTAACATCTAAAATTGTTTGGACTCCTGAGCATGGGAAAATAAGTTTCATGCCTTTCTTAACGCGACGAGCCGGCTTAAGGAGTACCGGTATCCGTTCACCTAAATCGGTATCAGGTGCCGAATCAGACTCTGCATTTGTGTCAGAAACTGGTGTGTCTGAGTACATCCCGGCTAAAATATCGAGAATAAACACTTCGATACGTAATCCGTTTTCCTTTTCCGCAAAACACCTTGCATTCATGACCTGAGTCTGGTTTAAAACCAAGACATCATCGGGCTTTAGATATTCAATTAACCTATTGAATTTACTATCATTAATCTCACTCCCACCTCTTGCGACTAACAAGCGGGACTGTTCCCTCTCCCCTGCTGGTTTCTGGGCAATACGGTGCGGTGGCAACTCAAAAATGTAATCCGCCAATTTGTAATCCATTTAACACAATCCAATAAAAAATATGGCAACACCCCTTGAAAAGTGTGCATTTCCACTAAAACATACTATAATACTGCTTTAGAGATAACTCAAATGGAAAGAAAGAGGGCTTTGGATATGTTAAAACCAATTTGTTTCTGGTTAACCGTATTAGCAGGTATCGTCTCCTGGTCTCAGTATGTTCAATATGCACCTGATGTACGATGGGCAGACGATGTCAAAACGAGTATCGGTTTGGCCAATCCCACCAAACTCCCGGCAGCTGCCACGCTGACTGGATACTCAAGCATCGGTGTCCAGACGGGCACAAGGAGTCTTGAAATCCCGGGTCTTGGTCGCAGAGAATTCACAGCTTACGAACTTTTCAATACGGCTGAAACAAGTTATTTGGTTCTGCAGTCTTCTGTTGAGTTGGGTGCATACGTTTTATTCAAAGGTCAAAATACTCTTTCCACTGCACCGTTCACAAGCTCTCCAGGCAGCCAGCTTTTTGTTCCGCATGTGGCCAGAAACACAAGTCAATTTTACACAGAAACAGTGGTGGCCAATTACAGTTCAAGTAGGCTCCCAGCTTTCTCACAGGCGTTTTATGATGATGAAGATGAAGAAGCTACCACACCGCTTCGCTTTGAAGAAGGCATCAGCATCCCATCGGCAGGCGACCAAATGGCCCATTCGTCTTTTATGTATTCCGATCTTTATGATGAACTGACGCCGCTACTTCAGTGGGACATCATTTCATCTTCAGAAGAACAAGGTTTTGCAGGAGTCGAACATTTTGGGAAAACGGGTCAGCAAAGAGCGAGCTTAACCCTTCAGCGTTCTCCCTTCCAGGAATTAATCATCAGCCATTTATCCCAAGATAGGGAACACTTCTGGTCCGGGTTAGTGCTGGTTAATACCAAGGACGGTATCGTTCCCATTTCAATCCAATCCTATCTAGAAGATGGAACTCCATTCCAGAAACTGCACCTTGAGATGCAGCCCTTTGAAAAAAAGACATTTCTTATTGGAGAAGAACATGAACTCGGGATCTCAGATATCGCTTCCTGGCTGAAAGTAACCCCTTTCGAGCAAGCCATTATAGGCTACCAGGTTTTTGGATCACCCGATCAAACATTCATGGCAGGACTTGAACCAGCCATGATCCCTACAAACATGACTGTTCTTCCCTTCACGCCTACGGATGAAGAGCACTGGAGCGGTTTCGGTATGATCAACCCAACAGATGAAGATATCTGTGTGCAGATTGGGGGGTTGGATGATGAGGGCAATATTGTTGGATGGTACGACTGCAAACGCATGGACCCACACTCTAAATTCACTACGACCCTGAAAGATTTTTTTGGTGATAAAGCCGAGCAAATCACCTGGGTCCGATTGAACACAGAGAGAGGCACTATGTCTGCCTTTTCCCTTGTCGGAGATCACGAACGGTCAACGCTTGCAGGCTTGCAGGGCATTTCAACATACAGTAAGGAAGGCACTGTTTTCCTTGCAAACTTTGAGCACGACAGTATTCAGACCCTGGTAGATCAGGGTTGGCAGGAAACCCAATTTGAGGATATATGGCAATGGCAATGGAGGAATCATTTCTCCATTGAATCCTACTACGAAGCTGTAAATGGATTGAAGCACCTGCAGGTAGCCAAATTTCCTCAGAGAGACTACTTCTGGGGGTTTATTGACCAGGTTGCCTTTGTCTCGCCTTACTTTGAAATTCCTGCAGACAAAGAAAATCTGTTCCTGAGTTTTTACCTCCGTATGATTGACCCAGAAAATACCAACCCATTCTCCCACTATGGAGTTGTCTGGAGAGAAGAGGGCAGCAGTGCCTGGAATTGGCACGGGCTGACTGGCACTCACATATTAGACGAATTGGAGAACAATGAGGATTTTACGGTATTACAAAAGTGGAACCTGGAAATCCATCAAATGACCCATTGGCTTCCCTTCGAATTGCAACTCCCATCCAGTCTGGCCGGGAAACGAATTCAAATTGGACTTTGGTATGAATCTCCCAATGAGTACCTGGATCCGGAGGACCCAACTCCCTATCTCTGGGCTGATCTTATACGAGTAACCACTGAGCCCTTAATCCCTTGGTGGCTCAATACCCGGGTCTACAATGGACACGGTGTTTTCTTTTTTGATCTGCCATAACTGGAGACAGATTTCCAGGTTCAGTACAGGGATATTTAATTTTCCAATACCTCTGATCCATGCATCCCCATGGAGTCGCTGGAACGGGTTCACAGTAAAAATATGTCTTGCCATAACACTGGCTGCCTCGATTAGCATATGGGCTCAAGCACCGGAAACAGTATCGCTCACTGAGGTACAAACCAATGCCAGGGCAAAACTTAACGCGAATGGACAACTTTTTCATCCGGGTTTTTTTGTAGAAGCTTGCGGCTCCGACGAGAACGGCTCCCTGGAGACAGTTCGCCTCTATCTGGTCGCAGGTATGTCACCTGATGCCATGGATTCACATAATCAAACAGCGCTTGCAGCGGCTTGTAAATCTGGGCGGGCAGACGTTGTGAAGGCCCTTATTGAGTCGGGAGCATCTGTCAATACCCTAACAGTTGATTCGAATGGTGAGAACAGAACAGCTCTGATGGTTGCTGCCGGTGGGCCCAGTCCCGAAGTGGTTAACCTCCTCCTTCAGGCCGGAGCATCAGTCATTGACACAAGTTCCCCCAATAATTGGACACCATTGTTCTATGCAATTGAGAACGGTCGAACAGAGCATTTTCGCCTCCTCGTCAGAGCTGATTCAACTTTGAATCAAACCGATTCATGGGGGCTGACGCCCCTACATCGTGCCGTTTTCTACGGACACACAGATATGGTTCAGGATCTAATTGAGCTCGATGCACCGCTAAATTCAAGAGTTTCAAATACAGATGAAACTCCCTTGGTTACAGCTGTTACAACATACACTGCCAAACTTGAAATCGTCCAAATGCTGGTGGAAGCAGGCGCAGACATCCACATCAAATGCGGTTCAAAGCAGGTCGGACTCTTGGGGAAGATCGACCAAGAACGCCACCCTGATATCGCAACGTTCCTTAAGGAAAAGGGTTTGCGAACCAGTTTGCGCGATCAAATCACACAATGGTCGATCTGGGATTTCAAGCAGGAAAATCTCGCATCTCCTTTCTTCATTGTTCTTTTCATTATCGTTTTATTTTTTACTTTCCGATGCAGATTGATCCATCGTTTGAGTTATCTTGCCTCTATGAAAGGGACGCCAGAGGATCCAACTGTGTCCCCACAATCCGCAAGGGTTATCTGGCTCCTGCTTGGGCCGGTTGCAGCAATTTCGTGGTACATATTCTTTAGAACTGTAATGGACAACGAATTATTGCCCTATATAGCTGGTTGCATCTGGCTTAGTATTTTCTTCATTTTTTTTGCATGGGGCGCAGGCAGTGCATGTCCGAAATGTTTGAAGCTCTGGGGACGCAAGGTCCAATCAGAATACAACCATACAAAGGGCCGAAGAGAGAGTCGTATCCCAGGAACCTTTCATAAACAACGGGAAATCGATGTGGATTGGTATCGCAACTACAAATGCAAGGCATGCGGCCATCAATGGGAGCGAAAAGGAAAATCAACCCGCCAAATCTAAGAGAATCATCTTTTTGAATAATAACAGGGCTTGATGAAACAAAATCATTTTGATTGTCACTGTCCAATCAACCTAAACCCTAAGTCATTAATATGTTTCTGCTTCACAAGCTGTCTTTTTATACTCCTATTGCGGGTTGTCCTCTTGGATTTCAGCTCCCTGATCCTTAACTGCTGCGGGCTCTACCTTCGGTGTTACCATCTCTTTTATCTCAGACGCCACTTCTTTTTCCTGAGCACTAAGGCCGAGATTGATATCCAGGTTATCGAATGCGATGACATCCACTGTGGAATGATTTCCCTTAGAATATTGGATTTCAACATGATCCCCTACTCTTGTGAGGGTGACATCCAAGTTCCCGGATGGGAGCTGGAAAACATGATTGGGGATTTCTTCCAGCATCAAGAAAAAGGTCTGATTTCCGGAGATCACTTCCTGATTAAAGCGATTGACAATACCTGTTATTTTTTCAAGATCAACTGCACCCGAAAGTGCCGTCGCGAGGCCATTATTCCGCATGGAAGCCTGATAAGCCCGCTGAGCTTCTCGGATATTATCTCCAATCCCGAAAACAGCTCTGTTTGTGCCCGAAACAAAGCCGTATTTCTTTATGTTACCGGTTCCATCCTTAATGGTGGCTGCATAAGTGGGTTGACCACCAATATTGTTCATAATGGGAAAAGTTGCATGGTAACCGGAAAAATTTGATACAGCACCATTTAAAACTTGCCTGGCTGCGAGTTCAGTAGGCCCTGTAACTCTATACTCTCTAGCCTTTTTAGTTCGCGTATCGACCAAAACGAAGCCTACTGTCCCTACATCTGCACCAACACTGGTCATACCCGTATACCAACGTGACCTTCCATCGGAAGTGTAAACCAGGCTGGTTCCTGTTGTCGTTTGAGTGACTCCATCCTTTGCACCAAAAGCCCATTGATTCCACCATCCATTCTTTAACGCACCCCATGCATTAAGCTGTTCCACAATAAATTCCTCAGGTTGAATTCGATCAACCCACTCAGGGGCATCCTCAACGCTGTACTCAGCCATTTCACCCGTTTCGGGATTAACTATTAAAATGCCATATGCATCCTCTCCGGACCAGCCAATGGTCTTGGAATAAAGAGTAACGACCCAGTTCGGTTGGTTTGCGTCATCCAATTCAAGAGTAAAGTCGGTCAAACCCACACCAGAATAACCATTCATGTAAAGGTACCGCCTCAGCTTTTTCCCAAAATAAGACATTGTGGAATAGCGTATATTCCTTTCAAGAACCAGCTCGGCATCACGATAATTGGTGGCACTGACCACCACATAACCAGGAGTTCCATCCATTTTCTTCCATTTGAAGAAACCCGAAGGTTCCAGAGCACCCACCCAAACAAGTTTTCCACCTACGCTTTGGATAGACATTCTCCCAATCTCTACCTTTGATCCCAACCCTGCATCCTGGCCAAGCAGTTCCTCAGCCCTCTTAAAGGCAAGGGATCGGTCAACAACTCGAATTTGACTTAAATCAAGAGTTTCTACATCTGTTTTGAAATCACTGCTCTTTACTTCACCAATGAGGTTTTGATATTTTTCAGTCCGGGCCATCCAGCTGCTCATGATTGGAAATACAACTAAACCCAAAAGCCCCACAACTCCTGCAAGGGAGCCAAAGGCTACTGCAAGCTTTTTTTTCTTTAATGCAGACACTGCCCCAACCAGCAGAATAATATTAAAAAATACAAGCCATAAAATGCCATAAAACCCATAGGCCAGGGTTGGTAGGAACAAGTATACCAACACAAGGTCCAACAAAAACAAGACCACTCCCGTAACTGCAAAAAACATATCAACCCCCCAGTTTATATAGAAAACTCTATGCCTCGATTTTAGATCTGTTTCAACCCAGAATCAAGAAAATAGCTTGGGTGGTCCACTTGAAAAAAGACCTTCTATTAGCCTTAAACGTTAAAGCAGGTTGTGAGGATCCTCAGAAAAGCTGAAACTCTTTGATAAACAAGGCCATTGACTGCTAAAACAGCTTCAAAAACACAAATTGTCCATTAAAATCACCTGCTTCCTGGTCCAGATCGGCATCAATACCATAACCCAGCTCAAGCCGCAGGATGGTTTTCCAGGGACCGATCATATTTAGGGAGAAGCCGGCACCAAAAAAATCAACGGGTGATCCGTCAAGGGTTGTTGTAACCCCAGCAAGGTTATCCTGCCACGCTCGAGCTGCATCAAGGCGAATACCCAGCTGAAAGAGTTCTGCAACACCTCGCTGGTAACCAAGGCGCAAGCGCACTGCCTGGCTGGCTTCAATACCTGATGT
>Ga0316190_10002835_pt1 | contig 12610 bp, 12 predicted proteins | sample Eddworburrow2_MG_FD_204929 | JGI IMG/M metagenome (GOLD analysis project Ga0316190, IMG submission 204929) | Coastal sediment microbial communities from Maine, United States - Eddy worm burrow 2 | ecosystem: Environmental > Aquatic > Marine > Coastal > Sediment | place: USA: Maine | collected... | reverse complement strand
CTCGCGGCTGTCAGCAAGGTGCTCGGCGGGGTGCAGGACAAGGTGATGAGTTCCCACGGGCTCAGCGACACGGAGGGCTTCGACCTGGCCGTGGACGAGAGCCTGCTGCCCAAGGTGCAGGAGTATGGGCAGCGCCTTGCCGACGCCACGAGGGAAGTGTTCAAGGCCAAGCGCGTCGGCGACTTCATGGAGTCCGCCAATGAGGTGGTGAAGAATGCGATCCAGGCCGACGACCCCACCGGCATCGACGACGTACTGTTCGGTATCGACAACCACCCCGACCTCAACGACCAGCAGCGCCAGGGGGTGAAGTCGAAGCTCGGAGAGATGGCGTCGAACCGACTCACGCAGCTCTTCGAGACTGACTTCGTCACCGCCATGGAGTATGTGAACTCAGGCGCCGCCACCAAGATCATGACGCCGGAGCAGGTGCAGGGCATCCGGTCGCTGGCGATTGGCACGGCCACCGACCGCATGGGTCAGTGGAACATGGAGCTTGACAAAGCGTCGAAGTCCCCCAACCCGTTCGCGTTTGAGGAGACCGCTGGTCGGCTTCTCGATGAGGCGGACGCGATGGCGCCGCTGCTTGGCCCGTCGTTCAGGATGCAGGCCGATGGCCTCCAGGCGCAGTACGACGCTCAGCACGCCGAGAGTAAGCTGTCCGCTGCCATTGCGCTCGGCGTCGAGGGCGGCGAGGAGCTGCCCCCGAACCTCTCGTCTGGCATGCTCGACAAGACCGCCCAGATCCACTACAACAATACTGTGGTGATGGGCGCCGACACCACCACCCGCGAGGGCGTGATGTCCAGGGTGGAGGCAGCCATGGACCACGTCAACATCTTCGGGGAGAATGCATCGAAGGACGCGCTCAACCTCGTCGATGAACTCCTTGCGCAGCCCAACGGCCCCGCCGCTGTTGGCGCCCTCCTACAGCGCAGGCCCGAACTGTCGAGGGTGGCTGGGTCTGTGCTCAACGACTCGCTGCGCTCCGCATTCAGGAGAACGATCAGGGGACAGGTGGCCGCACGCGGCACTGCCCAGGGCGCTGGCGGGTCTGGTCTCGCAGCCCCAGACAAGGCGCTCGTTGATCGGGCAATCACTGACGGGAACTTCGAGCTGGCCACGGCGCTGTCGGGGCTCACCACCTACGACTACGATGCGATGGTTGGGAAGGTGAACGCAGGGTCCGACACCGCAGCGCCCACCGACTTCGCAGGCGCCATCCGGGCCAACCTCACGCGCAACGTTGAGCGCTACATGTCCATTGCCGGTGAGTTCGTTGGCATGAACCCGGAGGACAGCGAAGACGCGCTCATCGAGATCGGCAACCGGATCGCGCCAGATGTGGCTGGGCTCATGCTTGCGAGCCCCGGCACCACGGCGCAGGATGCCATCGACCAGTTGTTTGCAATCGAGATGGGAAACTGGGAAGCCAACGTGATGACCGGCAACAAGCTCCGGCTCAAGCAGTTCGGCGACGACCCCGAACTCTCCAACGCATACAGGGTGCTGCAGCTCGAACTTGAGAGCGGCACTCTGCGCGACTACGTTGGTGGCATTGAGCAAGCAGACACGATGGTCGAGAGGAACGTGCCGCTCGCCGCCACACTCTCGAACCCCGCAGGCTGGGTGGTGGGCCTCGGTGAGATGTACAGGGAGCGCATCGTCAAGGACAAGTTCGGCATGGACAAGCGCATGTTCCGGCCAGAGGTGGTGAGCGCTCGCCGCATGCCAGACGGCACGTTCGAGGTGATGCTGCGCTCCAAGTCTGGCGGCGTGGTGAAGATCGACCGCAACCTCGACCTCAGCAACGCCAGGCTCAAGGAACTGCAGGCCGGTGTGGAGGGGATGGTTGACCCCAGGGCCCTGCCGCGTGGGCTGGTCAGAGCCGCTGACAACGTTGGGCGCGACAAGGCGGAGGACTCCACGAAGGCGCTCCTCGGGCGCTTCCTGCTCGACGGTGTGGACGTTACGATGCACCGCGCAATCGTCCAGGAAGTGTTCGGTCAACAGGAGCGCACCAACGTGGCTTCCGATCCCCGGCCAACCATGTGGAAACCATCTGCGCAGTTCGAGGACGTGGCTGTGAAGCTGCGTCGTGGGCAGGTGGTGCCGAGGGGCAAGGTGTGGGCAGCCGCCAACGAACTCGACGCCTACGAGAAGGAAGTTGAGAAGCGCTGGTGGGACGCGCAGCAGTCCGACATGGGAGAGTTCGACAAGGCGCTCTTCGACGCCAACCACGAGCAGCTCGTTGGGCAGATCGGAGCGCTCAAGGAGGACATGCGCCAGGGCAAGCTGCGCGACATCGCTCGGCGCTACATGGGCGTGGACCCCGGCTACGAGAAGACCAACATGGGGTTCAGGCAGCAGTATTCTGTGCGGCTGCGTGAGGACGCAGTTGGCGAATACGTCGGCTGGCTCAACGCGACCGGCGCTGACCCAACGGAGCGCACCTCCAACCTGCGCCTTGAGGAGCAAATGAGCAAGTGGGTCAAGTCCACTGAGGGAGTTGAGTGGCTGGCCAAGCCCAGGAGCGAGCGGCGCAAGTACAGGCCGTTCAACACGAAGGGCGCCCCGGCAACGTGGGAGCTTGAGCGCAAGGCCAACGGGTGGCGCCAGACATTCGGCCCGTTCTGGATGGCGCCGCAGCCCGGCCAAGCTGAGCCATACGGCGCTGGGCTTGAAGAGGTGAGGGTCGGGATGGGTGGAGTGTTCAGAGGCGGCGACGGCAAGTGGGTGCTCAAGGAGATGTACGAGGAGGGCGCCTTCGATTCGCTGTTCAAGCTGTGGTTCGGTGACGCATCCCCGTCTGAGGTTCTGGAGGACTAGTGGCAGGTTTCCTTGACGACTACGCCCGCACCATGGGCAACATCGAGAGCCAGAAGCGGGCCATCCGCACGGACCCAGACTCCTACTTCACCGCGATTGAACAACTGTCGCGCACGAGCCCGGAGAATCTGACCGGCACTGACCCGTGGGCCGTGTATGTCGCGCACCTGCAGGAGAACACGATGCTGGGTGGAGACCTCTTTGGCTCCACCGCAACCAGCGCCACGTTCGACGCCGACCAATACCGGGACTGGTCACCGAAAGACGACCCGATCTGGGAGTATGTGCCCGACAACGTCAAGGGCAAGATGCTTGACGCGCAGTCACCGATGCAGCTCTCGATTTGGATGGCGCAGTACAAGCAAGAGCAGCGCGCACAGGAGCAGATCGCAAGCGCCGGGGTCGTGCAGAACCTCGTCGCTGGTTTCGGCGCCTCGTTCTCGGACCCAATCGACCTGGCCTCGATGCTCATTCCGGGCGGGATCACTGGCAAGGCGCTCACGTCCATTGCCAAGGAATCGAGGATGATCGCCAAGCTCATGAAGCCCGCCTTCGAGCTTGGTGTTGACGCAGCCGTGACCGCAGGCGCCCGCGAACTGGTCATTCAGCAGCGCCAGTTCGAACGCACCAACGAGGAGGTGTTCTGGAACTTCGCGTCTGAGGTGGTGTTTGGCGCCGCAATGGGCCGTGGCCTTGGGTTCGTTGACGATGCCACCCAGAAGCTCGCCCAAAAAGAGATTGTCAGGATGGGCGAGGCGCATGACGTGGCGCTTGAGGTGTTGGAGGAGAGCAGGCGCATCATTGACGAGCGCGGCATCAGCTTCGAAGACACCGACGCCCGCAGCGGTGTGGTGATGGAGGTGCTGAACGGCAAGGAAGATGCGCTCAAGTTCGGCGACACTGACGGGGTGAAGGGTGCTGCGGCTCGTGGCATGGCGCGCATCACCAAGTGGATGGGCTCGCCGCTCACCACCACCGCACTGTCCGACTTCGACGCCGCCCGCCTGTTCGTCTACGAGATCAGCGACATCCGGGTGGGGCGCAAGAACGTGCCCGACGAACTCGTGAAGCCCGCGCTTGAGGCCGTGCGCTACCGGATCGAAGGCGAGCGCATGGCAGCGCTCGGCCAGGGAATCGAAATCCACGCCAAGCTCAAGGGGAGCAAGCTCGACCGCGACGACTTCATGCGCCTGGTCGGGGAGGCGATGAGCTTCGGCGACAAGCTGCCTGATGGTTTGCCCGCCGCAGAGCTGCGCGCCAAGCTCACACCGGAGGACGTGAAGGCGATCAACGAAGTGGCCGAGTTGCTGCGCGTTGAGGATGCCAAGATGGACAAAATGGGCCGCACGCTGGGCGCCTGGTCTGAGCGCGCATCCACTCGCGAGACCGCCCAGTCCTACTTCACCCGCGTGTGGGACGGCGACAAGATCGTGGCGCGCGGCGAGGCGTTCAAGGCGCTCACACGTGCGTGGCTGTCGAGGAGCGAGCAGGCGCCGCGCGAGAGTCTCGTGTCTAGGATCAAGGAGAACGCGGAGGGTGGCGGGCGCACCCTGGTGAGCGACGGCAAGAACACCCTGGGCGTGAATGCCGAGGGCGCTCGCAGCTTCGACATCCCGCAGGACTTCGAGATCCAGTGGCTCAACCCAGCCACCGGAGAGATCGAGCGCGTGCGTGCGCTCGACTTCCAGCAAACCCACGCCGGGATCATCTCGCTCACCCACACCTACAACACCGTGCCAAAGCTCATCGCTGCCGACCGCTTCGCCACGAGCGCCATGCGAAAGGGCGCCGCCATCGACGCGAAGATCGACGCCGCCCGCACCAGGCTCGACGACGCGCTCAAGTACGGCGACCTCGAAGAGCAGCGAGCAGCGCTTCGTGACGGCCAGCGCGCCGCAGTGGCCCAGGCGCTCAACGAGGTGGAGGATGTGCTCGAAGGCGCTGGGCTTGAGGAGATGCTTGACGAGTGGCGCACCCTCGCGCCCCGCTACATGGCAGCCTCCGACCGCGTTTGGGAGGCGCAGGCCAGGCTCGCCGATGAGGAGTGGGCGATTGCCGAGGGCGTGCGGCTGGCAGAGGACGTGGAGAAGGGGCCGCTCTCGGCAGCGCAGAAGGAACTCAACGCGGCTGAGAGGGAGCTGGCCAAGGACGCACGCGAGTTCAATGCTGCGCTGCGAATCGTTGACCGGGTGGGTGGCAAGCGGGCCACAAAAGCCGACATTGCCGCCAGATTGCAGGAGGCGCACGAGAGCATCCCAGTCGTGGAGCGCGCAATGAAGCGCATCGAGAAGCTTGAGGAGAAGCGCGGCCCCATTGCGGCGCAGATCGACGCCTTTGAGCTTGCTGGCGAAGAGAACCGCGGGCTGTTCGAGGCGATCAAGGGCATCGAGCGCGGCATCGAGGAGAACCGCAAAGCCATCCGCGCCACCATTGAGAAGATCGAGGCCGCAGAGCGCAAGGGGGACGTGGACGTGCTGGCTGCCAGGGGGCGGCGGCTCAAAGAGGAGATCAAGGAGAGCCAAGCGCTGCTCAAGGATCGCCTCGCCGAGTGGAAGGCGCTCACCGGGGAGGGCGAGCTACCTGGTCTGATGAAGCAGCTCGACGAGATCGACGCTGAGATCGACGCATCCTACGCGAAGGTGTCGAGGAACCAGCTCAACCAAGACACCCTGGACGTGTGGCGCCAGGTGATGACCGACGCCGAACCCAAGGGGCGCCTCGACAAGATCGCCTACCGCACCGTTGAGGAGATGGTGGAGTCGAACCCTGAGTGGAAGGCACTCCGAGAGCGCCGCAGGGCAGCCTCCACACTCGACGTTGAGGCGCGCATCGATGAGCTGGCGGCGCGTGTGGCCAAGGCGAACGAGCTTGCGGCCACCGTGGACGAGGCGAAGGGCGCCGGGTCGAAGAAGGAACTCAAGCTGGCGCTCGCCCCATACAGGAAGCGCGTGAAGGCGGCCAAGGCTGAGGCGAACGTGTCGCTCAGCAGGCTCAAGGAGATCAGTCAGGTGGCCAGCGACGAGCTTGGCACCAAGGTGGGCAAGCTCCCGAAGCGCATGAAGCCCGACGAGATCGACGCAGACGAAGCGCTGGCCCACCTCGACGCCCTGCTCGAAGGAAGCGACGGTGCCAGGCGCCGCATGTACGAGCGCTCGGTCGATGGGTGGCGCTTCATCACGTCGATGAAGAAGCAGCGCGACCGGCTGATCAACGAAGCCACCACCGTGAAAGAGCAAAAGAAGATCGCGCAGGAGTACGAGAAGGTGGAGCGCATGATGCGCCGCGCCTACCAGCGCTTCCACTACATCCCGCCGAAAGGTGCCATGCCGGAGGGGATGGTGGCCGAGGGCGGGCGCTGGCTCCGAGAACTCAACACATGGTCGATGATGGGCGGCGTGATGGCTGCCTCGATCCCCGATGCTGCCACTGGTGTGCTGTGGCATGGGCTCGGCGACTGGTGGAAGGGAGTGGTGCCTGCGCTGCGCCAGGTGGGTGACTCGTTGAAGAACCTGCCTGAGGACGAACTCGTCGCCATGTACCACGGCTGCGAGATGGTGGCGCCTGTGGCCCGCCTCGAACGCAACATCGGGCTCGACATGCACGACATCAGGCCGTCCACGCACGACTCGAAGGTGGCCCGGGCGCGGCAGAAGGCGCACAAAACCACCACGGCGCTCTTCGGGCTCAACAGGTGGAACAAGTGGAACAAGATCAAGGACGCTGCCACCGTGCAGCCCAAGATGATCAAGGCCGCCATGGGTGGGTGGCAGGCGCTCGACTCCCGCAGCCGCTCCTACTTCCTGAGCAACGGCGTGAACGAGCGCATGCTGAACAGATTCAAGAAGATGCTCGACACCCACGCGCAGAAGGACGTGCCGCTGGAGGGCGCCAAGAGCGCATACGAGTGGGCGAACGTGGGCGAGTGGGAGGACGTGGAGGCGCGTGAGGTGTGGAAGGAATTCCTGGCCACCACCTCCAACGCCACCGTGATGACCGTGGGTAGCTTCTCGCTGCCGCCCGCCTTCGACACGCAGTTGGGGCTGATGCTGCTCCAGTTCAAGAGCTTCGGGGTGGAGGCGCTCAACCGGCTGCAGGTGGCGGCGCTAAGTCGCCAGGATTCGCATGTGTTGACGGGATACTCGTCGATCCTGCTCTTTGGGCTCATGGCGCACATCATCAAGTCGGAGCTGGCGGGGCGCGAGATCGAGTGGGACAACCCGATGTCGCTCTTCCGGGACAGCATCGACCGCAGTGGGCTGCTCGGTAGCTTCATGGACGTGGACGGGATCTTGGAGAAGCTCGCCGGACAGTCGCTGATGTTCCCGGGCGCCACACCCCTCAAGCGCTACTCGTCGCGTGACATGGTGGACGCCGTGTGGGGGCCCTCGGTTGGCACGGTGCAGCGCCTGGGGCAGGTGGCCAGCGCCGGGGTGAGGGGCTTGACGGGCGAGACGCCTACCCAATCCGACCTCAACGCGCTAAGACGCACGCTGCCGCTCCAAAATCTCTTTTACACTAGGCTCTTGATGGACAAGGTGCAGGCGGCCATCGCGTCCAACCTGCCGGAAAGGAGGGGACAGTGAGCAACGAATCCGAGGGGCCGCGCTGGTGGGTCGTGGTGAAGGAGATCGCGGTGCCAATCGTGTTCGTAGGCGCCGGGGTGCTGATCTCGCACGAGACCCGCTTGACGGCCATCGAGGCTTCGCGGTACACTCCAACCATGGCGCTGGAGAGGGAGCGGTCTGTGAATTTGCAGATCAACACCCTCGAACGGCAGATCGCGTTGATGGCTGGGGACCTGAGCGTTGTGCGTCAGATCCTCGAAGACATGAGAGAGGAACGATGAAGAGACTCGCGTTGGCTGTGGTGCTCGCCGGTTCGTTGAGCGGGTGTGCCGTGCTCGACAGCCTGCTCGACGTGAACGATGGCAAGGCGCCGGAGGACGTTCCGGTCGTGGTCGAGGAGACCAAGGACGCGCTTGGCCTGCTGCCCTACGGTGGGCTGCTGGCTGCAATCCTCGGTGGGGGCGCTGTCCTCTACCGCAGAGTTCGAAGAAAGGAGCCGGATGCCGAAGCTACTCCAAGCGTTGATGGGTAGTGGCGAGGGGAGAGGGTCGAGGCGCCTGCAGCTCACCGCCGCAGCGCTCACAATCATTCTCTCGCGACCTGAGCTTGCTCTGCCCGTGGTCGTACTGGCCGTGGCAGCAGTGGCGAGCCTCACGTTGACGGACTTGCACGACAGCAGCTAGGCTGGCAGGTGATCAAATCTCGGAGGCTCAGAGGCGCCCGCTAGTGGGTCACCCTCTGAGCCTTCGTCATTCTCCGAGTTTTGACAATGCGCCCAGCACGGCGCCCGCAATGCACCCCACCCCAACGAGACCAAGCGCTAGGCTTGTCCACACAAGAATGAGGTCGCGCTTCGTCAGATCGTCCTCGTCACGCCTGCCCATTCTCTTCCTCCCACTTCCTCTTCGAGCACCACTTCGCGTGGTCAGCCATCACGGTAGGGTCGTAGCCGCAGTCGCAGGGCGGTGGGCCTAGCGGGTGCGGCTTGCCATCCTCGTCCCACCAATGCCAGTCCATGGACTTCACTCCGGCGCCTCCCATTCAATGCATCTTGGACAGGGCGGGGGCTCTTCTCCAAGCGCCCGCCTCAGCCTGTCGATTGCTTCTCCGTTGGAAATCTCTACGCCGGTGACAAGGATGACGCGCCAGCCCAGAATGGCTGCCTCGCTGAACTTCTCATAGTCATTCAGGACACCACGGGGCCGGGCGTGGCGCCCCCTGGAGAAGATGCCGCCCTGCACTTCGAGCGCCACGAGCTTGTCAGGCCATGCGAAGTCGAAGCGCCACATGCGCTCATCGTGGAACCGGAGTTCCTCCTGCATCCCACGAGTGAGCCCAGCAGTCTTGAGCTGCTTGAGCATGGCGAGTTCTAGCTTGGATCTTCGTGCCACTGTGCCTCCAGAAAGAGGCCCCCCGCGTGCAAACACCATGCCATGTTCGCACGCTGGGGGTCAATGGCTATCTTCCGCCGCGCAGCTTCGCGAGGAGTTCGGCACCCTCACCGGACGGGCGCCCGTGGAAGGACTCGGCGTCGTCGTCCTCGGCGCACAGGCCCAGGCAGGCGAGGATGGAGTAGCGCCGGGCGTAGGTGGTGGCGCCTGCAGTTTTCTGGGGGTCGTTGCCGATGTTCACGGGCCAAAACCCCTGCGTGAAGAAGGGCTCGAACCGGGGGTCGATGTCGAACCCACCGTCCTCGTCACGCGGCAGCACCTGCTCACGGATGGTGGTCTGGATGCCGAACTGGCCGCCCACCACCGTGGGCTCTTGGGTCATGACGAGCCCGCGCTTGTGCAGCTCAGGCGTGACGGCTGCGATGGTGCCGCTCAGGGACAGGTACTTGTTCTTGAAGTGCGGGTTCTTGGAGTCGAACTTCAACGACACCGTGGCCTGCACCTCAGCGATCTTCTGGAGGAAACTCTTCGTGGTCATCATCCTCTTTCTCGCGGATCTCGTCCGCCTGGTCTTGGATGTCCTGCATCATCTCAGCCACGGCACGCTGCGCGCACTCCATCACGGCCAACATGATCTGCTCTTGGGTGGTGTGGTCGTCTGGCTTGATCGTCACGGTGCTCTGAATGCTGGATGCCAGGCTGCCGAACCACTGCGCCTTGAGTGTGATCTCGGAGATGATCAGCTCGCTCTCCTCCTCCATCTCACGGAACGCAGCAAGCAGCTCCTCGCGCATCTCTAGCTCTTCTCGCCTTCCCATTTTGCCCTCACAAACTTGAGTGTGCGCGCCCCCGCCTTGTTCGCGAAGTACGTCACATGGCCGTTTGGGACGAGGCCAATCTCAGCGCGTCCAAGCGCCTCGATGATCTTCCGCTTTAGCTCGTCCTCATCCCTCACGGCGTCCAGCCTACGCTGTGTTGCCTCAAGCCAGTCCTGCACCACTATACCATAACCGTCACCCAGGTCAACTGCGTCCGCCCCCGTGCGCTCGATGCTGCTGAGCACGCTGATCTTGGGGGGCGGCCCCTCTGGCCTCACCTGCGGCACGACGTGCTTGGCCCACCACTCGGCGCACCTTCGGATCATCTCCTCAAGCGCGTCCTCGGGCGGCCTCGGCACCTTGTACATGAAAAAGTCGAAGCCACTCTGCACTGGCACCCACGCGAGCTGGGCCCCGCTGCACCACATCTGGCAGTAGGTCTGAACGAGGTAGGTGTCGGGGATCTCGTCGGTGCCAGGCGTGCCCCAGTGGTCCAGGCTGCGTGCGGTCTTGGCCTCCACCACAGCGTCGGGCACCCAGGCGCCGAAGAACAGGTCGTCGCCTGCTGCCGGGTCGCGCCCATCCCCCCTGATCACCACCCCGTCAGTGTTGGCAGCGAACTTAACGGTGTGGCCATCGATCTCGTAGTGGCGCTCGAACCGCACGTCCTCATGAATCACGCAACTGAGGTACTCCTCGGCGTTGGCGATTACGATTGGTTCCCACTGGTTGCCCCTGCGAGTGGCGGCATTCCCCTTGAACTTGGCCCCGTACACTTTGTCAGTCCACAGGTCAACCGCAGTCTTCCACGGCGACAGGCCCAGTATGATCCCCACGTCCGAGGCGCCGATGTAGCGCTGGCGCTTGGCCAGCTCGTTCGCGTCGATTACGATGACTCCTCCCTTCTGACTCGGCGGTCGGTTGCGAACAGGTGGCCAGCGATGCTGCCGGACGGTCTGTCGTCTGGCACAACGGCGAGGCCCCTACCATTGGCGCCAGAGAAGCGGACCTTCTTGAGCCTGAGCCTGAGCACCGTCAGCGCACACGGCTCACAGAGGTGCGCCCTCACCTCGTCAGCCTTCAGCCCGACGTTGCCGTACACCAGCTCGCGCCAATGCTTCGGCGGCAAGCTACAGCTGGCGGTCAGACTGGGCACGCCGTCAGCGCGCTCGCCGCAGCAATTACACTCGTACTCAGGGCTGACCCGGGTCATTCCACCACCTCCACGTCCACCTCACGCATGCGCTCGTCGTTGAGGTGGCAGAGGTAGGCGTGCAGCAGCACACAGTAATTCAAAATGTCGAGGATGCTGTCCCTGTACGACTCGTGCTTGAGCGCCTCGGTCCCACTCTGCACGAACGTGGCCAGCCTGCTCACCTTGTCGATGATGCGAGTGAGGAAGCCCTGCAGCGGGTCGATGCCGAACGCGCCCACCGCAGCGAAGTTTCGGAACAGGTCACCCTCGCCTGCGTAGTCGTCGTTCTTGGTCGCCATCAGGCCACGCGCCTCACGGCTCAGCATGTCGTGTATCTGGATGAGTGTGTGCTGGTTCACCAACTACCCTTCGCCTTCGCGCTCGGAACCCTCGGGGTCAGGAGTGCCCGCCCGATCTTGTCCGCCTGCTGCTCGGTCATCTCCAGCGTCACCCACTCCAGCAGGTGCGCCTCGGTTGGGATGTGCAAAAACACCTTCCCCCCCTCCCTCTTCACCGTTGGGGTGGAGGGCGCCTTGCGCTTCGGTATGTGCATCGTTCTCCGCAATCAGGTGGTCGGCAAGCTGCAGCGCGAACATGCTCTTGGCCTCGGGTGAGAGGTTGGCGTCGGCCCAGTCGTCGATCTTGCTGAACCCACGCTGGAACAGCTTCACCGGGGCGCCCAACGGCTTCTGGCCCACGGTCTTGAGCGCAGCCTCGAAGGCATTGAGCGCCCGGTTGAGGTACTCTCGACCAGCCATGATGAGCGCCAGGCTCATCACTTGGTCGTCGTGCGTCACCTTCACTCCCCCTCCTCCACATGCTGCCCCATGCCCTGCTCGTCCACAACCCAGGTGCGGTCCTTGTTCTTCTGGTGCTTCGAGTCCAGGGTTTTCACGAACTTGCGCCACCCGCACGTCAGGTCCACCACACCGACGAGCGTGATCAGCACATCGGCCAGCTCGTCGAGGTCGAACTTGGAGCCGCCGAAGTCGGCGCTGTCCATGAACTCGTCGAACTCTTCGGCCATCTTCCACACTGCGGAGTTGGCGCTCTGGTTGGGGAACACACGGCGCCGCCAAAGCAGCACGTCGTTCAGCACGTCGTCGAGATACTCACTCACTGTTGTCCTCCATGTTCTCGGCCCACCACAGCGCCCACTCGGAGCGCTTGAAGGCGGCCACATGTTCGTGTCGGAAGCGCCTCAGAGCGCGCTCGAACTCAGGCGACCCGATCTCGTACTCGTGAAGCGCCTCGGCTGCATCGCTCACAGCCATGATGCTCTTCGTGTACTCGTTCATCTCCTCGGGCCACTCTTCACTGGAGCGCACCCGCTCGGTGTGCCTCACCAAGCGCTCCACTCTATCCGTTGTCCGCTCTTCTGGCAAGTCATTCCCCACTGCAAGCTCGGCCAGCTCCCACACCTCGGCGAGGCTGAGCAGGCCTGGGTCGAAGCTGATGCCCTCCCAGCCAGCGGTGCGCTCCACCTCGCAAGCGCCAGGCTCACGGGCGTTCTTGGGGCACTCGTTGAAGAACTCACGCATCCGAAGCGCCGCGCCCACCATGCGAGGGTGGGCCTCCACGCGGGCCTCGTCCTCTGTGAGACCGGCGAGCACAGATGGCCACCACTTCATTCGGCACCCCATCCCCATCGCGCCAGCACAGGCGCCACACGTTCGAGCGCCCGGTGGATGGCGCCATTGGTGGCGGCCTGCGTCACGCCCTCAGCCCTGGCCTGCTCGCACCCTCCGATGCCTTCCACGTGGCGCCTCCAAAAGCGCAGGTTCTGGAGCTTGCGGTTGCTGCAATAGGAGG
>Ga0316190_10002833_pt1 | contig 12611 bp, 14 predicted proteins | sample Eddworburrow2_MG_FD_204929 | JGI IMG/M metagenome (GOLD analysis project Ga0316190, IMG submission 204929) | Coastal sediment microbial communities from Maine, United States - Eddy worm burrow 2 | ecosystem: Environmental > Aquatic > Marine > Coastal > Sediment | place: USA: Maine | collected... | reverse complement strand
TCATTGAGCAGGTCGCCGACCACTTCAAAATGAAACTCCGTACCCTCAAACTGAGTCAGCCACTGCATGAGTTTCATCATGCGCTTCGGCTGGAGATTGAATGTGCGGTCGACGAACTTGACCTTATGCGTGCCGTTCTTAATGAGGCGTTGGATCTGCTGGCGGATGTCGGCATCGTCGAAGTAGCGTACCTTCTTGTCGAGCGCCGACAGGCAGAACGAGCACAGGTAGGGACATCCGCGCGAGGCTTCGATATAGGCGTAGCGGTTTTTGAGTAGTGGATAATCCTCTTCGATGTACGGCGGATGCAGGTCCGGCAGGTCATTGCCGTAGGTGTTCCATCGCTCCAGTGTTTCCAAGGGAGGTGATTCCCCTTTGGCGGCGAAGTTTAGGTACTCCACCCACTTGTTTTCACCTTCGCCCGCGATCAGCGTGTAGCCCTCCGGTAGATCCGGTTCGAAAGACACCTCCGGCCCTCCTAAAACTATTTTCATTTCGGGTCTTTGTTTTTGGAGATGTTCGAGCAGTTCGAAGCTCTGCCTGCGGTTCCAGATGTAGACACTGAGGCCGAGGATATCGGTCTTCTGCTTCAGGATTTCCGCGGCGATTTTCCACACCGGCTGGTTGATAATGAATTCCTGAATCCAGACGTTCTCGAATCCCGCCCGCCGCGCCGAATTACGCAGGTAACGCAAGCTCAGCGACGAATGAATAAACTTCGCGTTCAGTGTGACAATGCCGATGGATGGATTCATGTCTCATTAAAATATGAAACCGTGAATATAGCAAGGCGAATACCATTAAAAGTCGCATAGATTGTTGACATGCTATCAGTAAAGGGTGAAGATTGGCCAAGGGCATGGTTTGGAATTTAATCATATTAAGTAGTGTTTGTTATGGCAGTCAAGAATGCACATACCGTTACTAAAGGATACTTAAAGGGCTTCACGATCAAGGGAAAAAGCTCAAATAAGATGATTTGTGTTTATGATAAAGAAAAGGGCGGGCAACCTGTCATCAGATCAATAAAAAAGTACCCTACCGAAGAATTTTATTATGCTCAAGAGGATAAAGAGGGGAAGTTGACCAACGATGCAATGGAACAGGCTTTAGGGGGGATGGAAAATCTCGTTATTCCAATTATCAGAAGTTTAAGAGGGCGCGTTGGCCAAAAGGTGGAATTGCCAGGAGAGGAAATCGGTTTTTTAGCATTTTTTGTTGCGATTTCGATGACTAGGGTTCCAAGTGTGAGAGAACCCATTAGGAAGCTTAATGAAGAGATGGCTAAAAGGGTTTTTAACAATTTGAAAGATGTTGGTGAGTTGCCTGAGGTGCCAGATATTTTAAAAGGAGTGTCCCTTAAGCTTGTGGCAAAGAATTGGGCAACCTTAGGGCCGATGATAACCATGGCCGATGAGATTTCACAGTCCATGGTAAATAAATACTGGGAATTTTTTCTTCCCGCGCCCGGAATGACTTTTGTGACATCAGATAACCCTGTTTTCTTTAAATGTAACGAGAATGAGTTAATGGGTCCAGCAAATCCTTTGAGCGAAATTTGTATGCCTTTACGAAAGGACTTGGCTTTAGTTTGCTCTCCATTGACCAAAGTGAAAACTTCTGAAAGAAGCCAATGCCACGGTCTAATTTTTCAGTTCGATGAAAAGGACACAGTCAAATTTAATAAGGATATAACTTGGGCGGCAAGAAGATATATTTTTGCAGATTTTAAATCTAAAGAGATGGTTAAATTAGTTTCTGATTTGAAAGATACTGAGCAAACAATATCATTTGATGGGTTTGGTGAAGGAAAAATTGTTATTTAGCTTATAAATTTTATAAGCTAATTTATCTTTTCTGGCAGGTTTTGCAGAAGAATGTGGAGCGGGCAGTGTGGACGGTGCGGGTGATGGGGGTTTTGCATCGGGGGCAGGGTTCACCTTCTTTACCGTAGACGGAGAGATCAAGCGCGAAGTAGCCGGGGTTGCCGTCGGTATTGAAAAAATCTCGCAGTGTGGTACCTCCCGCTTCGATACTTTTTCGTAACACCTTTCTCACTTCACTCAACAGTTTTTCCCATTGCGGTTTGCTGAGTTTGTTCGCCGATTTCATCGGATGAATCCCCGTCTCAAACAGCGCCTCGCAGGCGTAGATGTTGCCGATCCCCGCGATGCGCTTCGCGTTCATTATAAAGCCCTTAATGGGACCTTTGCAGGTGCGCGCGCGTTCCTTGAATAACTCAGGTGTCGCTGTCTCGGAAAACGGGTCGGGTCCGAGGTGATCCAGTAAAGGGTGCCCTTCACCTTTCGGTACCCACAGGATGCACCCGAAGCGGCGTGGATCGATGAAATGCAGATAGGTATCCGGCGCGAAATGAAAGATGGCGTGCGTGTGCTTTTCTTCCGGTTGGAGGGATGAGGATTGGGTCACGCGTCCGCTCATCCCAAGATGCAAGAGCAGGGCGCCGTTGTCATTGTGAAGCAGGAGGTATTTGCCAACGCGTGTGACGTCGTGCACCGGTAAACCCGCCATCTCTCTCTTCAGTTGCTTGGCTGGAATGGGAAAGCGCAGATCTGCGCGCAGGAATTTTAGTTCGACCAGTGTCTGGTTACGGACCAGAGGAATGAGCGCGTTCCGGAGCGTTTCGACTTCCGGCAGTTCAGGCATCGGCCTTGCGGTCAGGCCGGGGCTTCGGCGGAGGTATTGTCCGCATCCTGATCGTCTGTCTTCGTCTCGGCTGGTTTTTTGGCGATGACCACCCTTGAGGGAATAAGCACACGACCGTTCATGCGGTAGCCTTTTGAGAATTCCTCGATGACGGTATTTTCGTCGTGATCGTTCGATTCCATCTGGCTCAGCACTTCGTGAATGGAAGGGTCGAAGAGTTCGCCGACGGCGTTGATCGGTTCAACGTTTTCTTTCTTGAAGAGTGCGAGGGCTTGATCGGACGTCAATTGTACGCCTTCCTTCAGGCTTTCGACGTTGGTGTCGGGTGCCTTGAGAGCACGATCCAGATTTTCGAAGATGGGGATCAGTTGTTTGATGAGCCGCTGGTTGGCGAACTGGACGCTATCCTGTTTTTCCTTTTGCAGGCGTTTGCGGAGATTATCCGTTTCGGCGCGCATCCGGAGCATTTCTTCGCGGGCCTCTTTGGCTTCCAGTTGAGCCTGTTCGAGTTCCGATGGACCTTCCTCCTCATCCTCCACGATCTCGGCGACAGGAACTTCTTCCGCTTCGGTGGCTTCCTCTTCAGGAGTTTCCGTTTCTTCCTCTTCGGTTTCTATGTGAATCTTTTTCTTTTTGCTCATAAATCGGGTTACGCTCCTTTATATCGTTTGCTCGACAGGATTTGCGATACGTTGTTGGCAGTGGAATTGACGATACCGATGATTTTCTGGTAGTCCATGCGCTTCGGACCGAAAATCGCCAGGGTGCCGATGTTCTGGTCGTCCAGTCGATAGCTTTGCGCGATCAGACTGCCCGACTGCATTTCCTCCTCGGCGTTTTCTTCGCCGATGATGATGCTCAGGCCGCTTTGTTTCATGCACAGATCCAGCAGTTTGATCAGCTTGTTTTTCTCCTCCACCGTTTTCATCAGTTTTTTCATGTTTTCCAGATCGGCAGAAAATTCAGGTTGGTCGAGCATGTTGACCACACCTTCGATCAACAGTTCGCCGTCTTCTTCCTCGTCGGTGAACATCCGGTTCCACAATTCGTTGGCCTTCTTCATCAACTGATCGTGGTGTTCCTGTTCGGTTTGCATACGGCGGCGGAGCTCCTCCTGAATCGAATTCAGGGAGCGACCGGCAAACTCCTCATTCAGATAAGCGGCGAGGGCGATCAGGCTGTCTTGCTGGACTTCTTCCTTGAGGCGCACGATCTTCTTCTTCACCATGCCCATTTCCGAGATGAAAACGGCCAATACGCGCTTGCCTTCGATGCGGATGAACTCAATGTGTTTGAGCGACAGGTTCCAGAATCCCAGGGTCATCACCAATCCGGTTTGATGGGAGTTCTGCGACAGCAGACTACAGGCGGAACCCAGCACTTCTTCCAGCGTCTCTGTGTTGCGGTAGGATTGGGGATCGCTGACGAACGGCGCGACCGGTTCCAGTTTCTGTGCGTTGAGGATTTGGTTGACGAAATATCGATAGCCTCGATCCGTTGGAACGCGGCCCGCAGATGTGTGCGGCTGGTACAGGTAGCCCAGTTCTTCCAGATCCGCCATCACGTTGCGGATGGTGGCCGGGCTCAATCGTTTCGACAGTTTTTTGGAGAGCGTGCGTGATCCTACCGGTTCGGCGGTGGCTACGAAATCGTTGACCGTCTCCAGCAAAATGGTGCGGCTTCTGTCGTCAAGAATCACTGGGCTCATAACTGTTCAATATATAAGGGTTGAAAGCTGATTATTAATTCTAACCTAGCAAGGTCTGTATGCGAAGTCAACATATCTGAATCCTATGTGTCATGCTGAGTTTGGCGAAGCATGACTCCCTTCATATGTCGCCCTTCGACAGGCTCAGTGTGACATCTTTATTTACGGCGAGGTTGCTATTTTTCGACGATCTGGGTGCCGACACCGGCGGCGGTGAATATTTCCAGTAGGAGAGCGTGCTTCACCCGGCCATCGACGATATGCGTTTTGGCGACACCTTCCTTGAGCGCGTCGAGGCAACAGTTCACCTTGGGCAACATGCCGTCCTTGATGACCTTGGATTTGATCAGCTTCTGCGCGTCCTTACGAGTCAGGCCGGTGATGTGTTTGCCGTCCTTGCCTTTAACGCCTTCGATATCCGTCATCAGCAACAGTTTCTCTGCTTTCAGCGCCCCGGCTATTTTGGATGCGACGAAATCGGCGTTGATGTTCAGCGTTTCGCCTTTTTCACCGCGACCAATGGGGGCGATGACGGGGATGAATTCTGCGTCATCCAGTGTTTTTAAAATACTGGGATTGACATGTTTGATGTCTCCCACCAACCCGAGGTCGATGATTTCCGGCCGGTTGGTTTCAGGGCATTTTTTGACCCTTCGGAACCGCTTGGCCTGGATCAGGTCGCCGTCCTTGCCGGTGATGCCGACAGCGTTGCCGCCGTGCCGGTTGATGAGGGAGACGATGTCCTGATTGATTTTACCGCCCAGCACCATTTCCACCACGTCGATCATTTCTTCGCTGGTGACGCGCTGACCATCGACAAATTTTGACTTGATGCCGAACAACTCCAGCGTTTTGCCGATCTGCGGTCCGCCACCATGCACGATGACAGGGTTGATGCCGATGTACTTCATCATCACCACGTCGAGAGCGAAGTTTTCCTTCAGCTCTTCGGACACCATGGCGTTGCCGCCGTATTTGATGACGATGGTCTTATTGTAGAATTTTTTGATGAAGGGAAGCGCCTCGATCAGGACTTCCGCTTTCTGGATGCTTTTTTTCATAGTTTGATTACAGGATGTACCGGCTCAAGTCTTCGTTTTCGATAATATCTTTCAATTTGTCCTGGACGGTGGCGGCATTGATATCCACCTTCTGATTTTTCATTTCCGACGCGTCAAACGAAACGCTCTCCAGTAGTTTTTCCATGACGGTTTGAAGCCGTCGCGCGCCGATGTTTTCGGTACGTTCGTTGACATAGGCCGACATCCGCGCAATTTCCCGGATAGCGTCGTCCTCAAATTTTAAATGCACTTCCTCGGTTCCCAACAACGCTGTGTATTGCTTGATCAACGCGTTATCCGGTTCGGTTAGAATGCGGTAAAAATCCTCCTCAGTCAACGATACCAACTCGACGCGGATCGGGAAGCGGCCTTGGAACTCCGGAATCAGGTCCGACGGTTTCGATGAATGGAACGCCCCGGCGGAGATGAACAGGATGTGATCGGTTTTCACGATGCCGTATTTGGTGTTGATGCTGGAACCTTCGACGATCGGCAGAAGGTCGCGTTGCACCCCTTCGCGCGATACATCCGGCCCCTGCGCACCCCGGCCTCCGGTGATCTTGTCGATTTCGTCGATAAAAATAATACCGCTCTGCTGAGCCCGGTCGATGGCGGTCTGTATCACTTTATCGTGGTCGATCAGGTTTTCCGCTTCTTGCTTGATCAGGACTTTCAGTGCATCGGGAACCTTCATTTTTTTGTGTTTGATTTTTTTGGGCATCATGTTGCTGAGCATATCTTTGATGTTGTTGTCCATGTCATCCATGCCCGGAGGAGAGACAATTTCCATCATGGGCCCCGATTTCTCCTCAATTTCGATTTCCACCACGCGGTCTTCGAATCGCCCGTCATGCAGGTATCCCCGGAACTTCTCCCGGGTTTGATTGTATTGCTGTTTACCCAGCGTATCGGACCCGAACTCTCTGTTCTCCGGCGAATCGTGGCTGGGGTGCGGGGGCAGGAGAATATCCAGCAGGCGTTCCTCGGCATACTGTTTGGCTTTTTCCTGCACGTCCTGCTCCATTTCCTCCTGGACCATGCGCTTGGTCAACTCGACCAGATCGCGCACCATCGACTCGACATCGCGTCCGACGTATCCAACCTCGGTGTATTTGGAGGCTTCAACCTTGATGAAAGGAGACTGCGCCAGCTTGGCCAGCCGCCGTGCGATTTCTGTTTTACCTACACCGGTCGGACCGATCATCAGAATATTTTTAGGAGCTACTTCGTCGCGCATAGTGTCCGGCAGTTGTTGCCGCCGCCACCGGTTGCGCAGGGCGATGGCTACCGCTCGCTTCGCCTTGTTCTGTCCGACAATAAAGTTGTCCAGTTCGCTGACGATTCTCTTGGGGGTCAACGACGCCATAAAATCCTGACGGGACTGTTCGTCTGTCTTGGGTATTTCTACTGCTTGTTCCATGAATTACAATTCCTCAATCGTGAGGTTCGAGTTGGTGTAGATACAAATGGAGCCGGCAACTTTCATCGCCTCTTCCACAATTTGACGTGCGCTCAATTCCGTATGTGCCGCCAGGGCCTGCGCGGCTGCCTGGGCATACATGCCGCCGGAACCGATCCCCATGATGCCGTCGTCCGGCTCGACCACGTCGCCGGTGCCGGAGATCAGAAATGATTTTTCTTCATCGACTACCACCAGCATGGCTTCGAGACGGCGGAGCAGTTTATCGGTGCGCCAGTCCTTGGCCAACTCCACTGCCGAGCGGGAGAGGTTGCCGTTGTACTTTTCCAGCTTCTCTTCGAACCGGGCGAACAGGGCGAAGGCGTCGGCCGTGCCTCCGGCGAAACCGCCGATGATTTTATCTTTATACATCCGGCGGACCTTGCAGGCGGTGTGCTTCATGACGGTGTTGCCGAGAGTGACCTGGCCATCGCCGCCGACCGCTACTTTTCCTTTGGTTCGGACTACGAGTATGGTGGTGCCGTGCATTTCTACTGTGGACATTAGACGACCTTCAGTGATGTGTGCTGATATTGGATGCTCCCGCGAGGGAACTCAATCTATTTTTATCATGGTTTTCGCGAATTGACACCCGAATGTTGCGCACGGGGATGGGCCTGGTCGTAGGTTTCCATTAACCGGTCGACTGTCAGATGCGTATATTTCTGGGTGGTTGACAGGCTGGAGTGCCCCAGCATCTCCTGAATGGTGCGCAGATCGGCCCCGCCCTCTAACAAGTGAGTGGCGAAGGAATGGCGGATCGAGTGCGGCGAATGGCGGCCTGAGGCCAGCTGATCAAGATATTTCCCGACGATTTTTCGGACACCCCGGGCGGTCAGTCCGTTCCCCTGCGTATTTAAAAAGACTGCGGAGGGGAGGGGATCAGGTTTTTTCTTCTGGATCAGGATGCTTCTTCGACTCAGGTAGGTATTGAGTGCGAAGATGGCCTTTTCTCCCATAGGCAACCAGCGCTCCTTTTTACCCTTTCCCAGAACCCGGACCCTTCGGCCTTCGAGATCGATGAAATCCGTCTGCAAAGTGACCAGTTCGCTGATCCGCATCCCGGTGCTGTAGAACATTTCCAGGATGGCGCAGTCCCGCACTCCAATATAGGTTTTGGTATCGGGCAATGCCAGCAAGCGAAAGATGTCATCCACCGATAAGAAGGAAGGCAGATAGTTGGCTTTTTTTGGAGCTGGTATGGATTTGACGACGTTGTTTTGGAGATACCCTTCCCGGCGCAGAAACTTGAAAAACGAACTGAGCGAGGACAATTTCCGGCTCATCGTGGTTCCGGTAAGCCCCTGGCTGTGCAAGTGGACCATATAGGAGCGAACCGCCAGTCGGTCGATCTGTTGGATGTCGACTGTTCCCTTCGAGTTGCAGGCGTGCCCGGTTTCCTTCAGGAACAGCGAAAACTGGTGGAGGTCGTTGAGGTAACTCTCCACCGTGTGCTCCGAAGCACTCTTTTCCGCAATGAGGTAAGTCTTGAATTTTTCGACATAGTCCTGCAAGAGAGACCCCTTTAAAATCAATATATTATAAACTTTATCGCGATGCCGGAAAGATGTCAAGGAACGCCCCTTGCGGAGCTTAGGGCAATACTTTTTTCGGGAAATGGAGTATGATTTTCGGAAAATCATACTCTTTTCGTGAATCGATAATGATTCAGAACATCTAATAAGTAACGAAACCCTTTAATGAGTGAGTGCCATGACGACCTCTTTACCTGAAGATGAACAACGCGCCCGGGAAACGCTGAAGGTTTTATCCGAGCTCAAGGAAAAAACCGAACTGCTGTCCGAGCATGTCGAATCGCGTAAAGATGCGTTGGAGGAGGAGATCGAGGAAAGCCTCCACGAGGCCATCCAGAACGCCCGTGACAGCCTGGAGCGGATTCAGGAAAACATCGAACCCAAACTGGAGAAGATCATTCAGGAACGGTTGGATGTGATTCGCCATCAGATGGATGAGTTGAAATATGAGGCCCGTGAATCGGTGCGCACTGAAATCGATAAGAAATCGGACGAATTGAACCAGAAATTATTGGGTGCGTTGGAAGGAACGGTTCGGGATCAGGTGGGGCAGGGAATGGTGGAGTTGCGGGCGAAACTGGGTGACGCGGTTCGCGAAGAGGTGGACGGCTCTCTCAAAGATATCAGAGAATCGACTCGCGACAGTCTGGCGAAGGTTCAACAATTGGTTTGGATTAGTTTGGGGATTGCTGCGCTGGCGGGGATTGGAGTTGCTGTTCTATTTTTGACCCGATAGTTCAGGTGATAAACCAGAACAGGAAAAAGAGCATGAAAGAAGCGATCAACACCTGCCAGACAAATCCGAAGCCCGGCCCGGTAAACAAAACTCCGAAAGTCATCACACAAAGAATGATAAAGGCAATGACCAGACGGGTTTTCTGATTGAGTTTGGTTTTCATTGGGACACAGGACGGTCAGAGGGAAAAGGGCAGAGTGTGGGATCCATAGGAGCTGGATTCACCAGCTCAAACCCAGGCATCAGCGAAAGTACTTTTTGATTTCTTCGACCATGAAGATATCGTCGACTTCCGACATCACATCCTCGATTTCCAGAGTATCAGCGTCTTCCTCTTCTAAAGCCTGCTCCCAAAACGGTTGCTTCTTGTCCTTGAAGCCCAGCCGGGGGTAGGATTCCAGAAAATCCTGAATATCGGAAAGTTCAAACGCCTCTTTAATTTCAGAGATAAAATCATCCCGCAATTGTTTTAAATCTTCCAGCCGTTCGAGGGATCTCTGGTAAGTGCTTCCGACAGCCAGAGAATAATTTTCCTGAACCGCTGAATCATTTTTGCCCGCGGGATTGTAGATGGCTTTTTCTTCTTCGGAATTATAGAGATACTTTGTTTTGGATTCGGCCTGCTTCACCGCAACAACAAGAGGACAGAATTTTTCACCGATCAAATAAGACAGGCCATCATCAATTCCATACTCATCGGAAATTTCCTGTGCCTCCCGGCAATATCCTTTGATCTGGTGATAGTCTAGAGATTCCATGATACCTACCTCGTAAGTTGCGATTTATGAACCTTGCCCACCTATTCTCTGCAATCCGGACCCTAAGTTCAATACATTATTGCGATTTTATTGGAGATGTAAATAGAATTATGGGCAAACACTGACCGTCCAGACAAAACCCATTGTAAACATTAGAGTAGTGGGTTCATCAGCGCTGTCTAAATAGGCAGGAGGGCTATCCACGGGCCTTAAAAGACTCTATAAAAGAGCGCTTTTCAGTCCGTGAAAGGAGTCCTTGGAAGACATCGTTCCCTCTGTCGACCCACTTGGCCGCCCCTCCGCTGGGTGTGAAGCCATCGTCCGCCTCCACGGTTCCAGAAGCAGGGATCGTGATGGTTTCCACGGTTAGCGGCAAGAGGTCCCGGTTTACCTGTCATCGGTCCCTTTTGAAGCACGCAGGAATAATGTTTGCCGAAACCGGGGATATCAACGCCGGGTGTCCGATACTGCAACATAAAGAGATCCAGCTGCTTTTTATTCTTGGGAAATTCGAGAGGTTCCTGATGAGCTCGGATGTTGGATAGGCTTTTCATGACATTCTCCCTTCATAAACTGAAACAGGGGAGGGTTAGAACTCCCCTCACATATAAATATAGAGCCTGAGTATTAAAGGCGCTGTTTTTTTTTATGGAAGTTGGTGAGGAGAGTAAATGCAGGGGGGCAGCCAAAAAAAAGCCCGCCAGAAGTTCCTGGCAGGCGTGGACCAATGCATGATTTCTTACTTTATTTTGGCATTACACTCTTTCTCTAGTTTTGGATCTACAATGTTGGCGCATCCGGATCTGGTTTGAGTCGCTACCGCAAAACAATAATTTTTGAGTTCGCGGTCCTTGATGAGAGAACAGTAATACGTGGTGTGGTTTTTATTCTGATAGCGGTTCTTTTTCTGATCTGTTGTTTTGGCCTTGTCGATTTCAAACGCGCGGCACAAATTCAGTTGATCCAGATTTTTATGTTGTGCGCAGGGGTCGGCTTTTTGGGAATCCGCCGCGAGTGCGGCACTCGGTACCAAAAGGATCAGGCCCATCAACAATCCCAGAAGCCCCAGGCTATTCAAGTTCTTCATAGTATTCTCCGGTTCTGAAAATAAAATTCATTCGGGTAACCGTCCGCCTCCCGGAATGCGCTGGGCAAGCCTGGATTGCGTAAATCCCGACGGCAACAACCATTATAGCCTAGGATATACGTTTTTTGGGGGGTGGGTCAATAGGGCAGGGGCCGTAAATGCCTCGTTTTTTGATTTATTGCAGGTTAGGCGGTTAAACTATTGTTATGGATAAAGCAGTGAAGAAGCTTTTATTTGTGTGCAGTGAAAATAAACTGAGAAGCGCGACGGCGGAAGCGGTCTTTTCCGAATATGAGGGAGTGGAGGCCATTGGAGCCGGTACTAACAAGGACGCCGCCACTCCGGTATCAGGCGATCTCATCGAATGGGCCGATGTCATCCTGGTCATGGAAACGATGCATCGGGACAAAATATCTGCAAAATACAAAAAACTTCTCAAGGATAAACAGATGATCGTGCTGGATATCCCCGATAACTACCAACGTATGCAGACGGAGTTGATTCGTCTATTGGAGGCGAAAGTCTCCAAGTATGTTTGCTGACTTAATTTTCCCTATCAAGAGAACGGTGCTGTACTGGATGGCCTCGGCGACGTGTTAGGCCGGTGGGGTTCTGCATTTCCAAAAATACGTGCTTCAACTTGAAGGATTCGAATTGAGTGGTGCTTAGGGTTTTTGATAAGTCCAGGGCCGCTATGTACCCAGGCAGGTTTTACAAGAGAGTGCACGCGAAATTTGAATATTCCCGGTTGTTATGCTACTATAATAGGATATATTTGTAGGGTTGTTTGTTTGCAATTTAAGTCAGTTCCTTCTAGTTTCTCGCCTTGAGCAAACCTAAAAAGATTGTTAGGCCTAGTAAACCAAGCAAGACCCGGTTTATTCTCGAAGTGGTTCTCTGAAAGTTCTTACCCTCGCTCCAACCCAATTAAAAAGCTGAGATAACACTATCCGGATTTTCCGGATACCTGTTTTTGTGTTTCTGTGAAAGTGCCGGGCTGTTTGTCCGAGTCCTTTTATGGAGTAACCCCCTTACGCGGAAAATTTCTGAATCTCTTTATATGATTTCTCTATCACTGTCCTATTTAAAACGTAATTGGCTGGGTAATATCCGTAATGATGTGCTTGCAGGCATGGTTGTTGCGCTGGCTCTCATTCCTGAGGCGATTGCGTTCTCCATCATTGCGGGGGTTGATCCCAAAGTCGGTTTGTATGCTTCGTTCTGTATTGCGGTTGTCATTGCTTTTATCGGTGGCCGCGCTGGCATGATCTCCGCCGCAACGGGCGCCATGGCACTTGTCATGGTTTCGCTGGTGAAAGTGCATGGACTCGAGTACCTGCTTGCGGCAACCATCCTGACCGGGATTTTGCAAATCATTGCGGGTTTTCTCAAGTTGGGTTCCCTCATGCGATTTGTATCGCGTTCTGTCGTGACCGGATTTGTGAATGCCCTGGCCATACTGATTTTCATGGCGCAGCTGCCTGAGTTCAAAGGCGCAGGAATACAGATGTACGGCATGGTGGCTCTCGGGCTGGCCATTATTTATATCGTTCCACGTTTCACAAAGGCTGTGCCGTCACCGCTGATTAGCATCGTGACC
>Ga0316190_10002826_pt1 | contig 12622 bp, 8 predicted proteins | sample Eddworburrow2_MG_FD_204929 | JGI IMG/M metagenome (GOLD analysis project Ga0316190, IMG submission 204929) | Coastal sediment microbial communities from Maine, United States - Eddy worm burrow 2 | ecosystem: Environmental > Aquatic > Marine > Coastal > Sediment | place: USA: Maine | collected... | reverse complement strand
AAGATGGGGCAATGACAACTTCACAAAATAATTTGTGAATTTCTTCTGCAGTTTTTACATCAATTTCAGTATTTGAAATTAAGACGCCTCCAAAAGCTGATATGGGATCTCCTGCAAGCGCATCCATATAAGCTTGATGCAGTGTTGGTCTAGTTGAAAACCCACAAGCATTATTATGTTTTAGAATGGCAAATGTTGGTGCTTCATTTTTAAACTCATTGATCAAGTTAACAGCCGCATCAACGTCAAGTAAATTATTATAACTTAATTCTTTTCCATGTAGTTTGGTAAACATTTCATCAAAATCCCCAAAGAAAAACCCTTTTTGATGAGGGTTTTCGCCATAGCGTAATACTTTACCGTTAGTTTCGCTAATTTTTAAAACAGTCTGTTCATGATTTATATTAAAATAGTTAAAAATTGAAGTATCATAATGAGACGAAATATTAAATGATTTTACAGCAAATCTTTTTCGCTGTTCTAATGAAGTCTCACCATTTTGAGAGGAAATTATTTCTAAAAACTCATTGTATTGTTCCATTGAAGAAATACAGAGAACATCTTTAAAATTTTTAGCTGCAGCTCTGATCAATGAAATACCCCCAATATCTATTTTTTCAATAATATCTTGCTCAGAAGCTCCGGAAGCCACTGTTTTATCGAAAGGATATAAATCAACAATTACTATATCCATTTCAGGAATTTCAAATTTTTCTATTTGTGAAATGTCATTATCGTTATCTCTTCTTGATAATATTCCTCCAAATACTTTTGGGTGTAATGTTTTTACTCTTCCACCAAGGATTGAAGGATATGAAGTTAGATCTTCTACAGGAACAACATCTATACCTAACTCTTTAATAAATTTCTCAGTTCCTCCCGTTGAATATATTGTTATACCTAGGGCATTTAATTTTTTCACGATGGGTGCTAATCCATCTTTATGAAATACTGAAATCAATGCTGATTTGGCTTTTTTTAAGGTGCTCATTTTTTGTGTTGTAAAGTTTGCCCAAAGCTACTAAAACACAATATTTTTACAGCTAAAAATAGGGGTACAAACAATGAACAATTTATCAACATTTAAGAAAGCAGGCGTCTATGGTAATTAATTTGCCCCAAATGATAGTTTAAATGACCGTAAAGGTGAATTAAAAAATATTCGGTTGACATTGGTTTACCGAAAACTTCAATCGGGTAATTTCTGCTTAATGCTTCGTTATTTAGCGAAGATAGAACATCATTTAGTATATTTTTAATATCCTTGATATGATCGATAATTAGTTCTCTGGGAACATTTTTATCATTAAATTCTTTGTCGCGCTGTCTTATGTAATTTGTGCTACCTAGATGAGCTCCAATAAAATGATTTAAGTTGCCAATGATATGTATGGCTAAATTGCCACCACTGTTTTTAATCTTAGCATCAACTTCCCAGAGCGAATATTCGTCAGGGTAGGCTAATATTTCATCATTTAATTTGCTCAAATCTCTTATAAAGAGTTCAATTAATGAAGTTGTCATGATAGAACTATTTTAGTAAGATCTAATTTAGCTACTTCATGACAAACAAACTCCAATAAATCTGTATCTTTTATAGAAAATGGATTCACAGTATGAGAATCAATATCAATTTGCCCAATATTTTTATCGTGAACAAAAATCGGAATTACAATTTCACTCTTAACTTTCCAACCACATGAAATATAATTATTTTGTTCAGATACATCTTGGACAACAAAATTCTTATTCGTTAAAGCTACTTGACCGCAAATACCTTTACCAAAAGGGATAATAGTATGCTCCGTAGGTTCACCGGCAAATTTTGCCAGTTTTAATTCTTGTTTATCACCGTTTTTAAAATAAAACCCAACCCAATCGTAATAATTAATTTTTTCTTTTAAGAAATTACATATCTCTTGCAATTTAGTTTCTATTGAATGGTTGTTATTTATTATGTTGATAATTTTATCTTTAATTAGCACTGTATCCATGTGAAACATTTAAATTTGAAATTGTATATTTTTGTAGTACAAACATAAACTACTTTTCATTTGAAGAATAAAAAAATAATCATAAAATTTCTTATTAGATTTTTCGTAGCATATTTTATTTTATTAGCGGCTTATTCGATCTACTTAAAACAAACACAGCAAAAAGGAGATATTTTTTCATGTGATCCTCTAACTGAAGAAGTCGCCTATCAAACTCATAAATTAGGTGAATTTTTTGGTTTCAATACTTATACCGGTCAACACGAATCTGAATTATCGATGAAATTTTTTGTGGGAGATGTATATGCAGCGCGAATTGTTGAAGGCTGTAATTCAGTTAGTATTATTATTTTATTCTTAACGTTTATTATTGCTTTTACAGGTAGTTTAAAGGCGACTATTATTTTTGGAATTGTTGGGAGCATAATTATTTATGTTGTGAATTTATTCAGAATACTTATTTTAAGTTTATTGATGTATAAATATCCTGAATATCAATATTTATTGCATAGTTTACTGTTTCCCGGAATAATTTATGGCACTACTTTTATTTTGTGGGTTATTTGGGTGAATAAGTTTTCTCATTTAAAATTTTTGAAAAAATGAATAGGTGGGTTAGATTAGGAATAATTGGTATTTTGATAGTATTATTAATGTTAGTAAGGGCGTATGGAACCAAACTTTTTTATGACCCCTTTATAGCTTATTTTAGACACGACTATTTAAATGATACAATACCGGGTTTTAACACAATAAAATTATTTTTCAACTTATTTTTGAGGTATTCTATGAACGCTATAATTTCATTAGCCATTATTTATGTAGCCTTTCAAAAAAGACAACTAGTTATATTTTCGATCAAGTTTTACCTTATCGCTTTTATTGTTCTTTCAATAGTTTATTATTTGTTATTACGAACCGGTATGGCCAATGGTTATTTATTTACTTTTTATGTTCGGCGGTTCTTAACACATCCTATTTTCATACTCGTTTTGTTACCGGCATTTTATTATCAACAAAGAATTCTAAGCAAAAATAAATGAGATTAATATATAAACTTTAGATTTATCAAATTTAAGATTAACCTTATTTGTCTTTTTATAGTACAGAATTTTAGATTAAAAGACTTTTATAATTATACACAACTTTAGTGAGACAAAAAATATTCTGAAATAATTCCGATGAAAACGCGTTTGAATTCTTGTTAATTGATTAGTTAATTGGTACTTAATGAATTGAAAATTAACATTAATTTTGTAATTGATTTAGTGAAAATGACTACTTTTGATGTGAAATGAAAGAAAATTTATTTAAAATATCATCCGTTTTAATGGCATTTATAGTGCTATTTTCGACAATGTCTTTTAGCATAAGCGAACATTACTGTGGTGATCATTTAGTAGATCGTTCTTTGTTTTCAACAGCCGAATCTTGTGGCATGGAAATGGAAAAATCTTTGGCCATAGGAGATTGTAATATTCAAAAGAATAATTGCTGTAAGGATGTTGTGAAATTGTATAAAGGACAAGATGATATAAAGACAAATCCTATAGATTTGAATTCCAGCCAACAAATTCTCGTAGCCTCATTTATATATTCGTATATAAATTTATTTGAAGGTCTCGAGGAAAATATAATTCCATTCAAGGAGTACTCTCCGCCCTTTCTGATCACTAATATTCAAGTGATCAATGAGACTTACCTAATTTGATCTTTAAATAACAGACTTTATTATCCTTTTGATATAAACCTTTAGGATGATTAATCGTATTCGGTGTTTTCCCAACACTAATGTCTAATTGTTTAATAATCAGAACCAATGCTGAATAAAAGCATCAAATTTTTAATAGAAAACAAACTCGTAGCAGTTTTAATGCTGGTCCTTTTTATAGGATGGGGAACTGTCAATGCACCATTTAATTGGGATACAGGTTTTTTACCAAGAAATCCTGTTGCAGTAGATGCGATTCCAGATATAGGAGAAAACCAACAAATCGTATTTACTAAATGGGATGGTCGCTCACCACAAGATATTGAAGACCAAATTACCTATCCATTAACGACATCACTTTTGGGTATTCCTGGAGTAAAAACCATACGTAGCTCGTCTATGTTTGGGTTTTCAAGCATTTATATCATTTTTGAAGAAGATATCGAGTTTTACTGGAGTCGGAGCCGTATCCTTGAAAAGTTAAATTCCTTACCAAGTGGATTATTGCCCGAAGATGTAAATCCAACTTTAGGTCCTGATGCAACGGGTTTAGGTCAAATTTTTTGGTACACATTAGAAGGTCGCGATGAAAACGGAAATGTAACTGGTGGCTGGGATTTACAGGAATTACGAAGTATTCAAGATTATTATGTAAAGTACGCTTTATCTTCTGCAAGTGGTGTGTCCGAAGTGGCTTCCATTGGTGGTTACGTTCAGGAATATCAAGTCGATGTGAATCCCGAATTGATGCGTCAATATAATATCGGATTAAATCACGTTGTTAAGGCCGTTAAAGAAAGTAATAAAGACATAGGCGCTCAAACTTTAGAAATCAATCAAGCAGAATATTTAGTACGTGGTTTGGGTTATGTGAAATCTATTTCAGACATAGAAAATGCAGTTGTGGTTTCTGAAGATTACACATCAATAAGAATAAAGGATATAGGTAAAGTGTCTTTAGGACCTGCAGCGCGACGCGGTATTTTAGACAAAGAAGGTGCTGAAGTGGTTGGAGCAGTAGTAGTGGCAAGATATGGTGCAAATCCTATGGAAGTCATTAATAATGTAAAGGATAAGATTAAGGAATTAAGTGCAGGTTTACCTTCAAAAGTGTTGAGTGATGGGAGAACTTCACAAGTAACTATCGTTCCTTTTTATGATAGAACAGAGCTCATTGAAGAAACTTTAGGAACATTAAAAGAAGCCTTAACTTTAGAAATCCTAATTACCATTCTGGTTATCATCATTATGGTATTTAATCTGCGTGCTTCTGTCCTCATTTCAGGATTATTACCTGTTGCAGTATTGATGGTGTTTATAGCTATGAAACTATTTGGAGTGGATGCCAATATTGTAGCATTATCGGGTATTGCTATTGCAATAGGAACCATGGTGGATGTAGGTGTCATTTTATCTGAAAATATAATAAGGCATCTTGATGAGGATGATGGTAAACTACCGATAAACAATGTGGTTTATAATGCAACAGTTGAAGTATCTGGAGCCATCGTCACAGCAGTAATGACAACTATTATCAGTTTTATTCCTGTATTTACAATGATTGGTGCAGAAGGTAAATTATTCAGACCATTAGCCTTTACCAAAACCTTTGCGTTAACCGCTTCTTTAATTGTAGCCTTATTTTTAATACCACCTTTTGCTGCATTTTTATTTAGAAGAAAAAATATTAAAACCAATTTTAACTATGCATTAGCTGGTGCTTTAATCCTGTTTGGAATACTTGCTGTGATTTATGGATATTGGTTAGGAATAGTGGTAATAGCTTTTGGAATTATAGCACTATTAAAATTGCAACAGAAAATATCTGAAAAACAATCTAATCTATTCAATATTGCTGTTTCTGCATTCGCGATTATTTTTCTTTTAGCAGAATATTGGCGACCATTAGGTGTTGATAAAAGCATTTTCTGGAATCTCATTTTTGTTAGCATTATCTGTTTTGGACTTTTAGGTGTTTTTATAGTATTTAGAAACTATTACACTCGAATTTTAAGATGGTGTTTAAATAACAAGTTGTTGTTTTTGTCAATTCCTACTTTAATTGTTATTGCAGGCTTTTTCATAATGAAAAATACAGGCAAAGAGTTTATGCCATCCTTAAATGAGGGTTCCTTTTTGTTGATGCCAACCTCAATGCCACATTCTGGTGTAGCTGAAAACAAAAGGGTTTTACAGCAATTAGATATGGCAGTCGCCAGTATTCCAGAAATTGAAACCGTAGTTGGTAAAGCTGGACGAACCGAATCGGCTTTAGATCCTGCGCCATTATCTATGTACGAAAATATCATCCAATACAAACCAGAATATATGCTGAATGAAAAAGGCGAACGTCAACGCTACAAAGTTAACGATGATGGTTTGTTTGAATTGAAAGATGGTCGTTTAGTACATAATGAAAATCGAGCTGTCAGTTCGAGCACAGAGGAGAACAAAGCGGTAAACATTTCGACTACGTTCAATGTGACAAAGGAACAACTCATTTCAGACAACGATGGTGAGTTCTATCGCAACTGGCGACCAGAAATTAAATCGCCTGACGATATTTGGAACGAAATTGTAAAAGTCACCAGATTACCGGGTGTAACCTCTGCACCAAAACTACAACCCATTGAAACCCGATTGGTGATGCTTCAAACAGGTATGCGAGCACCAATGGGAATTAAAGTAAAAGGACAAGACTTAAAACAAATAGAAGCGTTTGGAGTGCAATTAGAAAATATTTTAAAACAAGCCGAGGGTGTTAAACAAGAGGCTGTGTTTGCAGACAGAATTGTTGGCAAACCCTATTTACTAATTGATATAGATAGAGAGAAAATTGCTCGCTATGGTATTTCAATACAAGATGTACAAGACGTATTAAAAGTTGCTGTGGGAGGTATGGTGTTAACTCAAACTGTTGAAGGCAGAGAACGTTATGGTGTGCGAGTTCGTTACCCAAGAGAATTACGAGCAAACCCAACCGATTTACAACAGATTTATGTGCCTGTTGAAAAAGGAAGTCCTGTTCCTTTAAGTGAATTGGCAACCATTCGATATGAACAAGGCCCACAAGTCATCAAAAGTGAAGATACCTTTTTGGTAGGTTACGTATTATTTGACAAATTGGATGGTTTTGCAGAAGTTAATGTCGTTGAAAATGCACAAACACTAATTCAGAAAAAAATAGATTCAGGCGAATTAATAGTACCAAAAGGGATTAACTACAAGTTCACGGGAACATATGAAAATCAGTTAAGAGCAGAGAAAACATTATCGGTAGTAGTTCCTTTGGCATTGGCAATTATCTTTTTGATTTTGTACTTCCAATTCCGTTCAGTAGCAACTTCCTTAATGGTATTTACAGGTATTGCAGTTGCTTTTGCTGGTGGATTTATAATGATATGGTTGTATGGTCAAAATTGGTTTTTAAACTTTAATTTCTTTGGTGAGAACTTGAGAGATTTATTTCAGATGCATACCATTAATTTAAGTGTGGCTGTTTGGGTTGGGTTTATTGCCTTGTTTGGTATTGCGACGGATGATGGTGTTATCATGGCAACGTATCTCACACAAACGTTTGACCGAAATAAACCAACAAATAAAAAAGACATTATAGAATCCATTGTGGAAGCAGGAGAAAAACGTATTCGACCTTGCTTGATGACGACTGCCACAACCATATTAGCATTATTACCAGTATTAACATCAACTGGTCGAGGTTCAGATATTATGATTCCTATGGCAATTCCTAGTTTTGGAGGCATGCTCATTGCTTTAATCACCTTATTTGTAGTGCCGGTGTTATACAGTTGGAGTAAAGAAGTTTCATTAAAAAAAATTAACAATGAAAATTAGACATTTGTTTATAGTTTTTTGTTTTTTATATAACGTAGGAAGTCAGGCTCAATCCTTACAAGACTATCTAATAATAGCAAAAAAAAACAGCCCTGAATTACAATCGCAACAGTACCGTCATGAAAGTGCTCTGGAAAAAATAAACGAAGTGGGCAGTGTATCCAATACAACATTCGGTGTGGGGTATTTTGTACAAGAAGCAGAAACTCGTGTAGGCGCACAAAAAACGAAACTATCAGTATCTCAAATGCTACCCTGGTTTGGCACTTTGGAGGCAAAAAAAGAAAGTGAATCGTTTAAAGCTGATGCACAATTAAATAGTATAGATCTTACCAAAAGAAAATTATTTTTAAATGTTAAAACGGCCTATTTTGAATTGTATGAATTAAAGGAAAAAGAAATTGTATTAAATCGAAACATAGACATATTAAATACTTATGAAAAATTAGCATTAAATGAATTGGAAAATAACAGATCAACAATGGTTGATATATTAAAAATTCAAATTGAGCAAAATGAAGTTGCGAATAACCGTAAAACTGTTTTTGAAAATTTAAATGCTAAAAAAAGAGCTTTTAATTTATTGTTAAATAGAAATGAAGAGGTTTCAATTAAAGTCACAGATTCAATTTTGGTTATGAATAAATTTGAATTTTTAGATAAAGAATTAATTAATCAAAATCCAAAATTATTAGAATTAGACAACTTGCAGATTTCATTGTTAAAATCTGAATTAGCAATTAAAAAAGAAGGCCTACCTAAAATCGGGTTGGGTTTAGATTATGTGTTTATAGAGAACAGAGCAGTTGATAACCTTTTAGATAATGGCAAAGACATTATTATGCCAATGGTATCCGTATCGGTTCCATTATTTTCTAAAAAATATAGTTCTAAACAAAAGCAGCTACAATTGGAACAAAAGGCTATAGAAACGATAAGGGCTGAAACAACAAATCAGTTAAATTCCGTTTATGAAATAGCACTGGCAAATCTAAATAATGCTGAAAGAACAATTAAAACACAAACAGATAATTTAACGCAAGCTGAACAAGCTGAGCGAGTATTATTGGCTTCTTATCAAACTTCGAAATTGGATTTTGAACAAATTTTGGAAATACAACAACTCAAATTAAAATTTCAATTAAACAGAATTACAGCTGAAAAACAGTATGCTATTCAGCAAGCAGTAATTGAATTTTTAACAAGCGACAATTAAAATATTAGTAAAATGAAAAAATATATTATTTATATAGGAATTTTAGTAATTGGATTACTTTTAGGATCGATTCTATTTGGAAATTCTTCCAGTTCAAGCGAAAATCATGATCACGAATTAACAGAAATTAAAAGCGAACAATGGACATGTTCTATGCACCCTCAAATATTACAATCTGAGCCTGGTACTTGTCCGATTTGTGGAATGGATTTAATACCGGCAAGTACTTCCAAAGACGGATTAGCATTAAACCAATTTAAAATGACGACTAAGGCTATGGCTTTAGCTAATATAGAAACGGCTGTTATTGGAAAAAAAGTGAATGGAATTGGCGGTTTGGTTTTATCAGGAAAAATTAGGGAAAATGAAAAAAGTATGGCCATTCAAACGGCTCATTTTGGAGGGAGAATAGAAAAACTTTACATTAATTCTGTAGGTGAAAAAGTATCTAACGGACAATTATTAGCATTAATTTATTCACCGGAATTAGTAACTGCTCAAAGTGAATTGTTAACGGCATTATCAGTAAAAAATACGCAACCGGATTTATATTTAGCGGTAAGAAACAAATTAAAACTTTGGAAACTTTCTGAAAATCAAATTAATAAAATTGAAACCTCTAAGAAGTTAATTACAAATTTCCCCGTATATGCGAACGTATCGGGCATAGTAACAATGAAAATGGTTGAACAGGGTAACCACGTTAAAGAAGGTGCTCCTTTATTGAAAATTGCGAATTTAAATACGGTATGGGCAGAATTTGATGCCTATGAAAAACAATTATCGGCTATTAAAAAAGGAGATGAAATTATTATAACAACAAATGCAAACCCGTCTAAAAGCATGATATCAAAAGTTTCATTTATTGATCCGATATTAAATACTACAACCAGAACAGTAACGGTGAGGGCCCAGTTAAACAATAAAAATGGAAACCTAAAACCTGGAATGTTTGTGAATGGCGAAATAAAAACCCTCAATAAAAGTAGTAAAAATGATGTTATCACTATTCCTAAAACTGCTGTTTTATGGACAGGTAAACGCTCAGTTGTATATTTAAAAATACATGGAGAGCAGCCCGTTTTCGAAATGCGCGAAGTGACTTTAGGAAATGTTGTAGGAGATAGTTATGAAATTTTAAACGGACTGCTTGAAAATGATGAAATAGTTGTCAATGGAACATTTACAGTGGATGCGGCGGCACAATTAAAGGGGAAAAAAAGCATGATGAATAAAGCTGGGGGAACTGTTATGACAGGTCATGATCATGGGGGAAGTCAACCAACAACTTCACAACCTCAAAAAGAAAATATAACTAATACTAGTATTTCAATAACTGATAATGGTAAAAAAGCACTCCTTCCATTATATGAAGAATATTTAGTGATGAAAGATGCATTGACACAAGATAAATTTGGTGCTGCTCAAAAATCCGGATCCAGCATATTGAAAATATTGGAAAACATTGATATGTCAATATTTAAGGGTGCATCCCATGATTTTTGGATGAAACAAAGTAATATCATTAAAAATGCACTGGAACATGTTATGCATTACAAAAAAATTGAAGAAATACGTAATTCATTTCAACAAGTTTCGAATGCAATGATATCTCTAACAAGTTCATTTAAACCATTTGATAAATTACTATATGTACAACACTGTCCCATGGCAGATAATAATAAAGGTGCCGATTGGTTAAGTCTATCTAAAGAGATCAAAAACCCATACTTTGGTAATGCTATGCTCTCTTGTGGTGAAGTAATATCCACCATGCAATAAATTATTTTAAAATGAAACATAACTATAAAATTTATGGAATGACATGCAACGGATGTAAAACCAATGTTGAGAATACGTTGCAAGGTTTGTCTGAAATACAAAGTGTGAATGCCAATTTAAAGGATGAGGAGGTTACTATTGAAATGACATCTCACATTCCTTTAGAAAAATTACAGGAAACTTTGTTAAAAGCAGGGTTACACTATACTATAGAAGCCCCGGGCAAAGAAAGTCATCATTCTATGAAAATGCATAAAATTAAAAAAGAAGGTAACGGGATATTTTATTGCCCTATGCATTGTGAAGGTGAAAAAACCTACGAAAAAACTGGCGATTGTCCTGTTTGTGGGATGGATTTGATTGAACAACCGAAACAAGTTCAAAATATACAATATACATGTCCAATGCATCCTGAGATCATAAAAGATGCACCTGGCTCATGCGCCATATGCGGAATGGACCTTATTCCCATGAAGGTAAATGAATCAGCTGAAAATAAAACCTATAAAGAATTGCTTCGGAAGTTCTGGATAGCATCCATATTTACGATTCCAATTTTTCTTTTGGCTATGTCAGAAATGATGCCTAACAATCCCATTTATAAGATATTAAATGTTAAATATTGGAACTGGATCCAATTAGGGCTGTCCATTCCCGTCGTATTTTATGCCGCTTGGATGTTCTTTGAGCGGGCTTATCGGTCTATAAGAACATGGAATCTTAATATGTTTACATTGATAGGTATTGGTGCCGGAGTAGCCTGGCTATTCAGTTTAATAGGTATGCTTTTTCCTGAGGTATTTCCAGATCAGTTTAAAACAGAGTCAGGTACGGTACATGTATATTTTGAGGCTGCCACTGTCATACTCACCCTGGTTTTATTGGGGCAATTACTAGAGGCAAAGGCCCATAGCAGAACAAATAACGCTTTAAAAGAATTGTTGAAATTAGCACCTAATGAAGCTCTTAGAATTGTAAATGGCAAAGAAGAATTAATTGCTATCGATGATATTATTATTGGGGATCTTTTACGAGTAAAACCAGGAGATAAGATTCCGGTTGATGGGTTAATCACTGAAGGTGAAAGTGCTGTTGATGAGTCGATGATCACCGGTGAACCCATACCTGTTGTTAAAGCTATCGGAGACAATGTTAGTTCAGGAACTATTAATGGGAAACAAACATTTGTGATGAAGGCAGAAAGGGTGGGAGCCGACACCTTACTATCGCAAATCATTGACATGGTGAATAAAGCAAGTAGAAGTAAAGCACCTATTCAGAATTTGGCAGATAAAATTTCGGGGTATTTTGTGCCGATAGTGGTATTAATTTCGATCATCACTTTCTTTATTTGGGCCGCTTATGGGCCAGAACCTACTTATGTGTTTGCGTTAGTAAATGCTATCGCTGTTTTGATCATTGCATGTCCTTGCGCATTGGGTTTGGCAACACCCATGTCTGTCATGGTAGGCGTCGGTAAGGGAGCACAATCAGGTGTTTTAATTAAGAATGCAGAGGCTTTGGAAAAATTGAATAAGATCGACACACTCATCATTGACAAGACGGGAACCATCACCGAGGGGAAACCCTCTGTTGAAAAAATAGGAGCCTTGGATAAAAACTTTAATGAAGCAGATGTTTTGCAACATATCATTTCACTCAACCGGTATAGCGAACATCCGCTTGCAGAAGCTACCATAAAATATGGGGAAAAGCTTAACCTAGCATTTTTGAAAACTTCAGATTTTAATTCGGTTTCAGGAAAAGGGGTAACAGGAATTATAGGAGGTAAGAAAGTGGCTTTAGGGAATGAAAAAATGATGAGTGAAGTAAATGCTTCCATTTCGAATAATCTACAAGAGGACGTAATTGCTGAGCAGAAAAGGGGGAAAACTGTACCTTTTTTAGCTATTAATGGGTTAGCGGTAGGTTATATAGTAATCAGTGATGCTATTAAAGAAACTAGCAAAAGAGCGATAAATGAATTGCAAGAAAGGGGTATTGATGTCATCATGTTAACGGGTGATAATATAGATACTGCTAGAGCCGTTGCTAAGCAATTAA